>JACCDZ011242979.1_pt1 | contig 27893 bp, 23 predicted proteins | sample 7449551 | NCBI WGS metagenome assembly JACCDZ01 (sample SAMN15323452, study PRJNA562643) | freshwater metagenome | isolation source: river surface water | place: USA:Blue River Watershed | collected 2017-08-18 | reverse complement strand
GTCGACGGCCTTAAAGGCTTCCCAGAAGCGATTGAGAGCATTTATCCGAAGACAGAAATCCAGCACTGCATCATCCATCAAATCCGTAACTCATTGAAATACGTGGCAAGTAAGAACCAAAAAGCCTTTATGGCGGATTTAAAATGCGTGTACAAAGCGACAACACTAAACGCAGCTGAAACGGCGTTGGATGAGCTAGAGACCAAATGGGGCGAGAAATATCCGGTGGTGATTAAGTCCTGGCGCAGCAAGTGGCAGACGCTGTCGGCCTATTTTAAATACCCAGATTACGTGCGCACCGCGATTTACACGACCAACGCGGTCGAGGCTGTGCACCGACAGCTCCGCAAGCTCACCAAAACCAAAGGCGGCTTCCCGAACGAAAACAGTTTGCTTAAGCTGCTATACGCCGGTATGTTGCAGGCATCCGAGCGCTGGACGCACCCAGTGCAGAACTGGAATCTGACGCTATCACAGCTGTCGATCCACTTCGCTGGCCGGCTGGATGATCATATCAACCTATGATCGGCTGACACAGAATATTGAACACCCTCATACATTAAAAAATAAGCTTTCTTAAAAATAACCAAAAATACACATATCATTACCATGCGCGCCAGTTCAGAAATCATGCCGAACGAAGCTATCAAAAACAAGTAAGCTGGCAACCACAAAATTAAGTAAGAAATAACAATCATTTAATTACCATTAAATTTTTTAAATATAATTAATCTTAAATCACTCAAAATATACAGGTTAATAACATTCACACTTAAGTTTAAGCGTCCATTTACCCTTTGGTTTTCTTCTAATTTTGACACTATTCCCCACAGAAAAGAGAAATGGATAATGCACGTTTATTTAACGTTCTGGCAATGCTTGAATATCTCGAAATTTTAAAGAGCGATTGATCATTCGGTCTCCGCAATGTCCGCTTTCAGTGATAAGCGACGCTTTAACTGAATCTCAGTAAATTTCCGCTTCTGGCATAAAGCAGGCTATCCGCGCTGAGCCTGCTCGGTCCTGCAAAATGTCAGATCCCATGCAGACGAATCCAGTTAATCCGCTAATAAACTCAGCGCCTCGGGTACAAATGGCCGGCCGCGCTCGTTGACGGAAGTGCCGATCACCAGGCCCTCGAGCATGACTTTTTGGTCGCGGCTGCGGATCACTTGCTGGCGAAAGCCAAAACGCACTTTGGATACGGCTTCAAACGCCACCGTCACGACAAAGGTATCGCCGCTGACCAAGGGGGCTTTGTAATCCATTTCGCTGCGCACCACCACTAAGTTGATTTTATCGCGCGCAAGGGCGGCAAAATCGACGCCACGCGATAATAAAAACTCATGACGCGCGTGTTCTAAATAGTTGAAATACACCCCGTTATTGACGATGCCTTGCATGTCGCATTCGTAATCACGGACTTTAAATTCCACTGAAAAAGGTGTTGTCACTGCATTCTCCCCTTCGGCGTCGTTCTGAGCGGGCATGTTTGCTCCATGTTGTTGATGGTGCATTGTCGACTACACATTGTCGACTACACATGGCTGGCTACATATAGTTGGCTACACAGGGCAGGCCACGCACGGGTCACTGTACAAGGTGAACCGCGCGCTGTTGACTGCGCAGGCCCCCGGCTGACCTTTCCGCCTTGCTCAGTTCTAGCGAATTGATTTTAATACGGATTTAAACTTTTAGTTTAACAGCCCTCGCCGTCACAGCTGGTCGGTACACTGGTGATCAACACTGCCGCCTTTGAGCAGGGTTTCGAGCGTCTGGGCGCGAATGCCGTAAAACAGTTTTAGCGCGGCGATTTGTTGCCAAATTGCGCTGCTATCGCGCGGTTGCTGGCGTTTTTGCGCCAAAATCATTTTGTTTTTGCTGGTGTGCTCTAGCGAAATAAATTCAAACACTTGCGTGTCATAACCGCTCGCTTCCAATAACAAGGCGCGCATGCCGTCGGTCAGCATCTCGGCTTCTTGGCCTTGGTGAATGCCATGCTTCAAAAGCGGCGCCAGCACGGCTGGGCTTTGCAGTTGTGGGCGCAATTCTTTGTGGCAACAAGGCGAGCACATAATAATTTCAGCGCCGGTTTGAATGCCCATATGGATGGCATAATCGGTGGCGATATCGCAGGCATGCAGCGCAATCATTACATTGATGCCGCGCGCTTTAAAATGCTGTACATCACCTTGTTCAAAATCAAGGCCCGCAAGGCCAAGCCGTGTGGCCGTGTCGTTGCATAAATCCACCAACGGCTGGCGCAGCTCAACGCCAGTGACTTTGGCGTCTAAGCCAAGCTGGGTTAAATAATCAAACACGGCAAAGGTTAAATAAGCTTTGCCAGAGCCAAAGTCAGCGACATGCACTTGGCTGCGCTCCGCCAGGCTAGTTTCACGGATCGCCTTGGCTAAAATCTCAATAAATTTATTAATTTGCTTCCACTTGCGCTGCATGGCTGGGATGACGTTGCCTTGGACATCAGTGACGCCAAGCGCTTGCAGATAGGGCCGACTTTGTTCGACAAAACGCTGTTTTTCGCGGTTGTGCGCAGTAGGAGCACTCTTTGCTACTCCACCTTGACGTTTCGTGCGGTTCAGTAGCCATTTGCCCTTTTTGCTAATGGTCACCTGATACTCGCTGTCGCTCGTTTGTAACAAGGCCGCTTTAAATACCACACCGAGTTGGCTCTGTACGAATTGCAGCGCCTCCACAGGGCGATAGTTTTGGGTGGTGGTAAAGGTGGTTGTCTCACGGACAAACGACAGCATGTAGTCGCCTTTGAGTTCGATCGGCCGCGCCACATAACGAACTAACTCAGGCTCTTCGCCTTCATTTCGGGACAACACCAAGCGCTCAAGTTGCTGGTCGTCAAGCGCCTCTGTCAGGCTTTGATAAAATTGCAGGGCTTTGGCGTCAACAGACATAGGCTACTCCGAGCAGAAAAAACGCCAGTATACCAAATCTGCCTCGGCCTGCCTTGGCAAGCGTGACGAAGTTCACTAGTATGCCAAGCACAATGTCCCTTGCCATGAACAACGCTGTGCGTCTTTTCACTGTTTCATCGAGGGAGCTTGGACTATCTATCAACAAGGAACTCTGAATGCGTGGTGTTGCTGTTGCCCTGGTGCTGTTGTCGGTCGCAGGGTGTACCTCGATAAGCAAAGAAGAATGCCTGCAGGGCGATTGGTACAGCATCGGCGTCGATGACGGCAAAAACGGCCGTTTACCAACCGATAGTTTTCGTGGCTACGAAAAAGAATGTGCCGATTATGGTGTCAGACCCGATTTTGCCAAATACCAACAAGGCCACAGCCAAGGCTTGGTCTTTTATTGTGACTTTGAACATGGCGTCGCCCACGGCCGCAGTGGTTCTGAATACAACACCGCCTGTACTGGCAAGCTAGAACCATCATTTCGCCAAGGTTACCAACAAGGTCGTCGCTGGTATCAAGCGAAAAAAGTGGTCGATGATATCCGCTATGCCATCGCTCGTATTCAATCAGCCAATACGCAAATGGACGATGAAATTTACCAGCTTAATCAGCGTATCGTGCAAGATCCTAACCCAAACAACCGCGCCTCGATGATGTATCGGGTCGATGAATTACGTCGGCGTATTGGGGAAAATGCGGTGGAACTTGGGCGCTTAGGCGGCGAACTATCTCGCGCCGAAGCAGCCTTTGCCCCACTCAATCGCTAAACCTTGTGGGGCATGTCGCAGGGATAGGTCAGCGGGCCTATCACTGTGCTTGGTCGTTCGCTTTCACGCGTTGCTGCTGATACAGCGTCGACTGCTGGTAGCGCAACCAGCCCCAGTGGGTAAACAGCTTATCCGCTCTGGCCATCTGCGGCGCCGGTAATTGATCAAGCGGCAGTGTCTGTTTGTCCACGGTTACTAACTTGCTGCGAAAATCAAAACTCAGCCGCCCTTGACTATCGACCTGCGCAATTTGCTGCGGAGCACGCACTAAGCCAATGACTTGCAGCACCGGTTGCTCTATGGCGTGTGGCGTGTCACTCCAAGCGTTTTGTAACAGCACATCCACCAGTTGTTGATGACCCAGCAGTGGCGGCTGCACTAACTGGCGATTACTAACCCACACCACCTGCGTTTGCGTATCGGATAGCTGATGGCCGTGGCCTAATACACCGTCATCAAACAACGACTCGCCGTGATCGGAGGTATACAGCTGCAGACTGTTGCCGGCATCAATACCATAGGCCGTCAGCTCGGTTTGCAGCTGACCAATCAGCCAATCAGTATTAGCCACCGCATTGTAATAACTCGCTTGCAGCTTCGCGCGATGCGTAATGGTCATTTCTGAACGTTGGATAAAATCGTTGGTCAGTAACGGCTTGGTCTCGCGATGGACGTATGGGTAATGCGCCGCCTGCACATTGATGTAAAAAAACTGCGGCGTTTGCCAATCCACCTGCGCCAGTCGCTGTTGCAGCTGCGCCAACAGCCGCCCTTCACTCAGATGCATAGCCCCAGGGCTGTTATCCGCCGACATATTGTCCAGCGGCGCTTTGCTAGCATCAAAATAATAATCAGCCAATCGCTCCATGCCCGTGCTCGCGGCAACATCACCAAATTGCTCTGCTTGGGCTGACACAATATTGATGTGGTAGCCCTGCTGTTTTAATAACGTCAATAACCCTTGTTGCGGCGGATGCTGACTCAGGCTGCGATTAAACATCGCCTTGAGCGAGCTGGTTGTAAAACCGGTATGGCTAAAGGCACGTGGATGCGCACTGCCTTGCCGAGCAATGGCCTGTAGATGAGGCATCACTGGCTTGCCCTGCCACTGTTTTTCTAAACTGTCTGCACGGACACTTTCCAACACCACCAGCAGCAGATGGGGCTTTTGCATAGGTTGCAGCTGTGCAGTGATATCCAAAGCCGCAGGTAACGGCGGTAGATCGCCAGCCAATTCATCCTCGTCCATGCCGTTGGCCGGAATGTCCATAGCGCCAGGAAAACGGCTGGCATCCCAGGGGTGGCGATCGCGGTCTGGGCCAAAGGCACCATAACCATCGCCGTCGAGGTCGGTTAACTGGCTATAAAAGGCCATCAGCCACTGCTGCGGTTGGGTTTTGTGCAAGGCAAAAAACAAAGCTTGGCTCTGACTGCTGCACCAAAGCTGCACCGGCATCGCCAGCACCAACAGCATCAGAACTTTAAGCCAGCCACGGCTATCTTGCAGCGGTTGATGGAAACGCCGTAAGGCTCGATGGATAAGCCACGCCAACAGCGCAGCCCCAGAGCACGCCAACAGCAGTGGAACCAACTGGGCGCGCACTTCTTGCCCGACCATGGCAATCGCGGCCCAAGCACTGCCTCCCCCTAAATTTTGCAGCACTTGCCAATCGAGATTGCCACCAAAAAATTGCTGGATCTGCGCACTGACCAAACTCGAACCACCGCGCCACAATAAAATCCAGACCACGAACCAGCCTAAAGCACGACGCGTGGGTCGCAAGCGGCAGCACAGCAACAACACCGCATAAGCGATCAACAGCGCCGTCAACTCGGCCCATGCCAGCAGCAGCACAAAGGTGCTACGGCTTTGCCATGTCAAAAAGCTATAAGGCTGTAAAAAAGTGCCGCCGCTGAAGATGCCAAAGCGTTGTTGCAGCTGCCAACTGTCATAAAAGGTACAAAGCACCGTCAGCAACACCAGCACGATCAACGCAGGCCGACGGACATCCAAGGCTAAAAATTTCATTAGGTTATGTCAAATCTCTCAAGTAAATGCGGTGGACTGAACACGGCCATGTTTAAGGCCGACCGGCAGGCTTCGCGCTGACTTTACTCGAAAGCCAAGCCTGCCGACGCTTGATAGCCGCTTTGCTGGCGTTTGGATCAAGAGTAATGTTCCAGGTCGGGTCGCCACTGAGCGTTAAAGTGGTATGGTAGTCCTCGCCCTGCCAGCGATAATGCACCGCGACCTGATCGCCCGGTTTGGCTTTATCCAATACTTTGTCCAAGGCGCTGAGATCTTTCATCTTATAGCGCCCCACCTGCAACAGAACCGCATCTTGGTTTAATCCGGCGGTAAACCAAGGCGTGCCCGCCAAGGTCCCGGCGGTTAGTTTCAGCCCACCATCGGCAGGTTCGAGTTGCAGCGGCCCTGCCCATGCATGCTGGCGCTTGTCTTGCGTTAACGCTAAACCAAACTGACCTAGCAACGCCACCATGTCTGGCAAACCTGGTTTTTCAATCCAATCGCGAAACACCATAGTGGCGAAGGCCTCATCGCCGCTGACGCGGGCTAACACCTGCTGCAGATCCGACAACTGATAAGGCGTTTCGGGTTTGCCAAACGCATGCCACATCTGCTGCATGAAGCGGTCTAAATCCGTGTCAAAACGCAAGCGCAATTCCAAGTCCCAAACCAGCGCCATCACCTCGCCATAGGTGTAATAACTTAAGTAATTATTTTGATAATCGGTGACATCCACCGCCACGCCGGCATCGACAAACACCGCATGTTCGCTCATGGCTTTTGGCCCGCGCCACTGCCGCCCAGGCGATCGCAAGGTGCGATCCAACGCTTTGCTCACTTGAGCTAGATACGCCTCGGTATCAAAGTAACCGGCACGTTTTAAACTCAATTTGCCGTAATAATTGGTAAAGCCTTCGGCAAACCACAACGCATCCGACATATTGGTTTGAGTAAAATCAAAGGGTTCGATGGTCTTGGGGCGAATACGTTCAACGTTCCAGGCATGAAAAAACTCGTGCGCCATGGTTTCCACTTGCGCAAAATCGCGCTCTTGCAACGACTCGTCACTGGTAACGACCGTGGAGTTTCGATGCTCCATGCCATCGCCATGCACGCCGGGAAGATAATCGGCCAAAAAGGTATAGCGCTGTTGATCAAACGCCGGCAACTCGCCAAAGATGGCTTGTTGTTCTTGCACAAAGGCCTGAATTTTCGGCATCAGCTGGGCTAAATCATCCAAAGTGCCTTGATGATGCAAAGCCACCTCTATGCTGTAGGTTACCCCGTTTGATACTTGATTAAACTGGGCGCGCTGCAGCGGCGCGATTTCCAAGGGACTATCCATAAACAGCTGTAAATTTTGCGCCTGGTAGCTTAGTGGCGTGTTGAGCGCTGGCAGTTGTGTCGCGACACTCCAGCCCTTAGGCAAGCTGCCGACCTCTAACGTCACCGGCTGCTCAGCAAGGCTTGGCGCGTATAAAAATGTCGCCGGCATATTCAAATGGGCATGCCGGCGATCGATTTGGCTGTAGGTACCATCGGCGTAATTGGCAAACAACAGGTATTGAATATCAATGATCCCAGCGGCATCAGGCTGTACGCGCCAACGCGAGGGGCCGATGCGGGTCACGTCCAGCGGCTGCCCTTGCTGATTGGTAGCACGAAGCGCATACAAATTTTTGGCAAAATCATGCCGAGCATAACGGCCAGGCGAGCTATTGGCCATTTGCAGTTCAATCGGCTCTGCCTTGTTGGCTTTCAGTCTTAAAGTCACCGCCAATCGATGCTGCTCACGCTGGCTTAAGTCGAGTTGATAATGACTTGCGCCCGAAAACTCTGGCAACTTGGTTTCTGCGACAGCGGTTTCGGGGACAGCGTTCACAGCGCGAGGCGCAGCAAGCACACCATTTGCCGTCCAAAACAACCCCAGCGCCAAGCCGGGGGGCAGTATGCCTTTAATCATCGTGTATACCCTAAGATTCGACTCATTGTAGAAACAACAAGGCTGCCATTGGCAGCCTTGTTGCCTGCAAACACCATTAACTTGGCAAGGGACTGGTCACCGCCATGCTTTGTTGAATATCTTGGCGTTGCTTGAGTTCAAGCAACTGCTGATCATGCCAACGGCTAAAGCACAACAAGCTACTGACGGCGCCCAATAAAGCAAGTGCCATATCGGACTGGGTGTCCCATGGATCGCCTTGGGTACCAAGGAACTCGTCTGCCCCTTGTCCCAGCGCCACAGCGGCAGCCCACTCGATCAACTCATAACTGGCGCTGACGGCAAGCACTACACAAATAATTAAAAAATTCATCATCTTACGACCAGTGACATAACCACCGCGCATAAGCACTTCACGACAGACCAGTGCCGGCACTAAGCCTTGAAAGAAGTGGCCGATTTTGTCGTATGGGTTGCGGCTTAACTCAAACACCTCCTGCAACCAAAAGCCCAGCGGAACCCGCGCATAGCTATATGCGCCGCCGAGCATCAGTACCAAGCAATGCAGGATCACCAACACAAACAACAAACTGCTGAGCGGGAAACTATGGCGAGTCCACCAAAGGAGCGGCACCGCCAGCACGATTGGGAAAATCTCCAGCACCCAGGTTGTTCTGTCAAAGGGGGCAAGCCCAGAGACCACCAAGCACGCCAGCATCGCTAGCAGCATTAAGACACGCCAACGCGTCATGACAACTCCTTACCGCGCCTGTTCCGGCGCTTCTGTTAAGCAACTTACAATTCGTCGCACCACAGGCAAGACCAGCAATAACACTGGAAATGCCACCAGCCACGAAAATAACCATGCCGCAGGCCACTGCACGACCGAGTCCATGGACACACCGTTGGCGTGCAGGGTCGAAATCAACGACACCAAACCGCTCATAAACAACGACAAGATCAACGGCATCAACCAAGCGGCCGCTTTCGCTGGTAATTTTTTCATCGGCTTCTCCTTGGCGTTAAAACACAAACCATGCTAGTAAACTACTGAAAAATATCACAGTCGCCGCAGGCAGCATACGTCGTTTTAACGAGGCGGACGCCAAACTCACTACCAGCGCCGTTTTCACCACCGTATTGCTAAGCAACGCCAGCATTAAGGCATGCCCAGCAAGTTGAAGTTTGTCTTGTTGCGCAAGCTCAGCCATGGACAGGGTAATGGCATCGACATCGGCGACCCCTGCTAACATGGCAACCACATAAATGCCCTGCGCCGGGGCATAATGTTCCGTCAAACGCACCACTAATAACACCACCGCAAACACCAAACCAAACTGGGTTGCAGCCAGCAAACTAAAGGGGTTGGCAATTGGCTCTTGATTTGACGTATCAAGCCCAGCATGACCTCGCGCCGAATACCACACGGCAAAGCCTAACGTGGTCAGCGCCATGGTGATTAAACTAGGCGCCAAAGCTGACAGCATAGGCAGATACAATAAGGCAGACATCAACAACACACGCACCGCCATAACAAACCAAGCCCACAAGATCCCTGCGGCCAGGGCTAAGTTAATTTCTTCACTAGCTTGACCATTTAAACTTTTGCTCAGCCGCGCCATGCTTAAACTGACGGCCGTGGACGACACTAACCCCCCGGTCACGCCGGCCACTAAGGTGCCTTTGACGGCCCCCAGCCAGCGCATCGCGATATACCCAACCAAGGATAGGGTCGAAATCAAAATCACCAACAGCCACAATTTATAAGGGTTAATGGCATGCCACGGATCGATAGTTTCATTGGGTAACAATGGCAACACGATAAAAGTAGCAATTAGCAATTTAATGCCAGCCACCCAATCATCACTCGCAAGGCGCGCCACCAAACCATGCAAAGGCTGCTTAAAGGTCAACACGGCGGAGGTTAAAATCGCCAAGGGCACTGCAATTTCCGCATAGCCATACATCACGGCACCACCGAGTAAAAACACCGTCAACGCACTGATTTCACTGGTAAGTCCTAGCGAGCGCAGCTCACTATTGTTTTCCAGCCGATACGCGGTTAACACAAAGGCGCTGATGGCAACCAAGGCCGCAGCAAACACCCACGCGGATTGCAAATGCAAGCTCAACCATGCCGACACGGCCCCCATCTGGGCAATTAAGATAAAGGTCCGTACACCGCCAAAACTGATGCCCGGTGTTTGTGTTTTATGCTTTTCGCGTTCAATCCCAACCAAAGCGCCTATCGCCAGCGCCAAGCTAAAATTGCGCACCACTTCGAAATCGATATCCATGGCTACTCCGCTGTTAACTCATCATTCTGACCATAGCCTAAGCGCTTTCGCAAGTAGTTGATCCGGCTTTTATTTCTCTGTTTCAACCCCGTATTTGTCCCTCGATGAGGGATATGCTTGCAATTCGCGCCAGCTAGCATAGGGTTATCCATACAAAAGCAAAAAACTGATGAGGTAGTTCATGCAATCTTTACGTCAATTTAGCATCCGCCAGCGCTTGTTAAGCAGCACCATTGCCATGGCTGTAGCGATGGTGGTGATGCTGGTTGCAATGCTCGATCAATCCGCAGATATGACCGATCTGGCAGAAGCCAACCGCTTAACCGCCACCTTAGAAGCCGATGTCCTCACATTACGTCGTCACGAAAAGGATTTTTTGTTACGTAAACAAGCGGATTACATTAAAAAGCATCAACAAGGCACACAAGCCTTGCTCGAGCATGCACAACGACTTGAAGTACTATTAAAAGACCATGGGTTAGATACCAAATTACTGCAAGAATTTCGCCGCCAAGTCGATGAATATCAACAGAGTTTCCAAGCGCTGACTAGCCTTCGGCAACAGTTGGGTTTAACCGATGACGAAGGCTTAGTGGGAGCCATGCGCAAAGCTGCCCATGCCATTGAAAATGACTTGGCGGCACAAAATAAAGCAGAGCTCACGGTGTTATTGCTACAACTACGGCGCTACGAAAAAGACTTCCGCTTAAAGCCTGATTTGAAATTCCAAAGCTTGCTGGATGAAACGGCTGCCTCATTAAAACCCCAGCTAGAGCCGGTGGCACAAGCCCATCTGGATGACTATCAAAGCGCCTTTCACAACTTGGTGATTGCTGAGCAAAAAGTCGGCTTGGCGCCAGACCAAGGCCTGATGGGAGTGATGCGTCAAGAAATCCAAGCGACAGAAAAACTGTTAGAGCAAATGTCGAAGGAGATGTCAGTCGCCATCGCTGCGGAAATTAAACTGGTCAAAATTACCGGCGTGTCGGTGTTTGCCGTGACGTTATTGCTGCTGGGCAGTTTTGTGGTGTTGATTAGCCGCTCCATCATATTGCCGGTTAGCCAAGTGCAACACACGTTAAACACTGTCACCCGCGAACGTGATTTCCGCTACCGTTTGGATGTTTCGGGGAATGATGAGATGACCGCACTTGGCCATGACGTCAACACCTTGCTGGGTGAAGTTCAGCACCTGATCAAAACGGTGAACACGGCCTTATCAATGCTGGATCAAGCCACTGCAGAGCTATCGGAAGCCACCAATATTACCAGCCGCGATATGCAACAGCAGCAGTTAGAAACCGATTTGGTGGCGACCGCAGTGACCGAGATGGGCACCACCATCCATGAAATTGCCAGCAATACCGAAGCCACTGCGGCGCGTGCAGAAGATACCAACGACCATGCCAGCCGTGGTCAAAAACAAGTGGCAAATGCGGTACAGCAAATTCGACAATTGTCGGAGCGCTTAGAGCAAGCCACAGTGACCGTCAATGAGTTGGCTAAAGACAGTCAAACCATAGGTCAAGTGCTTGAAGTGATCCGAACCATTGCCGATCAAACGAATTTGCTTGCGCTCAATGCGGCCATTGAAGCGGCGCGCGCCGGTGAACAAGGGCGTGGTTTTGCCGTGGTTGCCGATGAAGTTCGGATGCTGGCGATGAAAACCCAAGAGTCAACCAAGCAAATCGAAATCATTATTCGAGGCTTACAGACTCGGACGCAAGAAATCGTCCAAGTGATGCAACGCTGTAGCGATGATGGCGTGCAAAGTGCGACCGATGCCGGCTCGGCCATGCAAGTGCTCGATGAGATCACCACAAATGTCACCCACATTAAAGACATGACCATTACCATCGCCGCCGCTATCGAAGAACAGAGTTTAGTGGCGCAAGAGGTGAATCAAAACGTGGTGCGCATCCGTGACTTGTCGATCGAAACCGCCGAAACAAGCCTGAAAAATGCGGAGATCAGTGAAGAAGTGTCCAGTCAGGCCAGTGAATTACAACGTTCCGTTGAAGCGTTTAAGGCCTAAAACATCGCGGTCTTGGCCATTTGGCAAAGACCGCGATCTCGTCTGCCGAAGGTTCGGTTAAAACGCGATGCGTAGCCGAACCGTGGTTGCATTGCTGTCTTCATATTGGCGATAACTAGCGCCAATCGACATACTGCCGCTGAAGCGATAATCAATGCCTAGCTGCGCCGCTAACTCATCGGCAAACGCTTGGTCGCGAAAATCGGTGTAATGCAAACCGGTACTGAGCTCTAACCGAGGAATGACTTTCCAACGATAATTCGCCGCAGCGCCTAAGGTATTGGTGCGTCGTTCATCAAGATTCGAACGCGAGTAGCGAAATTGTCCGATCTCCGCTTGGAAATCCAAGGCTTGATTTTCCGCCACATCGACAATGTAGCCTGCGGCTAAACTGATCTTTTTGGCATCTGAGGTAAAGGCTTGATTGTTCACACTGCCATCGCCATCTGCAGACCAGTAATTGGCGGTGATTAACCAGTTATCTTTCAACCGATTGGCGTAGGTTAAACCAAAACTATCCAAGCGTTCACCGGCAGCGGTCACCCCAGCAAAACTGGCATTTGCTGTGGATGCAGTATCGATTTTGTCCCATTGCACGTCCAAGCGGTCATAGTTCAGCCCTTGTGCTGAACTTGCGCCGGCAAACAATAACGCGCTAGCTACCCATATTTTCTTCATGATCAGATCCTTTGTAGTGATTCATAGCATTCAGACTGCCATGCAGCTTGAGCGATGTCGGCAGCCGTGATGTTGCAAAACGTGTCAGACAGCAGGCTACAAATTTTGCTATGTGTCTGTTTTAGTTGATGAAAGATGAATTGAATCTGAAGCGGTCAGCAGGATTTTTTACAGCTTGTTATATTTTTTCACGCAGCGGGTCACACCGATGCACCCAATTTCGAAACAGCAAACAAGGCCACGTGACTAGCAACAACAGGGGTTGTAACACCAAGATCACCATAATCAGCAGCAACAGACTCCAGCTAAAGGCTTGCAGGCTCCAGCACAGGATGCAGGTCAAGAGCGTTTGCCATAACGCTTGTCGCCATGCGCTGTCGTTTATTGCCTGATGAAATGGCTCCAAGCGCCATAACAACCACGCTGGTAAAAAGCCCCAGCCAAGCAGCAGCAGACTGATAAACCCTAACTCCATACGATCTCGGCTCACCTTGCCTTGTTTCACTCATGGCTTACTGTACATGCAGCGCAACCTAATTGTCTTCAGTAAATAAAAAAGCCGACCTGTCACCAAGTCGGCTTTGCGCGACAACAGCCTATGATCAGTTGGCTTTGACGCTGGCGATCCAGTTGTCGACCCGTTGCGCTAACACTTTCATTGGCAACGCACCGCCACCAAGCACTGTGTCATGGAAACCACGGATATCGAATTTATCGCCTAACTCTTGTTTGGCTTTGCTGCGCATCTCCAGAATTTTCAGCATACCAACCTTGTAGGCGGTTGCTTGTCCTGGCCATACCAAATAACGCTGCACTTCCGAGCGCACCGCACCTTCGGCTACTGGGGAGTGATCCAAGAAGAACTGCACACCTTGTTGTTCAGTCCAGCCTTTGGCATGCATCCCTGTGTCGACCACTAAACGAATTGCGCGCCACATTTCGGTGATCAAGCGGCCAAAATCAGAGTATGGGTTTTGATATTGCCCCATTTCTTTGGCTAACAATTCCGAATACAGTCCCCAACCTTCGGCATACGCGGTAAAGCCTGCTTGGGTGCGGAACGTCGGTACCGCGGTTAACTCTTGGGCAATCGAAATTTGCATGTGATGACCCGGCAAACCTTCGTGGTAAGCAATCGCTTCCATTTCATTTTTTGGCATCTGCTTCATATCGGACAAATGCGCGTAATAAATACCTGGGCGCTTGCCATCCGGTGTGCCAGGGAAATAATGCTGAGCTGCACCCGGTTGTTCACGGAACGCTTCAACCCGTTTCACCACTAATGGCGCTTTTGGCAAAATACCAAAGTATTGCGGCAATTTCTGCTCAATTTGGCGAATAAAGGCATCTGCATCCTTGATGTAAGCTTGACGGCCTTCATCGGTGTCTGGATAAAAGAATTGCTTGTCGGTTTTGATAAATTTAAAGAACGCTTTTAAGTCGCCTTTAAAGCCGACTTGGTCTTTAATCGCGTTCATCTCGGCGGTTAAACGTTCCACTTCTTTTAAGCCGAGTTCATGAATTTGTTCGGCGGTTAAGTCGGTGGTGGTCGATTGCTTCAAACGTAAATTGTAATAAGCAACACCGTTGGGTTGATTCGACACACCGCTAGCGTTGTCCGCCGCGTTGGGTTTTTCCTTGACTAAATAGTCAGCCAATTGGCTATAGGCAGGTTTGAATTGACCAACCAAGGCTTGTTTTGCACTGTCGAGTAACTGCTGAGCTGCAGCATCATCAATTTTGTCGGCTTTTTTCAGCGCGTCGATTTTCGCTTTGGCATCAGCCCACAGCGGCGCGTCTTTTTCGCCCTCGGTGAACGGCGCGCCGGTCAGCAGATTATTGACTTGGTTGATCACGCCTTCGTAGGCAAATTTCGGCGGACGAATACCTAGCTTGGCTTGTTTTTCTGCACGCTCTTGCAACTGGGCGATCGCCGTAGCAATACCACCGATCCGCTTGATATAGGCTTCCATATCGGCCTTTTCGTCCACTTTATGGAAGTTGATCAGAATTTGCGGCAGCATGGCATGCACACCATTCATCTGCGTGAAGACATAACCGTTTTGTCGGAATTTGCTGGCTTCAACCGCTTCTTCGTATTGGTAGATCCAAAGGTCGTACGAGGTTTTGGTTTCTAAATCGAGTTTGCTGTAATCGAAGCTGGCTTTTAATTCCTGTACGGTGTTTGCCAACCATGCCAAATTTTTGTCTTCGGCCGCTTCCGTCATGTCGTCAATATCCGCATTGCGTTCTTTGCGGCCCAAAAAGGTTAATTGAATTGGGCTCATCAACAACTGCTCTTCATACTTGGCATCAAACCATTTATTGAGGCGTTGTGATTCGGATTCCGCTGGTGCGGTTTGCGCTGCAACCGGCGCGGCGGCTGCTGTTGGTGGTGTCTTTTGTTCGGCTGGGCTACAACCGGCTAATAATGCTGTGATTGACAGCGCGATGAGTGAATAACGCACATTAGGCTCCTGGGTCTTGGGTATTTTGGTCAGCGTAGAACAGCTTACGCCTTATAGTTTCAGGCTGAAACTACCCTGAAAAGGCAGCTGCGTCTAAATCCAATTTGTAAGCGACCATTTCCAAAGCTAGGGCGTGTTGACTTTGGGTGACGGCGTTTTGTTCGACTTGGCGGCGTTTTGAGCGCCCCAACGAACCCACGGGGCAGCGCTTGGCAGCTGTTTCTGCTGCGTTCGTGCTCGTTGGTGAAGAATCACGCACTGGGTACCACGTACGACTCCCCCACAGCCTGGCATAAACAGCGGTCCAATTGCTGCAAAAAAACACCCAAGATCAACACGCCTTAGAGTTTTACATGAAAAAAACGGCTGAATGGGTCATCCACATAGCTGGCAAATGGCCCGCATTCAACAAAGCCATGCCGCAGATACATGGCAATAGCCGGTGCAAAATAAGCGGTACTGCCAGTTTCGAGATACAGGTCGGTAATGCCTGATGTTTTGGCATCTTGGACTAGATGAGCAAGTATTTTCGACCCAAGCCCTTGGCCACGCCATTCGCTGCGAGTGCGCATCGATTTAAGTTCAGCCATGGTCGGACTGTGCCGCTTCCAAGCACCGCAGCCAATCAACTGAGGCCCGTGCCACAGGCTCCACATCCGCATGTCCGGCTGTTGTAGCCGAGAAAAATCGAAGGCATGCACACTCTCCGCAGGAGATTGCTGATGCATATCCGCTAAGTGCTCGAGTAACAAGGCTTGAATCGCAGGGCCTTTCACATCGTCAAGGCGAAAATCCAGCGCGGTGTCGGGTACGAGGTAAGATGCAGTCATGGTGGACCTTGGTTGTTTTTATTGAGTCTCTGTGGACCATTCTTTGTCAACGAGAAGCGCTGTAGGCACAGCGATTGTTGTGCCTACAACGCTAGCAAACCAGATGCCAAGGCACACTAAAAAATAAGCCGTTGATTTTTAATGATTTAAAGGTAAGGGTGCCAGTACAACTACCGACACAATGCACCAACACCGGCGCTCAAGCCCAGTTCTGGTGCAGCCGCGGGCTTAACACCAACGGCGTACGCGCTGGCAATAGCTCAGATAGGCCTCGCCAAATAGCTGATGTAACGCCCGCTCTTCTGGTTTAATTTGGAACCGTTGCAGGTACGCGATAAACGCCACCACCCAACATAAACCAAACCATGACTGCCACAAGCACGCGATACCAAGCAATATCAAGGCAAACCCGAGATACATCGGATTACGACTAAAGCGGTAAATACCGCTCTCAACCAATTGCGATGCAGCTGCAGGCTGCAGCGGATTGACCGTGGTGCGAGCCAATCGAAAACTCACCACACCAAGCACACAACAGCAGAAGCCAAGCAGCAGACAGAGCAAGCCTCCCCATGCAAAGGGGGAGTCTTGCATTGGCGGCAACCACGCCGCCGCATCCAACATCGGCGGCACACTGATCGCCAGCGCCACCAACAGCCACAGCAGCAGCGGCGGTAGTTTAAGCTCCAACCACGCCATGGTTACACCGACGACGGACGAGAGCGCCACCACAGCCAGGCACCCGCGGCAATAAACGGCACGCTCAGCAACTGTCCAACGGTCAGCGGCAACATCGGCACATAATCGGCTTGTTCAACTTTGACCCCTTCAACCGCCATCCGCACGATAAACACCGTCAATAAAAACCAAGCGAACATGCGACCGGCATGAGGCAGCAACTGCGCCCGTTTCAGCCACAGCCAAAGTGCCAACAGGGTATAACTGAGCGCTTCATACAGTTGTGCCGGGTGACGCGGTAACTCATCGACACGGCTAAACACGATGCCCCACGGCAAGTCGGTCGGTACACCTAAAATCTCCGAGTTCATCAGGTTACCAAAGCGCACACAGGCACCGAAAAATAACGTTGGCACGGCCAAGCGGTCTAACAAATACAACAACGGGATTTGTTTGCGTTTGCTGGCCCATACTACCGCCAATAACGCCCCTAAGCCGCCTCCATGGCTGGCAAGACCGCCTTGCCACACATATAAAATACGGATCGGATCGGCCAAATACACATCAGGTTCATACACCAAACAGTGCATCAAGCGAGCGCCGACAATAATACCTATCAGCATGGGTGCAAACAGCGCATCCACCAACGCGCCGTCACGACCATCTTGCAGCAGATGCTTTTTCAAGATCTCAGCACCAAACCAAATACCACAGGCAAACAACACGCCATACCAATAAATTGCTTTTGACCCAATCGTGATAAGCACGGGGTCCATCGACCACTGCATGGTTACTCCTTGTGCGCTTGTGTACCAAACCAGCCTTTGTTCGAGGCCTCGATTAATTGTTGTTCTAAATACTGCCAGAGGGCTGGACAGCCTTGCTCTATCGGTTGACGAATACGTCCGACCACCCGCTCCATGGTGATGCCGTTTTCAACCCAACTTTGTCCATGGTTGGCTAAGTTCAGTAGCACCGGCATGGCACGGTCTGCGGCATGAGCAAATTTAGCATCCACACTGGCGGCGGCTTCAAATTCCAGCCATAAATCAATAAATTGCTGAGCATGCGGCAAGGGGGAAAACAACCGGCGAATACAGGCTTCTTCTTGCGCTTTGCGCTCTTCCCAGCCGGTTTCGGCATAGACGATGGTGTCACCTGTATCGATTTCACCGATATCGTGCAGCAACAACATCGACAATACCCGCGACATATCTACACCCGAAGGTGCTAATGGCGCGAGCCCCCACGCGAGCATGGCAATTTGCCAACTGTGCTCCGCTGAATTTTCATAACGTCCATCGGATAAATTTTTGGTCTTGCGCGTGACGGCTTTGAGCGCGTCCAATTGGCAAACCAATGATACAACCTGCGGGATCACTTTGACTCCTAACGTAGCTCGTCCAACGCGAGCATAGGTATTTACCGCTGGTCAAACGCCGCCAATCGCCAATCGATGACTTTGTATCCCAGCTTTAACAACAATAATGCAATGACCAGCACCGCCCCTTGCATCAGCAAGGTCGGGGTATCCATCAAGGCTCGGCTACTGGCATTGAGGGCAAAACTAATGTCTTGCAGCACCACGCCAACCAGCGACGCCCACAGTAGCACTGGCGCTCGTGGATTTTTTTGCGCCAATAACAAGCTACCTAACAGGCCACCCAGCACCGCCACGGCACTGGCAATCACCGACCACGTCGGCCGCTGCTGATAGGCGTCTTGCATCGCTTGAGGCATCGCCGCCACTTGCTCTGGTGTTAACGATAAGTCGCTAAAGACGGCAAAACATCCAAGCGCATTCCAAACAATAGCCAACACCACCACAGGGGTATACCAACGCGGAAATGTATTCATCAGCGGCCTCCCAAGCCAAGTTATACCAAGCGCCAAAGTAGCGAGTACTGAGAGGGAATGCAAGTCAGCCCTTTGGGTAAAGGGCTGACGGATTGGGGAAGATCATTACTCTTTGAGCACCACTTTCTGACTAGTGGGCGATAGTTTCAGTAAAAATCGCTCGGCAGATTCGACCGAGACAAACTGATAAGACCCTTTTAAACGCTCTTTTAACGGATGATCGGTAAACGACACATTGGCTTTAAACATGCCTGCGCCGATGCGTTTAAGCGGGTCCACCGCCACATAATCCCCGACAAAACCGGCTTGTTCTAAATAAGCCTGAGCCACTTTACGGCTGCTGCTGGCTTGGCCAAGTTTTACCGCCGCCAGCAACTCGAGCCCCCATTGATTGGAGTTTTGATACTCGGTAGCAAAGGGATACGCCAACAAGCTGTAATCTGGGGTATGCATCTGCTTGGGAAGCGGCCCAGCTAAAGCGGTTTTAAGCTGTTGCTGCAACTGTGCATCGGGCACTATCAACATCACTTCAAACTGGTGCACATCATCTAACAGGAAGTTCGCCAAGCCCTCGATGTAGATATCCGATTGGTCAGAGCCACAGTCATTGAGCAAATGCACGATGTTGTAATGGCCATCGGCGTTGCGTTTTACCCAGCCAAAATGGCTGTAATGCAAGCCATACTTGGACAAGTCCTGCCCTACCCGCGCGATAAAAGCCGCCTCAACATTTAGCTGCTGCAACGTCTGCTGGGTTTTGTAAGCCAATTCAAAGGCTCGTTGCGCTGTCAGCGCATCCAGCGCTTTGACTTCACAATCTTGGCCGGCCAACGTGGTGAAAGGCAGCAGCAACACAAGCACCCAAGCGCTGCGGCTTAACCATCGGCGGTTATTTTGCTTTGGCATGTTCCACCAGCGCTTTACCTACTTCAGTAGGAATGAACGCAATGGCTTTGCCACTGTAATACAAGGTATAGCCTGTGCTTAGGGCTGTGACTTCAACCACGTTGCCAGCGGCAATGGCTAAGCCTTGGACGGCTTTGCCGGATAATTTCACTGTGGTGCTAACCACTTGGCCCGTCGCTTTGGCAGAACCTTTCACCACTAAAATCAAACCATCTGTGGTTTTTTGTACCGATTCAACCGTAAATTCCGCCGAGGCAGTCACCGCTTCAAATGAGCCAGACACAATCAAGCCCATGCCTTCGGACATCGTCGCTGACGCATTTGAACCTTTACAAGATGCACCACAATCTGCAAATGCCGGGCTTGTTGCGAGAGCGGCACAAACAAACATCCACGCTGATTTCATAAAATTTCCTTGTTTCTTTGTTTTGCGTTGAGCGGTTATAGCACAGGTCATCGCCAGTTTTGTAACCTTTTGGCAACTCAGGACCGATGGCAACAGGTCAGACCTGAACTGGCAAATAAAGTTCAACGCGGTGACGATTTGATAGGGTTCGTGAACGCGCAGCAACCGCCCCGACCGCCATAAACAACGCAGAAAAACCTTTAGCAGACCCTTTGCGGGGAAGTGGCAGACGTTTAAGGCCTACTGTTGAATCAAAGGCTGATGAAAATCTGGTGGTGTACAGACTTGTGGCTGTTCGATGGCTTAATGACGGATCTTGAGTCACAGCGGGTTGGCAAGCGCTGAACACCGCCATCACACCTTAGCAAATCATCAAGGGCAGATGTGACCTACCCTGCTGACTTGAATGTTTAGCTTGATTGCCTGACGCGGAGGAATTAATGATCATCGCCGCAACACCCTGTGCTGCGTTGACTTTTTTTGCGCCGTTGCCAAAACCAGTAACTAAAGGCCGCCAAAATGATGATGCCAAACAACGCGATCTCATATTTCTTGGCATCGGCCATAAACAGCTCAAAGGCTTCGCCAAACAAATAGCCTAAGGTGGCCACTGCAACCGCCCAAATGGCGCTACCAATCAAGTTCAACACTAAAAAACGCAAAGGGTGAATGCGACTCGCGCCGATTAAAAATGGCGTGATGGTGCGGATACCGTACAAAAACCGATAACCAAGGATCATTTTGACTTCATGTCGCGCCATCAGATCAAATACCCGCGCCGACTTTTCTTGCCAGTGTGGTTTTTTGGCCAAGATTTTCTGACCGTTAAAACGACCAATATAAAAATACAATTGATCGCCAAGCACGGTGCCAATAAAGGCAACTAGCATCACCAGTGGCAGCTCTAAATAGCCACGACTCGCCGCCAGCCCGCCTAAGACTAAAATAGTTTCACCTTCTAAAAAGGTGCCAACGAGTACAGCCCAGTAGCCATAGTTCGCGATAAGCTCTTGTAATGACATGCAATTCTTCAGGTAATACAGCAATATGCCAAGGTCCAACCCGCGGCAAACCGCGCTGACCGTGACACTTAAAGGCGCTATTTTACTGCGCTGTGGCAGAACCGCCAGTGTTACTTCGTGCTTCGTAGGGAATTCGCTGCTTTTTCGCCTCGACTTTGATGCCCATCAAGTCTTTACCGGCAACCCAGAACAGAGGCGGATTCTTGTCATCGGCTTTCCGCTGCGATGCTCCCTAGATGACATCCCCAAGTGTCAGCCGCAAGTGTGATGCCCCAACGGAGCCTCATACGCGCTGAATTGGTCTCAGCTTAGGCTCCGCTGATCTCAGAGCAGTACCGTTTTAAACTGTCCTTGGCCATAGTAAAAGACCAAAACTAGAACAATGACCAATCCAGGAACACCCCCATATGCTTAAACTTTCAGCGTCGCTGTTGCTAGCAAGCCTTGCGTTAGCGACCAGCAGCACGGTTGCCAATACCAATGCGGCACTCGGTGTCAACGTCGAACGCACCCCATCCGCCGCGCCGCGCGACCGTGGTGAAGGCCCCTATCAACGCCTTATTCTTCGCGGCGGTACGTACATCAGTGGTGAAGGCGCCCCGCCAGTGGGGCCAGTTGATATTGTGATTGAGCAGGACCGAATCGTTGAGATCAAAGCCGTTGGTAGCCCAGGCATCGCCATCAACCCAGAGAACAGACCCAAAGCGCGGGCGGGCGATCAAGAACTCAACGTCAGCGGCATGTATATTTTGCCTGGTTTTATTGATATGCATGGGCATATCGGCGGTTCTGCCGCCAATATTCCTGCCGATTACGTGTTTAAACTGTGGCTGGCCCACGGTATTACCACTGTCCGCGAGCCCGGCAGTTTTAATGGCATCGACTGGACACTCAAGCATGTCAAAGCCTCCAACGCCAATACCATCACAGCGCCACGCATTGTGCCTTATATCGGCTTTGGCCTAGGTCTGAGCAAACCGGTGTTTAGCCCAGAGCAAGCCAGGCAATGGGTCAAAGACATGAAAGCCAAAGGCGCTGCTGGGATTAAATTTTTTGGCGCAACACCGAAAATTATCGCCGCAGCGCTGGATGAAGCCAAAAAGCAGCAACTTGGCACCATGATGCATCACGCGCAACTGAACGTGATGCGCACCAATGTGCTGGATTCAGCGCGGCTAGGCCTGTCCTCGATGGAACATTGGTATGGCTTGCCCGAAGCCTTGTTTGAACGGCAAACCATTCAAAATTACCCGGTCACTTACAACTACCAAAATGAACAAGATCGCTTTGGCAATGCCGGCATGTTATGGCAACAAGCCGCTGCCCCCGGCTCTGACAAATGGAACAAGGTGCGTGATGAATTGGTGCAGTTGAATTTCACCATCAATCCAACATTAACCATTTATCAAGCCACCCGTGATGCCAGCGCGCAACGCTTTGCCGAGTGGCATCACGACTATACCTTACCGACACTGAGCAAATTTTTTGAACCTAATCGTGATGCCCATGGTTCCTTTTGGTTTGATTGGACCACCGAGCAAGAAGTCGCTTGGAAAGAGAATTATCGTATTTGGATGCAGTTTCTAAACGATTTTAAAAACCATGGCGGTCGCGTCACGGCAGGATCTGATGCCGGTTATATCTATAAAATTTATGGCTTTGGTTACATTCAGGAATTAGAGCTGCTAAGAGAAGCCGGTTTTAATCCGTTGGAAGTGGTGCAAGCGGCCACTCTCAATGGCGCCGAGGCACTTGGCATGGAGGATGACATCGGCAGCCTCGTGGTGGGGAAAAAGGCCGATATGGTGATTGTGGCCGAAAACCCACTGGCCAATTTTAAAGTGTTGTACGGCACTGGCTTTTATCATTTAAATGCGAAAAACCAGCCTGAGCGAACCAAAGGGGTGCGGTTTACCATCAAAGACGGCATTGTGTTTGATGCCCAACAGTTATTGGCGGATGTTCGTGGGATGGTGCAACAAGCCAAGCAACAAGACACCTCAGCGCAAGCAAAAGTACCTGAGTCTAAGTAATTAGCGTTTAACACGCCGCAGTCTTGCTGGCTGGGGCGTGTTAATTTCTCCAAAGACGAAGTAAAGCTGAGTTAAGCGCCCGAGTTGCCAGGTCGCCAAGTAATATTAATTGCATTTATAATCAATATCTTAAACAACAAACACCCGCCAGAAGTAAAGTTAAGTTAGTGTTGAAACTTCCGTCCGTGCCCTTGCTCATACTCCTTGCAAAATCACTACAACATCCCGCAGGAGCAGACAATGCCACAACAACGTCCTATGCAAACTCGTCGTCAGTTTATGCAAAAACTTGGCTTAGCCATGGTGTCGATCCCGCTTGCCGGCTTGGTCGCCTGTGGAGGTTCCGCAACCGACGATAGCACTGTCACAACTGGCACAGGGTCTAGCGATAGCAGCGGTGGCTCAACCGGGGGCGGCTCGACCGGCGGCAGCGCAGGCAGTAGCACCAGCTGGGCAAGTGGTGGCACCAAATATTTGACCGCCAATTTTCCAGCCGATAGCCTGTTTGATCTAGGTACGGCTTGTACCTTAACGGCGACTAAAACCTTAACCGAAGGTCCTTGTTATTTTGCCGTCACCACCACTGACGATATCTCTGAGTCGCAAACTGGCTTACCCATGCAACTGTGTTTACGGGTGGTGGATAACCTCTGCCAGCCCTTAGCAGGCTTAGAAGTGGAAGTCTGGCATTGTGATGTCGAAGGCATCTATTCAGGAAATACCACTGGCAGTTCAGATAGCGCACGGTTTGCTGGTAGCTTTTGTACCGGCAACGATAGCGATGCCGTCAAAGCCAAATGGTTTCGTGGTATTCAAATCACTGACAGCAATGGCCGGGTCAATTTCAAAAGCTGCTTTCCCGGCTGGTACTCCGGTCGCACGATCCACATCCACTTTCGGGTGAAAAAGAACAACACCGACCAAGTGATCTCTCAGTTTTGTTTTGCCGATAGTTTAACCGCTGAGATCTGTACCACCCACCCTAACTACAGTGCGCGGGGTGGCCAAAATGTCACCTTAGGCAGTGGCCGCGACACCGTCTATGGCAGCAATTACGGTGATTTTTTATTTAACACCGCGCAAAACTCCGATGGTTCTTTGCTGGCATGGAAAACGATTCGCCTAAGCGCTTAGAGATTGTTCGCTCAGTTTGGCGATGCTAAATGAGCAAGCTGAAGTGGCGATAGTGAGCTACAGCTTTGCCTCAGGCAAGAGCGCCAAGAGTGCTTGCATAAAAAAGCCAGTCGCACGCGACTGGCTTTTATGTGTCGACATCACGACGTAGCAGGGAGTCCTACGTCGTGAATATTGCTTCGATTAGAAACGACCTTCTAAGCTGAAACGTACGTAACGTGGTGTTTGCCAGGTGTACGCAGAACCATACCATGGGTTGGCAGTACCGGCAGAGCGGCGCGCTTCATAGTGTTCGTTGCTTGACGTAATTTCTTGAATATTCAATACGTTGAATACTGTGGCTGATGCACGTAAATCAACGCCTGAAATTTCAAAGTCATACGCAGCAGACAAGTCTACGTTGAAGTTCCATGGCGTACGGCCAGCAGAGCCACGTGGCATGCGCGTGAATTGACGCTCAGATGATTGGCACTTGCCATCACCATTGGCATCTGGACAACCCGTGACCAGATAGAACGTATCACCGTAGCTACCGTAGAATTTCGGATCTGAACTTGGGTAGCCTTGGCCGAACATGCTCAGTGGGCGACCGCTGCTCAGGGTTGAGTTAAAGCCAACGGTGAACTTGTCTGTGACATCGTAGCTACCGAACGCTTTGAAGACGTGACGACGGTCGTTGGCTTGATAGCCGTCTGAACCATCCATCAGCGCTGGGAAGTCGAAGTCTTGCGTGATACCGGCATCAGCTTGGTTGATGTCTGATTTCACAGCGCCTTCGAAGTTACCGTAGCTGCGTGACCAGGTGTATTGGAAGTCCCAACGCAGTTTTTCACCACGATAGCCTAACTGAGTTTGCAGCGCTAAGTATTCGTTTTTCGCTTCTGGTAACGCCATATCGGCAGCGGTGTAGGTTTTCAGTGAACCTGGATCTGGGATATTGTCTTCGTTGTCATCTAAGTACCAGCTACCTGATTTACCTGGGTTAACCAGTGTACAGAAGTGTTGGTTAGCCACTGGACCACAGAAGTCATCCAAGGCCGCGCCAACAAAGCGGTAAGTACCACGAATAGACGCCGCGAAGTCTTCCGTTAACTGCGTTTCATAACCCAGCACGAACTCTTCTTTGTAGAATGGCTCCGCTTCTTGGGCTTGGAACAGCGGCACGCTTGGCATTGCTGTTGATACTGAGTTCACGACTTGAGAATTCGCAACAGTGCCATTAACTGGTGTGGCACCTGTTGGAGCACCTGTCGCAGCATCAAAGCCCGTGAAGTAATAATAGGTAGTCGTGTCATCTACACCTGATGCTGCACGGTAGTTGGTGTTGTTTGGTACTGGTAAGTAGTAACGACCCCAAGTACCGAAGATTTTTGATTCGCCAGACCCAGTTGGGTCGAAACTGAAGCCTAAACGTGGTGCAACGTCCGTTTTCAGATCAACGAAGTCAATGCCGGTAGCGCCGGTGTTGACGAAGTGGTCTTGACGCACACCAATGTTTAAGGTCAGTTGTTCTGTTGGTTGGTAAGTATCTTCAAAGTACCATGCCGTCAGGACAGAACCGAATGAACCTCCACCAACGAAGATACGATCTTCAACCAAATCCACTGGTTTACCTGTGGTGTTCGCCCACAATTGACCATTGTTGCCTTGGATAGTATCGCCGGCATTTTTGGTCAAGTAAGTGAAGCTATGGCCACCCACTGGCGCTGTGGTTTTACGTGATTGACGGTCTTGTTTGTCGTAACCCACTTTTAACAAGTGAGTACCGTAGAAATCACCGGCGTTCCATTCGATGTCTAAACGAGTTTGTTTGTTGTCATCGTAGTCATCACCGATAGTACCACCAGCACCACACCCTTTGATTGGGTTAGCAACGGTACGACCGTCCGCTACGAATGGACATACAGTTTCTGAAGGCAGAGTACCGTATTGGGTTTTAATTTTGCCGTACATTGCGCTTAACGTCAGGTCATCCGTGAGGTTGCCTGTATAAGATACGCTTTGTGCTGTACCACCACGCTCGTTGACGAAGGTACCTTGCAATGCACCCACTACGCCCGTATTGGCGTTGCGGCTGTAACGAGCTTCTTCAGAATCGGTACGATCCGAGTAAGCGAAGTAGCTTAAACGGTGGCCTTCTGCGATATCCCAATCAATTTTGGTACCCCAGAACAGGTTGTCAGAACCTGATGAATCCACTACACGCCAACGGTTGTCAGCATCGTATGGTGTACGGCCAGATGTGTCTGACCACTCGCCTTTTTTATCGCGTGGGTTAACGATGGCGTAGATAAACAGTTTGTCTTCAATGATTGGACCGGCTGCAGACAAGGTCAAATCGCTTTCGCTAAACTCGTCCGCTGTTGTATCACGGAACACTTGACCTAATTTAGTACCAACACCGTATGATTTTTTACCTTCAGAGCGCAGAGCCGCAGGTTGAGTGTTGGCAGTAAATGCAAATTCCCACTCATTTGTACCTGATTTAGTAACTGCTAGTAATTGACCACCAGTCGCACGACCGTACATGGCTGAATAACCACCGGTTTTGACTTGGAATTCTTTGTAGAATTCAAATGGCACTGAACCACAACCTAAACCTTGACGAGTGTTAGTTACTTCCAAGCCGTTGATGTAACAGGCGTTTTCAGAAATAGATGAACCACCAAATGACGCAAAGCCTTGGCCACCTGAGGCACCGAATTTCGAGTCACCCAACACCACACCTGGTGCTAACAACGACACTGCAGTGATGTTACGTGCCACTGGCATTTTGTCGAATTCAACTTCGCCAATGACCAAACCAGAATCTGTCGTGGTCACGTCAACCGCTTGGATGCGTGCACCAGACACTTGAATAACTTCAGTGTCACTGGCTTTGTTCACCGTAAATGCGGCAACAGCGTTCGAGCCCATGGACAAGCGCACCTTGTCTTTGGCGACGACGGCGTTGCCAGAGATCACTTCAATTTCATAATCACCGATTGGCAATTGGCTGAAACGGAAGGAACCTGTGTTATCAACCGCGATAGTGCGGTCAAAGCCAGTTTTTGGATTTTTTACCTTGATTGTTACGCCCGTGGCAGAAATGCCTTTCACGCTACCGACGATATTTGAGGTGTCTGCTGCGTACGCAGATGACGCAAGACCCAACAATGAGCTGACTGCCAGCGCTGCTAACGAGCGTTTAAACAGTCGGGTTCCACTAGTAGATTTCATTCTTATGCTCCGATTTGTAATCACGAGAACCGATCTTCGCGGCTCTTCACACCCAGAACTATCACAACTTTACGTCTGTGTATACCTGTGACCGTTGAGTAAAATTACATCAGAGAAAATGAAATTATTGTTGATATTCCACGCAAAAAAACAGAGGAAAACACATAAGTGTATGTTTTTATTTAAAATATCAAACGGTAAAATAAACGTTAATATCGTAAATGAATTACCCCAAGCGTCAATGCCCGTGATTTGTCCCCATATCACTAACACCGTTGAAAGCCATGTGTTGCATACTCGGCGGTTGGTTCATACCATTCATCGTGAAAAAATGTAAATTTGCCGCATGAGCCGTAATCTGCGATGAAATGCCGCTGCCGTCGGTTAAAAACGCAACCAAAACAGCCGGATATCGCAGCTGGCAATGCACCAGCGCAACAAAAACCACCACGTGCGCATTTAGAACGAACTTGCAGTCGCAGCGGTATCACTTGGCCAAGCATGGCTGCTGGCGATAAACGACGCAGTGCCAAAGTAAAAATCCACCTCCATAGGAGGTGGCTTTGCTTTAGGCCCCCTAGAAGGGGGCTTACTTAAGACTCTATTCCCAGCAGCAGCTGTCGTTGCTCTTCTTCTCTGGCGACTTTGTCTTGATG
>JACCDZ011575306.1_pt1 | contig 27894 bp, 28 predicted proteins | sample 7449551 | NCBI WGS metagenome assembly JACCDZ01 (sample SAMN15323452, study PRJNA562643) | freshwater metagenome | isolation source: river surface water | place: USA:Blue River Watershed | collected 2017-08-18 | reverse complement strand
CCAAGTGTCAAAATCGAGATTGGATCGCATACGGACAGTCGCCAGAGCAAACAATACAACCAAGGGTTATCACAACGCAGAGCTAAATCTACGATGGATTACTTGGTAAAGCGAGGCATAGCCAAGACTCGTTTAACTGCAAAAGGCTATGGCGAAAGCCAATTGGTGAACACATGTGCTGATGGAGTTAAATGCTCAGAGGCAGACCACCAACTCAACCGAAGAAGTACCTTTGTAATAGTAGGACAATAGACTACACGCATTATTTATTACCCTATAGAAATGCGGCTCATCTTAATTGACGAGTCGCTTTTTGTTTTTAGATAATTACGTATTCGCTATTGTAAATTTAGTTTGTAACTTTGTGCTTCTATGAATATGGATATGAAATACCTAGTTGTCATTTTTTGTTCTCTTTTTTTACTACTTTCTTCTTGTAAAGACGATACACAGCAGCGTGATGCCGAAAACAAAAAAGCGATTCAAAAAAAGGAAGTAATTTATAAAAACATCAGCAAAAGCTGGGATTTTTATGCAACTCCTATTAACACTACTTCTGAACAAAGTGTGTCTAGTTGGACCGAATTCCGTCAGTTTTTAGAGGAGTTGGGTCAAAAGCCTAAAAAAACTATTGGAGCATTCCAGAAAAAAGCAGCCGAACTTTCAAATAAAGTAATTTTGCTCAATAATAATATTCCATTTCAATTTCAACAACCGCAAATCAAAAGCCGAATAGGAACTTTAATTACTAAAGTTCGATTACTAGATTTATTCATTCATTTAGACAATATTCCAGATAAAAAAGTGATTCTTTTAGTGGGAGAAATCAATGCCGAGTTAGTTTCTTTACAAAGACAAATGGATAAAATCACAGAGAAAAGTAAAATCCCAGTGGAAGAAGGCGAAACGGATATGTTGAGAATGCTCGACACGACAAGAGCCATTTCTACGACTCCAATGCCAACTCCTTTAAATAAACCAAACCTTTCACGCGTTGAGTAAAACAGTCTATTCTATTTACGATAACTCGCCTAAAACAGGACAAATATCGGCTCAATTAGCACAAAATCAAACTCAAAAGGTACAACTTTCAGGTTTGGTTGGATCTTCGATTTCCTTTGTAATTCGGTCCCTTTTTAAAAAGACAGAATTACCTTTTTTATTGATTCTAAACGATAAAGAGGAAGCGGCCTATTATTTGAATGATTTGGAACAAATGATTGGCGACCAAGACGTATTGTTTTATCCGGCTTCGTTTCGCCGTCCGTATCATATCGAGGAAACCGACAATGCCAATGTTTTGCTTCGTTCAGAAGTGCTGAATCGCATTAATTCACGAAAAAAACCAGCTATAATTGTCAGTTATCCCGAAGCCCTTTTTGAAAAAGTAGTGACTCGAAAAGAGTTAGACAAAAACACTTTAAAAGTGGCTATTGGTGACCAAATTTCAATTGATTTTATCAATGAAGTGTTGTTTGAATACGAGTTCAAAAGAGTAGATTTTATAACTGAACCTGGCGAATTTTCGGTTCGTGGAGGAATTGTTGATGTGTTTTCATTTTCGAATGATAATCCGTACCGAATAGAGTTTTTTGGAAACGAAGTGGATAGTATTCGAACCTTTGATGTAGCTACCCAATTGTCATTGGAACAAAAAAAGAAAATTTCGATTATTCCTAATGTTGAAAATCAATTTTTTCAGGAAAACCGAGAAAGTTTTTTAGATTATATTTCAGAAAAAACCGTAGTTTTTATTCAGAATACGGAGGGTTTGCTTAGTCAGTTAGACAAACAATTTGCCAAAGCCGAAGAAGCTTTTGACAAACTTTCCAAAGACATCAAACACGCTACGCCAGAGCAATTATTCTTGAATCAAGAACAGTTTGTAAAACGAGCGCTGGATTTTTCGGTAGTCGAATTGGCTTCCAAAGCCATTTTTAAAACAACTAAAAAGTTCGAATTTCATACGCAACCGCAACCGTCGTTTAACAAACAATTTGATTTGTTGTTGAACAATTTGAACGACAATCATTTCAATGGATACAAAAACTATTTGTTCTGTTCGAATGAAAATCAAGCCAAGCGTTTTCATGATATTTTCGAAACTTTAGACGAGGCCAATTCGGAGAATATTCGAAAGCAATACAACACTATAGTGCTGCCTTTATATCAAGGATTTATCGACGAAGAAAACCAAATTACTTGCTATACCGATCATCAAATTTTTGAACGCTACCATAAATTCAGTATTAAAAATGGGTATTCGAAAAAACAGAATATCACTTTAAAAGAGCTGACTTCGCTTTCGGTAGGCGATTATGTAACGCATATTGACCACGGAATTGGAAAATTCGGAGGCTTGCAAAAAATTCAGGTCGAAGGAAAAACGCAAGAAGCCATTAAATTGGTCTATGCTGATAATGATATTGTGTATGTGAGCATTCACTCTTTGCACAAAATTTCAAGATACAATGGCAAAGACGGAACGCCTCCTAAAATTTACAAATTAGGGTCGAATGCTTGGAAAGTTTTAAAGCAAAAAACCAAAGCTCGCGTCAAACATATTGCGTTCAATTTGATTCAGTTGTATGCTAAAAGACGTTTGGAAAAGGGTTTCCAATATGCACCCGATAGTTATTTGCAAAATGAATTAGAAAGTTCATTTATTTACGAAGATACGCCAGACCAAATCAAATCGACACAGGAAGTAAAAGCCGATATGGAAAGCGATCGTCCTATGGATCGACTAGTTTGTGGTGATGTAGGTTTTGGAAAAACAGAGGTGGCTATTCGTGCAGCGTTTAAGGCGGTGGATAATAGTAAGCAAGTTGCTGTTTTGGTCCCTACCACTATTTTGGCATACCAACATTACCGTACTTTTTCGGAACGATTGAAAGACATGCCGGTTTCGGTAGGGTACTTGAATCGTTTTAGAACTGCCAAACAAAAAGCTGAAACCCTCAAGCAATTGGCCGAAGGAAAATTAGATATCGTCATTGGAACGCACCAATTGGTCAACAAAAATGTCGTTTTCAAAGACCTTGGACTGTTGATTGTTGACGAAGAACAAAAATTTGGGGTGAATGTCAAAGACAAACTGAAAACGATTGCAGCCAATGTAGATACTTTGACTTTAACGGCTACGCCAATTCCAAGAACTTTGCAGTTTTCGTTAATGGCAGCCCGAGATTTATCAGTAATTACCACACCACCGCCCAATCGTTATCCTATTGAAACGAATGTAGTTGGGTTTAGCGAAGAAGTAATTCGCGATGCGATTTCGTATGAAATTCAGCGTAACGGACAAGTGTTTTTTATCAATAATCGTATTGAAAACATCAAAGAAATTGCTGGAATGATTCAGCGATTAGTACCCAATGCCCGAGTGGGAATTGGCCATGGCCAAATGGAAGGCGCTAAACTCGAAGAGCTGATGTTGGCTTTTATGAATGGCGAATTTGATGTTTTGGTAGCCACAACTATTATCGAAAGTGGATTGGATGTGCCAAATGCCAACACGATTTTCATCAATAATGCCAATAATTTTGGACTGTCTGATTTGCATCAAATGCGAGGTAGAGTAGGGCGAAGTAACAAAAAAGCGTTTTGTTATTTCATTTGTCCGCCGTATTCGGCAATGACGGATGATGCCCGCAAACGAATTCAGGCTTTGGAACAATTTAGCGAATTAGGAAGTGGATTTAATATTGCCATGAAGGATTTGGAAATTCGTGGCGCAGGCGATTTGTTAGGTGGAGAACAAAGTGGTTTTATCAACGAAATTGGTTTTGATACTTATCAAAAAATCATGAACGAAGCTATCGAAGAGTTGAAAGAAAACGAATTTAAGGATTTGTATCCCGAACAAAACGATATCGAAACCAAAGAATACGTCAAAGACTTGCAACTCGATACCGATTTTGAGTTGTTGTTCCCTGACGAATACATCAATACGGTTTCAGAACGTCTGCTGTTGTATAACGAGTTAGCAGAAATTAAAGACGAAGCGTCACTTTTAAATTATGAAAATAAGCTGATTGACCGCTTTGGGCCGTTGCCAAAACAAGCTGTTTCTTTACTGAGCAGTATGAAAATTAAATGGATTGCCACTCGTTTAGGAATTGAAAAATTGGTTATGAAACAAGGCAAAATGATTGGCTATTTTGTGTCCGACCAACAATCGGATTATTACCAATCAGGGCGTTTTCATCAAGTGTTGCAGTTTGTACAAAAACAAAGTGCTTTATGCAAAATGAAAGAAAAACAAACGCCTAACGGCTTACGATTGTTATTGACTTTTGATAATGTAAAATCAATTCGAAAAGCTTTGGAATTGATGGAATTGATGGATAAATAATAAAAACAAAAAAGCCTCCAAATTTGGAGGCTTTTTTGTTTAAAATGCATTCTAATTCTTCAAATCCTTGATTACCTTGAAGGCCACATCCACTTCATTTTCGCTTACTAAAATAGTGAACTCATTCGAAGTTGAAATCACCTCATTGATGATAATTCCTTCCCAAGCCAAGCGTTGAAAAATGAAGTAATAAATTCCAGGAACTACAATGTTTTCTTTGGGTAATTTTACGGTAATCGAAGCTAGGTTTTCTAATTTTTGAATCAATTTTTCGTTAGCAAAATGTTTGTCAACCAAATGATTTACACTATTACTTACCACAATATTGGTTTCATTTACACCTCTTGACGAGGTATAAAATATATCCGAAAAGCTATTGATATCAGTGATTAAATCAGCCTGTTTGTTCAAAACAGTTTCTGAAGCTGCAAAAGTGTAATCGGTCAATTCAGAACGAACAGTAATTTCTCCGATATTTTTGATCACTTTATTGATTTTGTGATTCAGTTTGAAGTCCAATTCTTCAGTTAGTCTTTTAAGTGCCATAACAACGGCCCCTTGTTTTACTTCTTTACCAAATTCGCTTTCTAATTCACTCATAATATTGCGCGAAAGGGAAGTCAAATTGATAATTCCAAGTGACAAAGCATTCAGTAAGAAGGGTTTTGTTTTGATGTAATTTTCTACAATGGACGAGACGGTTTTCATAGTAGTTGTGTTAAGTTGTTTTTTTAAAAATAGTAGTTAGGTTGTAGTAGTTGTGTTAAAAACCACTGCAAATATAAATAAAAAAACAATTTGTTACAAATATAACATTAAAAAATAGAATCAAAAGTGAAAAAAGGCATCTGTAAGGTGTTCAATAACAAACTCTTGTCCCTTTTTACTAATAGCAATGATATCAAAACGGACTTCGAGGTCTAAATCGTTTTCGTTTACATACCCATTAACTGCTTTTACTAATAATTGAATTTTTTTTGGCTTAACAAAGTCTTGTGGAAGACCAAAATCGATAGAAGAACGCGTTTTTACTTCGACAACAGCTAGTATGTTGTCTTTTTGAGCTAAAATATCAATTTCTGCTTTTTGGAAAACCCAATTGGTTTCCAAAATTGTATAGTCGTTATTCTGGAGGTATTCGACAGCTAATTCTTCTCCGAGTTTTCCTAATTCGTTGTGCTCTGCCATTTTGAGAAGGATTGATTTTGGCTATTCAAAAACTACAGTACTGCAATTTTCAGTAACGTCAATCGTTATATTATTGCCTAAAATTAAAGCTCTGTTGTCATGAATGTGGCCAGCAGGAAAATTAAAAATCATCGGAATAGTGTATTTTTTGGTCACATCTTGAATAATTTCAAGTGCATTTTTTCCCCAGGGAATGTCGTTGTCTTTCATATCGGTCATAGAACCTACAATAATTCCTTTTAAACTTTCCAAACAACCGTTGCGTTTCAAATTCATCATCATGCGATCAATATGATACAAGTATTCATCCAAATCTTCGATGTATAAAATTTTGTCTTTACAATCTATTGCTGATGGCGAACCCAATAAGCTATACAATATCGATAAATTTCCACCCACTAATTCGCCAGAGGCTTTTCCTAAACGATTCATAGGATGCGAATCAATAGTGTATTGTAAAGGTTGTCCAAATAAGGACAAACGCAAACTTTCAATTGCATCAGGAGTTGCTTTAGCTAGACTAATAGGCATAATACCGTGAATGGATTTGTATCCCATAGTATTCAAATGATTGTGCAAAACGGTTACATCGCTGAAACCCACTAACCATTTTGGATGTTTTTTGAATTGTGTAAAATCAATTAAATCGACAACTCTCACGGTACCATATCCACCTCTTGCACACCAAATTGCTTTTATATTAGGATTATCTAATTGCTCTTGTAAATCAGCAGCACGTTGTGCATCACTTCCTGCTAACTGATTTTCCTCTAAGCCAATACTGTTTCCAAAAACCACGTGTAAGCCCCAACTTTCTAATAAGTCAATTGTAGGTTGCAAACTTTTTACAATATGTTTTCGTGCTGTGGCAACTATCGCAATAGTATCTCCTTTTTGTAAATAGGGTGGTGTTATCATAGTCAATTGGGCTTGCATTGTGATAGAAAGTAAACTTAAAATGAATAAGAAGAAAGCTTTTCTCATAAATGAAATCTGTTATTGAACAGTATTTATTTTAAACAAATATAGACAAATCCGAAATCATTTTTAATTTCAGATCTAATTTCTTAGTTTTACTTTACCTGAAAAGTAGTATCCTAAATCCTGTCTTTATGAGAATTCGCCCCATTCTTTGTTGTCTTTTACTTTCTGTTTTATCTTCCAATACATTCGGACAATCTAAAAAATATAGAATACATACTGTCGCTTTTTATAATTTTGAAAATCTTTTTGACACGATAAACGACCCCAATACTTTTGATGAAGATTGGACGCCTAATGGTTCTCAACGTTGGACATTTGAAAAGTACCAAAAAAAGTTAAACAATTTATCTCGTGTTTTATCAGAAATAGGTAGTTCAGACAATCCAGACTCACCCACTTTTATTGGAGGTTGCGAAATTGAAAACAGAGGTGTTTTGGAGGATTTAATTCAACAACCTCAATTAGTAGAAAAGCAATATGGCATCATTCATTTTGATTCTCCTGACAAACGAGGGATAGACGTTGCTTTGTTGTATAGAAAAAGCTATTTCCAACCAACAACCTATACTAATATTCCGTTATATGTTTTTCAAAACGAAACGAATTCTAAAATAGAATCAGAGGAAAAGACGGATGATGTTGTTGAATTTAGTCAAAAAAATAAGCGTGTGTATACTCGAGACCAACTTTTGGTAACCGGTTTTTTAGAAGGCGAAGAAGTTCATTTGATTGTCAACCATTGGCCTTCGCGATCTGGGGGAGAGCAACGATCAAGTCCGTTTCGGGAAGCAGCTGGGCAATTGAATAAAAAAATCATCGATTCGCTTCAGCAAATTAATCCGAATGCTAAAGTAATTACAATGGGCGATTTGAATGATGGTCCGTATAATAATAGCGTGAAAATTGCTTTGGGTGCCAAAGCCAAAAGAGCGGATGTTCCACTATTTGGCATTTACAATCCTTTTGTAGCAATGCAAAAAAAAGGAATGGGAACTATTGCACATCGTGATGCTTGGGATATTTTTGACCAAATCATGGTATCGGAATCCTTGCTAAAAACAGATTATTCTTCTTGGCAATTTTGGAAAGCAGGAATTTACAACAAGTCATTTCTAGTCCAAACAAACGGTCAATTCAAAGGATATCCTTTGCGTCATTCAGTTACCGAGATTGGCTTTAGTGATCATTTCCCCGTCTATATTTATTTGATCAAAGAGAAAAAATAGCGCGCTTAATTTAGTAACTTTACCTTTTTAAAACTAAGAAATATGGCTATTGCAAAACCGTTCAACTTGACTCAATGGATTGATGAAAACCGTCATTTATTAAAACCACCTGTTGGAAATAAAAATCTCTATACCGAGTCAGGCGATTATATTGTCATGATTGTGGCTGGTCCAAATGCCAGAAAAGATTACCATTACAATGAAACAGAAGAGCTTTTTTACCAATTGGAAGGGAGCATTAAAGTGGTTGTTCAGGAAGATGGGGAACGCAAAGAAATGGAGTTGCATCCAGGCGATATGTATTTGAATCCGGCTAAAATTCCGCATTCACCAGTTCGTTCCGAAGGTTCTATCGGTTTAGTTATTGAGCGCAAAAGAGCGGGTTTAGGATTTACAGACGGGTTGCTTTGGCATTGTGACAATTGCAATCATAAATTACATGAAGTCTATTTTGAACTACATAATATAGAAAAAGACTTCTTGCCTCATTTTGAGCATTTTTATAGTTCAGAAACCTTACGAACTTGTTCGGAATGCGGAACAGTTATGGATACTGATCCTAGATTTATAGCTAAGAAATAATTCAATTTAACCCGTTGAGTGTAATTACAATTTGAAATGATTTTGCCACGAATTTTCAAATTTTTCGAAATAACTATTCGGTTAAATTCGAATTATCATCATAGATGAACTAATTCTTGCGTTTACATTTTAATAATTCGAGAATTCGTGGCTAATAATTCAAAAAAACTAATAAATTAAACAGTTACACCCAACGGGTTTCAATTTAGTTTCTTCCTTTTTCGTTAGGGTATAAAGTATCTAAATTTTCACTTTGCCAAAACGCTTTAGAATCTACGTCCATAATGGTAAGTGGTCCTTTAAAAGCGGCTCCGGTATCTACATTCCAAACATTCGCCATCTGAACAGGAGTGGTTTTTCCAATTCTTGAAACTGGGGTATGACCAATAAAAATTTCGCTGTATAAAGTAAAGCGTTTTGGATAAGCAACATCCGTTACTTTTATGTTTTTATCCAAGGCCAATGCGGTTTCCCAAAGGGTTCTGTCCCAATAAAATAGTTTGGGAAAATATTCAAAATCAACACCATTCATATTCGTAAATCCGGCATGGATAAACAATCTATTGTGGTCATCAAGATGATAATCTTCCAAAGATTCTAAGAAATTAATGTGAGCTGCTAATGTTTTGATATCTCGCTTTTGATAGGCGGTAACAGTAGCTTCTCCACCGTGTTCAAACCATTGTGGATTGTCGGTTCCATGTTTTAGCCAATTGAGCAATAAATCATCATGATTACCGCGAATACAGATAATGTTATGCGACTTTTTCATGGAAATTAGTAAGTCAATCACTTCTGGCGATTGGCTCCAGCCATCGACATAATCTCCTAAAAAGATGAGTTTGTCGTTTGGACTAATCTTACTTCTTTCTAAAATTTGATGTAATGCTCTTAAACCGCCGTGTATATCGCCAATGACTAATGTTCTCATATAAATTTTATAAAGAACGATTCACAATTCCAGATGAAGCCTGTGCAGTTGGCATTACAATCAAATCAGCAATATTCACGTGATAGGGTCTTGATACTACAAAATGGATGATATCAGCAATATCTTCTGCTTGTAGTGGAGAAAAACCTTTGTACACATTTTGCGCTTTTTCGCCATCACCTTTAAAACGAATGTTGCTAAATTCGGTAGAAACCATCCCCGGGTGAATAGCGCCTACGCGAATTCCAAACGGATTCAAGTCCATTCGCATTCCTTGGTTCAAAGCATCGACAGCGTGTTTGGTAGCACAATATACATTTCCGTTAGGGTACACTTCTTTGGCAGCGGTCGAGCCAATGTTGATGATATGTCCAGATTTACGCGCTATCATTTGTGGAATAATTGCTTTGGAAACATATAATAGTCCTTTGATATTACCGTCAATCATAGCGTCCCAATCGTCTAGATTGCCATTTTGAATGGGGTCTAAACCGTGCGCATTTCCAGCATTATTAATTAAAATATCAATTGCGGAGAAAGCTTCAGGCAAGGAATTAATTTGTTCAAAAACCGCTTTTTTATCTCTCACATCAAATTGCAAAGTATGTACCGATGTGAATTCAGAAAGGGCAGATTTTAGCTCATCCAAACGATCTTGCCGACGGCCACAAAGCACTAATTTATAGTTGTTTTTGGCTAAAATTATAGCAGTTGCTTTTCCAATTCCGCTGGTAGTTCCAGTTATTAAGGCTATTTTACTCATTTTTTAATTTTGTTATTAAGGCACATTTTTACCCATACTTTCGCTCCAAATGGCGAACCAATCTTCTTTTTCTAAAGGCAATTGAGTCGCTTTCATCAAGGCCTGAATTCGAGCTACGTTTACCGTTCCGGCAATGGGTATAACCTTCGCAGGATGTTGTAAAATCCAAGCCAATAAAATTGTATCTGAACCAGCTCCGTATTTAGAAACCAATTGCGCTAACAATTTTTTCATACGTCGGGTTTGCTCATTATCTTCCCTAAACACACTTCCTAGCGGATTCCAAGACATGGGGCGAATACCGTTCACTTGCATATAATCCAAACTTCCGTCCAACATCGCTTCGTGATGTGAAGCTGAGAATTGAATTTGGTTAAAACTAACTTCTGTTTTTTGACGAATCAATTCAGTTTGTGAAGTAGTGAAATTGGACAAACCAAAATCAACAATTTTCCCATCTGCTTTTAATTTTACTACCGCTTCTGCAATTTCGTCCGCTTGCATTAACGGACTAGGGCGGTGCAATAAAAGTACATCCAAATAATCTGTAGCTAAGTTTTTCAAAGAATTCTCTACCGACCAAATAATATACTCTTTGGAATACTCGTAATGCTTAATTGAATTATTTCGGTTTTTGGTTACCATTTGGATACCACATTTCGAAATCAATTGAATTTTTTGACGATCAATTTTACTAGAACTAAAGGCTTTTCCAAAATCAGCCTCGGTAGTATAATCACCATAAATATCGGCATGATCAAAAGTGCTAATTTTATTTTCTAAACACAAATGGATGATGTTTTCCATCTCTTTTGTATTGAGATTTTTGTCCCAAATTCCCCAATTCATTGCCCCAGCAATTATAGGAGATAGTGTTGTTTTACTCATTGTGCTATAAAGTATTTCTAATTGGTAAATCTAGTATTTTCTTTCAAATTGAATAGAGTTCTTAAAAATAGATAAAATTGATCATAATTCGTCCTTAAAATTAGGCTTTTCACCGAAGTTTTAACCATTCTTTAACATCTTACTTCTAAAAAAAAATTCAATTTGCACTCGCAAAAGAAAACCGTATAAAAGAAGGTTTAAAAAATATCACAATGGAAGAGAATACATCGACTTTAGACATTAGAGCAATTAATGAGAAAATAGAAAGAGAAAGTGCTTTTATCGATCTCCTTACTATGGAAATGAACAAGGTAATTGTGGGTCAAAAGCACATGGTAGAACGATTGTTAATTGGACTACTTGGTCAAGGCCATATTTTGTTAGAAGGAGTTCCGGGATTGGCTAAAACTTTAGCGATTAATACCCTTTCGCAAGCAGTTGCAGGTTCGTTTAGCCGAATCCAATTCACACCCGACTTATTACCAGCAGATGTGGTAGGAACGATGATTTATAACATCAAGCAAAATGAATTTTCAATTAAAAAAGGGCCGATTTTTGCCAATTTCGTCTTAGCGGATGAGATTAACCGTGCGCCTGCTAAAGTGCAATCAGCTTTGTTAGAGGCGATGCAAGAAAAGCAAGTCACTATTGGCGACACCACTTTCAAATTAGACAAACCGTTTTTAGTTTTAGCTACGCAAAATCCAATTGAGCAAGAAGGAACCTATCAGTTGCCGGAAGCGCAAGTCGATCGTTTTATGTTAAAAACGGTAATTGACTATCCAAAAATGGATGAAGAGCGTTTAGTTATCCGTCAGAATTTGAGCGGAAGCTATGAAAAAGTAAATCAAGTAGTTTCAATCGAGCAAATTTTACGCGCTCAAGAAGCAGTTCGTGAAGTCTACATGGATGAGAAAATCGAAAAATACATTCTAGATATTATTTTCGCTACGCGTTATCCAGAAAAATACAAATTAGCCGACTTGAAACCATTGATTAGTTTTGGTTCTTCGCCACGTGGAAGTATCAATTTGGCGAATGCCGCTAAATGTTATGCCTTCATCAAACGCCGTGGTTATGTAATTCCAGAAGACGTTCGTGCAGTAGTTCACGATGTTTTGCGTCATAGAATTGGCGTTACCTACGAAGCAGAAGCCGAAAATATTACTTCTGTAGACATCATCAACAAAATCGTAAACGAAGTTGAGGTACCTTAATTTCTTGAAAGATAAACTTTGTGACTTTGCGCCTTTGTGGCAGTAACAAAATGGATACAAAAGACCTACTTAAAAAAGTCCGAAAAATAGAAATCAAAACCCGAAGATTGAGCGATCATATCTTTTCGGGAGAATACCATACGTCTTTTAAAGGACGTGGGATGACTTTTAGCGAAGTGCGTCAGTACCAATATGGAGATGATATTCGGGCCATCGATTGGAATGTAACTGCACGATACAACGAAGCACATGTTAAGGTTTTTGAAGAAGAACGCGAATTAACGATGATGCTGATGGTTGATATTTCGGGTTCGGAGAGTTTTGGTTCCAAAAATCAGTTTAAAAAAGATATTGTCACTGAAATTGCCGCTACTATGGCTTTTTCGGCGACCCAAAATAATGATAAAATTGGATTAATTCTGTTTTCAGATGAAATCGAATTGTACATTCCACCCAAAAAAGGACGATCTCATGTGTTGCGAATCATCCGCGAACTCATCGAGTTTGAACCTAAAAGCAATAAAACAGATTTGGCACAAGCTCTGAAATTCTTGTCGGGAACCCAAAAAAAGAAAGCTATTGTTTTTGTGATTTCTGATTTTATGACACAGGAATACGAGCAAACATTGAAAATTGCTTCTAAAAAACACGACATTACGGGTATTCGAGTATACGATATTCGCGAAGAAAAAATGCCCAATTTAGGAATGGTTCCAATGTTGGACGCCGAAACTGGGGTGGTGCAATTAGTAGATACAAGTTCTAAATCAGTTCGCATGAACTACGAAAAACACTATCACGATCGTGTTAATTATTTTAAAGAAACTTTCAGTAAATCAGGTTCTGGAGTCGTGAACACTCGAGTTGATGAAAGTTATGTAACCAAATTATTAGGGTATTTTAAATCGAGATAAAGATTTTAGATTTTAAAAAAAGTGAATAAACGAGAAATCAAAAATCACTAATCGTTAATCAACAATCAGAAATCAAAATTTCTGAATAGTATAAATGAAAAAAATAGCATACATAGTATTTTTTCTAATTTCAACTTCACTTTTTGCACAAAAAGTGACGACGGCTTTGGACACAACGCGCAATAAAATTGGAGCCGAGTTCAAATTGACCTTGAAAGCATCGGTGGACACTTCGGCTAGAGTTGTTTTTCCAAAATTGAAAAACATTGGTGCCTTAGAAGTGATTCGTTCGTACCCAATAGATACGATTCGAAATAACGATCGCTATGAATTGGTCAAAAAATACGGTTTAACGCAATTTGATTCTGGAAAATATACCATTCCAAGAGTTCAAATACTGATTAACAAAAAACCTTATTTATCCGATTCTCTTTTGGTTGAGGTGGCCAATGTGAAAGTGGATACCTTGCAACAAAAAATGTACGATATCAAAAATATTGTGGCTGCTGAAAGTCATTGGGGGAATTGGTGGAAATACTTACTTGCAATTATTATTTTAGCAGGAATAGGTGCTTTGGTGTATTGGTACATCAAGAAAAAGCAGCAGAAAGTCATCGAAGAAGAAGTGTATAAAACACCAATTGAAAAAGCCACTTCGTTACTGACTATTTTGGAGAAAAAAGAATTGTGGCAAAACGGAGAAATTAAGGAATATTATAGCGAATTGACCGATATCGCCAGAAATTATATCGAAGAAGCTATCGAAATTCCAGCGATGGAAAGCACGACTTCGGAACTGATTACGGCTTTGAGAGCGGCTTCTGTCAAAAAGAAAATGACGCTTTCGCAAGAGACAATCGAAAATTTAGAACGCGTTTTAAAACAAGCCGATTTAGTAAAATTCGCGAAATCTAAACCGATGGATTTCGAAATTACGGAAGACAGAAATAAGATTCAAAAAGCGATTTTAACTTTGGATAAAGCAATTCCTGTGGAAGTGCCTGAAGAAGAAGATTTGTTGCTTAATGAAGCCCAAAGACAACATCAAATCCAATTGCAATTAAAGAAAAAGAAAGCCAAACGCATTCGTACCGCGATTATTTCATTGGTGTTATTGATGTTTCTAGTGACTGGATTTTTTGTGGTAACTCGAGGTTTTAGTTTTGTCATTGATACGGTTTTTGGCCGTGAAACCAAAGAATTATTAGAAGGAGAATGGGTAAAAAGCGAATATGGAAATCCAGGAATTCTAATAGAAACGCCTCAGGTTTTAAAACGAGTGGATGCACAAAAAGTATTGCCTAAAAACACGATGGCATTGATTAAAGAAATGCAGTTGTTTCAGTATGGTGACATGATGAACAGCTTTTTTATGATGGTTTCTACAAGTCAATTCAAACAACCGACTGATATTGATTTGGCGAAAGCTATGGAAGGCAATCTAAAAATAATTGAAGCGCAAGGCGGTCAAAATATCATTGTAAAACAAGAAGATTTTGAAACCGAAAGCGGTGTACAAGGATTGAAAGGATACGGAACGATGACGATGCTGAATCCGTTGACCAAGTCAAGTGAGAAAGTATATTATGAGATTTTATATTTCAAACAAAATCAAGGATTACAACAAATTATGATTGTATTTCCAGAAGGCGATCCTTATGGAAGTGCCATTGCAGAACGAATGTTACAATCGGTAGAACTAAGACAAGCGGGTAAATAATGGAAAAAATAACATTTTTAAATCCAGAATTTTTTTGGTTGTTGCTGTTGATTCCAGCGGCAGGCGCTTGGTTGTATTTGAAAAGAAACCAACAAACGGCGACTTTAAAAATAAGTTCGACTGCAGGATTTACGGGTTCCAAATCGTTTTTTGTGAAGCTGTATCCTTTTTTAGGAGTATTTCGTTTATTGGCATTGACGGCTTTAATTGTAGCCATGGCTCGACCTAGAACGGTTGATATTAGTAACAAAACCAAAACTACAAAAGGGATTGATATTGTAATGGCGATTGACGTTTCGGGAAGTATGTTAGCCAAGGATTTGAAACCTAACCGAATGGAAGCTTTGAAAAAAGTAGCAGCTAGCTTTGTTGATGAAAGACCGAATGATAGAATTGGACTAGTGGTGTATGCCTCTGAAGCCTATACCAAAACTCCGGTAACAAGTGATAAAGCGATTATTCAACAAGCGATTGAAAGTATTAAATACGATAATGTTTTACAAGACGGAACGGGAATTGGAATGGGACTGGCAACAGCCGTTAATCGATTGAAAGACAGCAAAGCTAAAAGCAAAGTGATTATTCTGTTGACTGATGGTGTAAATAATGCAGGATTTATTGAGCCTGAAATGGCTTCGGATATTGCAAAACAATACGGAATTAAAGTCTATACGGTAGGTATTGGAACTAATGGAATGGCAGAATTTCCTTATGCAATTGCGCCAAACGGACAATTTTTATTTAGAATGATGCAAGTGGAGATTGACGAGCAGTTGATGAAAAACATCGCTCGTAAAACAGATGGAAAATATTTCAGAGCAACAAGCAATAATAAGTTAGAAGAAATTTATGCAGCCATCAATAAACTGGAAACTACTGAAATTGAAGAGTTGAAATTTTATGATTACGATGAGAAATTTCGACCATTTGTTTTGTTGGCAGGTTTCCTTTTGTTGCTAGAAATTGGATTGCGAAATACGGTATACCGATCATTTATTTAAATTATTTAAACACGAAGCACACAAGGAATGCACAAGGCACACAATAGATTTTAATAAAAAAGCATAAATAATAGTGAACTTAGTGTAATTACTTTGTGAACTTAGTGGTTAAAAAGAGAAATTCAATAATGGAATTAGACGAAAAAATATATTTGTACTTACTATTGCTACTGCCACTTTTGGTGTTGGTTTTTCTATTCAATTTATATTGGAAGAGAAAAAAACAACGCGAATTTGGTGACTTAGAATTGGTGCAACGATTGAGTCCTGAAAGTTCAGTTTTTAAACCTGTTTTTAAATTAATTGTGCTTCTTTTGGCTTTAACAGGTTTGATTTTAGGCTTGGTTAATCCAAAAATTGGGACTAAAATGGAAACCGTAAAACGCGAAGGAATCGACATCGTTTTTGCTATGGACGTTTCTAAAAGTATGCTTTGCGAAGATGTGGCACCAAGTCGTTTAGAAAAAAGCAAGCAATTGGTTTCTCAAATTATAAATCAATTGGGTAACGACAGAATTGGGATTGTGGCTTATGCAGGAAGTTCGTTTCCCGTATTGCCTATTACCACGGATTATAGCGTAGCCAAAATGTTTCTACAAAGCATGAATACTGATATGGTTTCTTCAGTAGGAACCTCTTTAGATGAAGCGATACGATTGTCGGCAACCTATTTTGATGATAAAAAAACAAGTAAATTATTGATTCTAGTTTCAGACGGAGAAGATCATTCGGAAGGAGCAGAAGTCGCTGCTGAAGAGGCTAAAAAATTAGGAATCAAAATTATTACTATAGGAGTAGGAACTCCAAACGGAGGCACTATTCCTTTACGACGAAATGGGGTTATTGAAGGGTTAAAAAGAGATGGTAATAACGAAGTGGTTATTACTAAACTTAACTCAGAAAGTTTGATGACTATCGCCAAAGCCACAAAAGGGGGTTATGTGAATGGCGCCAATACCAAAGAAGTGATTGATTATGTGAAAAATGCATTGAATAACATTGAAAAAACCGAATTTGAAGCGACTCAAATGGCCGATTTCCAATCGCAATTTCAATGGTTTTTAGGATTTGCATTTGTGTTGTTGTTTGCAGATGTTTTTCTATTGGAACGCAAAACCAAATGGGTAAATAAACTCAATTTGTTTAATGAAAAGGAATAATAAAATAATGAAAAAGGTATTTGTATCTATTTTGCTTGTGTTTTCTTTGGCGGTAACAGCCCAAGAGAAAGACGCCCTTTTGCCCAAAGCAAATGAAGAATTTGCTGCAAAAAACTATGCAGATGCAGAAGCCAATTATAGAATTTCACATTCTAAATTCCCAAGAAGAACCGTAGCTTCATATAATTTAGGGAATGCTATTTACCGTCAAAACCAATTTTCGGAATCCAAAATAGCATTTGCGAATGCATTAAAAAACATTCGTACTTATCCTCAAAAACACAAAGCTTTTCATAATCTAGGAAATGTGTTCATGAAAGAAAAGGATTATTCGCAAGCGGTGGAAGCGTATAAAAATGCCCTTCGCAACAACCCAGAAGATGAAGAAACACGTTACAATTATGCCTTGGCAAAGAAAATGCTAAAAGACAATCCGCCTAAAGACGACAAGAATAAAGACAAAAACAAGGACAAGAACAAGGATAAAAAAGACGACAAGAAAGACGGAGAGAATAAAGATAAAAACAAGGATAAAGGCGACCAAAATAAAGATAAAAAGGACGGAGATAAGGATAAAAACAAGTCGGATAAAAAAGACGACCCTTCCAAGAATCAAGGGCAGCCTAAACCAAATCCAGGTGGGATTTCGCAACAACGAGTGCAGAACTTGTTAGATGCCGTGAATAATGAAGAAAAGAAAGTTCAGAATAAAGTCAATGCCCAAAAAGTAAAAGGAAAACCAGTACAAACAGAAAAAGATTGGTAAGTAATTTGAAATAGAATACCATTTTAAAAACAAATGAAAAAATACATACTGCTATTATTAATCAGTTTTCAAGGAATTTTGGCTCAAGTACAATTTGAGGCAAAAGTCAGTAGAAATACGCTCGGACTCAACGAAAGACTTCGCGTGGATTTTATAATGAATGTAGATGGAGATAATTTTGTTCAGCCTAATTTTGAAGGCTTTCGAGTAATTGCAGGACCGAGTCAGCAAATTAGCCAATCGTGGATTAATGGTCGAAGTTCTTTCGAAAAAATATATTCCTATTTTTTATTGCCTTTGCAAAAAGGAAACTTAGTCATCAAACAGGCGGTAATTGAATTCAATGGGCAATTGTACAAAACGGCTCCCGTAAGAATTAAAGTCACTGAAGCGGTGCAACAACAAGCCGATCCAAACGACCCGTCTGCTCCTCAAATATCTGCCGATGATAATCTTTATCTCGTAGCTGATATTTCTAAAACCAATCCGTACATCAATGAACCTATAACGGTGGTGTACAAATTGTATTTCAGTTACAATATAGGTATTAGCAATTGGCGCGAACTCGACAAGCCTAAATACAATGATTTTTGGAGTCAGAATATCGATATTAAACAATTAGTTGCCGAAGAAGGAATGTTCAGAGGGCAACGCTACCGCTATGTAACCTTGCGAAAAACAGTATTGTATCCGCAAAAATCAGGCAAATTAAAAATACAGCCTTTAGCGTTGGATATTGATGTGCAATTGCCAACGAACCGTAGAGATATGTTTGGTAGAGTGATGGTTACTGAAGGCAACAAACGCGTTTCGGCAGGAACCAAAACAATCAATGTAAAAGCACTTCCTGAAGCTGGAAAACCAGAAGGTTTTTCAGGCGCAGTGGGTAATTTTGATTTTAAAGTAACGCCAACCAAAACCAATTTGAAAAACGGAGAAAGTTTGGATTTGGTCGTAAGTGTAAGCGGAAAAGGAAATCTAAAATTATTTGATTTACCAAAACCTGTAGCGCCTAATGCACTCGAAATGTATGATGCGGTTCATAAAGAAGGAGTCAATACAGGCTTATCAGGAATGCTAGGAAAAATTTCAGATAGTTACACGATTGTACCGCAATACAAAGGGAAATACCCAATTAAGCCAATGCAGTTTAGTTATTTTGACCTGAGTTCAGGCTCGTATAAAACACTAACTTCTGAAGAGATAGTAATCAATGTTTTAGATGGACCAACGGCTGCGCAAGCAGTGGCTTCCAATTCAGGTGCGAATAAAAACAAAATTGAAAAATTAGAGCAATTCAAATTCATTAAACTAAAAACTGAATTATTGCCTTCGAAACGCAATGATTTCTTTGGTTCGTTATGGCATTATATACTGTTGTTATTACCGTTTATAGTGTTGCCAATAATCGTATTCATCAAGAGAAGAAAAGAGGCCTTGGAGGGCGATATTACTGGAAATAGAATTCGAATGAACAACCGATTAGCTAAGAAATATTTATCCGAAGCTAAAAAACAAATCAACAATAAAGAACCGTTTTATGTGGCTTTAGAAAAAGCAATGCATAATTTCTTGAAAGCCAAATTGCATATCGAAACCTCAGAAATGAGTAAGGACAATATTCAAGAATTGTTGCTGTCTCGCAATGCCAATCCAGAAGCGGTACAAGACTTTATTGCTCTAACCGAAAACTGTGAGTTGGCTCGTTATGCACCGGCCTCAAGCACGTCAATTCAAAATGATTTTGACAAGGCAGTGTTGATTATCTCAGCATTGGAAAAACAGATTGTTTAAACACGAAGGACACAATGAAACATTTAGTCTACATATTACTATTCATCACGTCTTCCTTATTTGCTCAAAGCGGATTTGAAAAAGGAAATGTTTTGTATCAAAAAGGGCAATACGAACAAGCGATTCAAGCCTATGAAAGCGTGGTGGATAATCATCAACAATCAGCAGAATTGTATTTTAATTTAGGGAATAGTTATTTCAAATTACACAAAGTAGCGCCGTCTATTTATTATTACGAAAAAGCATTGGTGTTACATCCTGAAGATACAGATATTGCCAACAACTTAAAATTTGCTCAAAAACTAACTATTGATGAGGTAAAAGAAGTACCAAAAGTAGGTTTTTCTAAATTAATCCGCGATTTTACCGCGATATACAATTTCAATACTTGGGCTTGGATTTCGGTAGTGTTTGGGTTCTTGTTTTTAGGCTTTTTTATTGGGTATTATTTTTCGTTAGCAGCATCGTCTAAACGCATATTCTTTTTTGGAATGTTTGTTTGGCTTCTAAGTTTACTGATTAGTTTGGCGGCTGGAATTTTTGAAAAAAATCATTTTGTAAACGAACGCCCCGCCATTGTTTTTGCTGAAGTAACGGAAGTGAAAAGCGAACCACAAAAAGCAAGTCCAGCAACTTTCATTTTACACGAAGGCACCAAAGTCTTTGTGGAAGAGACCTTGGGCAAATGGAAAAAAATTCAACTTACCGATGGAACGGAAGGTTGGATTGAGTCTGAAGCTATTAGAGAGGTGAAATAAAGGTTTAGGTTTATTTTGTAGTCGCTTTTTTGTACAATTTCTGAATTGAAGGAAAAATAAAATCAGCTGTTTTCTGAATCGGATTAAAGAAAATAGAACGATCTAAGGTTTCTTTTTTAGCTAAAAAATGATTGTAATTGATCTTTTCGAAAACACTAAATAAGATACTCACTATTAATACCGTTTTCAACATTCTGAAAAAACCTCCTCCTGCTTTATTAATCCATCCCAAATAAGCGAAGCTCACCATTTTAGTCAAGAACTTTCCGGCTAATGATATTCCAATAATGACCACCAAAAATGTAAGTATAAAAGCGATAACTTGAATGGTGTACGGATTCCATTTGAATACACCTGAAAGAGCCGTTTTAGCCATTGAGGAAAATTTAATAGCCAGATAAATTCCGGCAATCAAAGAAAAAAAGGATGCCAATTCTACAAAAAGTCCGTTTTGAATGCCTTTGAACGCGGCATAAATCAATAAGGCGGCGATGATAATATCTAAAAATCCCATAGTTGAATAGTATAAAAGTGCAAAGATAAAAGAATTGTCGATTGTCCATTCTAAATTTTCTACTTCTTATCTTTGCAGCTCAAATTTTGGTTTTCGTTTTGCAGTTCGTAAATCGTAAATCGTAAATCGTAAATCCAATGTCAAGAGACGTACAATTGAAAGAACGCTGGGAACAGCTTGTAGTTATATTATCCGATCGGTTTTCGCAAGGCGAAGATTTGGATCTGGATGCCATTATTTATTTAATAGGAATTCAAGAATTAGGAAAATTGCATCGCGAATTTAAGAAAGATGAAAAACTCAATCTGATGCACATTGCCATTTGCCGATTGCTAGAACCTTATGGCTATTACGAATTTGAATTTTTTGATGACGAAGGTTGGCCTCATTACAAAGTAAAAGAAGAATTACCGCCCTTAAAAGCAGGAGAACAATCGGTGTTAATGAAAGAGGCGATTGTGAATTATTTCCTTGAAAGAGAATTAATTAAGTAAGAGTGATTCGTAATTAGCCCCAACTTAAAATGAATCACTCAACCAGGTTTTACTTTTCACTAAAAATACGTAATTTTGCACCTTTACCAATAGACTGATGATAGACAAGATAAAAGAATATATTAGCGAAGCACAGGGATTTTCCTCACAAGATCCAGCAGAACTAGAAGCATTCAGAATTAAATTTTTAGGAAGCAAAGGACTTTTGAAAGAGTTGTTTGCCGAATTTAAAAATGTCCCAAACGAAGAGAAAAAAGAGTTTGGACAGGTAATCAATTTACTAAAGACTTCTGCTGAGGACAAAGTAAAGTCTATCCAAGAGGCTTTAGAAAGCAAAGAAGAAAGCAAAGGAATTTATGGTGATTTATCTCGAGCTGAAGAGCCGGTTTTGATAGGATCACGTCATCCAATTTCATTGGTTAAAAACCAAATCATCGATATTTTTTCTACTGTAGGTTTTAACGTATCAGAAGGTCCAGAAATCGAAGACGATTGGCACAATTTTACTGCTTTAAACCTACCTGAATACCATCCGGCGCGTGACATGCAGGATACTTTTTTTATTCAAACCAATCCCGATATTTTATTGCGTACGCACACATCATCAGTGCAAGTGCGTTATATGGAAAATAACAAACCGCCTATTAGAACAATTTCTCCTGGTCGTGTTTTTCGTAACGAAGCGGTTTCGTCTCGTTCGCACTGTATTTTCCACCAAGTAGAAGGATTGTATATTGACAAAGACGTTTCTTTTGCTGATTTAAAGCAAACTTTATTGTATTTCACAAAAGAGATGTTCGGAAAGTCAAAAATTCGTTTAAGACCCTCTTATTTTCCTTTTACAGAACCAAGTGCTGAGATTGATATTTATTGGGGTTTGAAAACCGAAACCGATTACCGTATTACCAAAGGAACAGGTTGGTTAGAAATTGGAGGTTGCGGAATGGTTGATCCTAACGTTTTGAAAAATTGCGGCATTGATCCAGAAGAATATAACGGTTTTGCTTTCGGAATGGGAGTAGAGCGTATTGCGATGTTGCTGTACCAAATTGGAGATATCAGAATGTTTTACGAAAACGATGTTCGTTTCTTGGAACAATTCAAATCAATAGTATAATAATTTAGTCGCCCTTTTTGAAGTAACATTTAAAAAGGGTTTTTTAAATAGATGAAAAAAGACATTATCATTCCCGAAGTAGAAAATGTTTTCATGGCAGTCGTTCAAGAATGGAGCGATGAGTTCATGGAGAAAGTGTGGTATGCCTATTTAGTAAACGATTCTGATTTTCAAATAGACGGTGTAATGGTCGTTTCGAAAGCGTTTGGAACACTAGATGGCGAAATGAAAAAAACATCGATTTTACGTCATGCTTTTGCAGAAATTCCTGAGGTTTCGGTAGCCAAAATCGAATTGATTGACAAAAGCCTTTTGTCGTTAAACAATGAGTTTATGGTGACTTTTTTTATAGGGAATACTTTGTACGACAAGAAATTTATTTTCAAAGCCAATTTTATAAATGAAGAAAATCAAGAAGAAGTGCCCATTCTATTTGTTGATGGCGTAATTGTTCGATAATATATCCCAAAACAAACCGCAGATTCACTGATAATACTAATTCAGCGAATCTGCGGTTTGTTTTTAACTATATAGTTAAATAATTCTATTTTCCTTCACGGCGTTTTTTAGCGGTCCAGCTAGAATAACCTAACACAAAAATGCCAAAAACAATATAGCCAATGGCTCTAAAATAGTAACCATAGTCTGCTAATTGAACTGCAAGCGGCGTTGTTTCAGACAGGTACCAAGTAGAGAAACCAATCATAAATAGCCCCCAAAGGCCTCCTACTTTAATCTGATATTTCCATCTTTCACTCATAACGTTCTATTTAATCTAATTGATCAGTCAAATTTTTGAATACTTTTTTCGCGTTTTTTCCTTCATATAAAACACTATACACGGCATCAATAATTGGAGTTTTAGCACCATAACCTTGATTTAAGTGATAGGCACTTTTAGTAGCATAATAACCTTCGGCCACCATACTCATTTCCATCATCGCACTTTTTACCGTATAGCCTTTTCCAATCATATTTCCGAACATTCTATTTCGCGAAAAAACGGAATAACCCGTTACCAATAAATCGCCTAAATAAGCCGAATCATTGATGTTGCGTTTCATTTTATGTACTTTTTTGATGAACTTTTTCATCTCTCTAATAGCATTACTCATCAAAACAGATTGAAAGTTATCGCCATAGCCTAAACCATGAGCCATACCTGCAGCTATTGCATAAATATTTTTAAGCATTGCGGCATATTCAGTTCCAATGATGTCATCTGTAATTTTAGTTTTGATGTAATTACTGGATAAATTTTTAGCTACAATGGTTGCTTTTTTAGGATCTCCACACGCAATAGTTAGATAGGAAAGACGCTCCAATGCGACTTCTTCTGCATGGCAAGGACCAGTAATAACTCCGATATTCGCAAATGGAATTCCGTAATTGTTGTGAAAATGTTCCCCTACAATTAAACTGGTTTCAGGAACAATACCTTTGATAGCTGAAAAAATGATTTTACCCTCAAGTGAACAAGTCAAATTAGCCAATTCAGTTTCCAAAAAGGCAGAAGGGATAGCAAAAATCAAATAGTCGGCATAAGCAACCGCTTCGTTAATATCGTGGGTTAACCGCAGTTTATTAGTGTCAAACTCCACCGAACTTAAGTAATTCGGATTGTGTTTTTCGGTTTTGATATGTTCAATTGCAGCTTCATTACGCATGTACCACGAAATTTCGGGTACATTAGCACATAACATTTTTGCAATGGCGGTAGCCCAACTACCTCCACCAATAACTGCAAATTTTAAATTTTCGGTCATTTTATGTATTGGATTTAATCAAAAGTAGGTAAAAAAATCAAAAAACACCAATTTATTCTATTTGAAACTACTAGAATTGACAGGCTTTAGCAATAAAAGAAATATTTTTTTAATTTTTTTTACAATGCTGCACAATAAAAGATAATGGTTTACGTTGTAAACTATTATTAATGAAGTTTTTATAGTTGAAAATGCACTTTGAGTTAGTTAGTTTTGTTTTTGTATTTTGAAAAGGCGTCCCACATTAGTTAGTAGAACGCCTTTTTGATTTTAAAACTAGTAGCTTAATTCAACAATTTCTCTAAGCTTCTCTAAAGTTATATTTTGTCTTTCTCCTAAAGCTTTCCAACCTCTTTCTTCAAAACGATTTACAATAAAATCAGCAGTGTTTTCAATATCAGATGCGTTTTCAGAAATCTTGGTTTTCATTCCCATAGTATGGTAAAAAGCTACCGTTGCTTCAATCGCTTGACGGGCAATTTCTTCCTCGGTTCCAGTCAATTGAAACACTCTTTTTCCGTATTGCGCTAATTTTTCTTTTTTGGTTTCAAATAAAACGCGGAATAAATTAGGGCCAATAATTGCCAATGTTCTCGCATGGTCAATATTGTACAAGGCAGTCAATTCATGTCCAATCATGTGAGTCGCCCAATCTGACGGCACTCCTTTTTGAATCAATCCGTTTAATGCCATCGTACAACTCCACATGAAATTAGAAGCCAGAGCATAATCCGTTGGGTTTTCAACCACTTCGGGACCCACTTGAATTAAAGTTTGTAGAATACTTTCGGCAATTCTATCTTGTAAATACCCTTCGTGTGGGTAAGTTATGTATTGTTCTAAAACATGCACATACGCATCAATTACACCATTTTGCAATTGTCTTTTGGGTAACGAAGCAATTACAGTTGGGTCGCAAATTGAAAACTTTGGAAACATAGCAGATCCACCAAAATCACGTTTTTCTTGTGTAGCTTTAATAGAAACTACGGAACCCGAATTCATTTCGCTTCCGGTTGCTGGTAAAGTCAGAACAGTTCCAAAGGGTACTACATCAGCACCTTCTTTAAAGATGATTCTTTTGTGTAGAATGTCTAGTGGATCGCCTTCAAATTTGGCAGCAGCCGAGATGAATTTTACACCGTCAATTACACTTCCGCCACCTACAGCTAGTATGAAATCAATTTTTTGTTCACGAATGATTTCTACCGCTTTCATCAAGGTTTCGAAATACGGATTGGCTTCAATCCCACCAAATTCCACTACAACAAACCCTTCTAATGCCGTTTTTACTTGATCGTAAATTCCGTTTTTAAAAATACTTCCTCCGCCATAAGCGACTAATACTTTAGATTCTTTAGGGATTAAAGTATTTAATTTTTCTATTTCTCCTTTTCCAAAAATTAATTTGACAGGATTGTATAATTCAAAATTTAACATGATATAAGTTTTTATTAAAGGTACCCAATTATGTATTAGCTCTTAAATAAACAAGTGTTAATAAAGGGTTTATTTTTTGTAAAAATTATTGTGATCAATGTATTCCCAAACCTTTGGAGGCAATAAGGGTAATACATTTTTTCCGTTTTTAATATTGTCTCTGATGGAGGTTGAGGAAATTTCTACAACAGGAGCATCAATCAGATGGATTTTCGGATGATTTTTAAACAGCTTGTTTTCGTCTGTATTATCTAGTCTTGGATAGACGTAGATTTCATGATGCGCCAGAATCGCTTCGTAATTTTTCCATTTATGAAACGACTTCAAATTGTCTTCGCCCATAATTAATGAGAACGTATGTTCGGGATATTTTTCTTCCAAATGAACCAAAGTATTCACGGTATAATTGGGTTGCGAAAGCTTGAATTCGATATCCGAAGGTTTGATTTTTGGAAAATTTTCCGTTGCCAAAAACACCATTTCTAATCGATGGTGATCAGCCAAAAGAGTACTTTTCTTTTTCAATGGATTGTGTGGCGTAACCACCATCCAAACTTGATCTAAATCGGCATGCTCCGCCATGTGATTGGCAATAATCAAATGCCCCACATGAATTGGATTAAACGTTCCGAAATAGAGTCCTATTTTCATTTTATTTCTTTTAAGGCAATAGGCAATAGCCATAAGTGATTAGCTAAGATCTATTGCCTTTTGCCTAATGGCTTTTGCCTTCAGTTACAAATTCCTTCACCAATTGATTCGCTTCGTCTAAAGCCACTTCCAAATCATAGTTTTTAATTACAACATCAAATTGCGGAGCGGTAGCCAATTCTACGTGGGCTTTTGCAATACGCATATTGATTTTTTCATCGCTTTCGGTAGAGCGTTCTTTGAGTCTGCGTTTTAATTCGTCCACACTTGGTGGTTTCACAAAAACAGCTAAAGTTTCTTCCGGAAATTTAGATTTGATTCGTAATCCACCTGCCACATCAATATCAAAAATCACATTTTTGCCTTTGGCCCAAATGCGTTCTACCTCACTTTTTAATGTTCCGTAGAAATTATCACGATAGACTTCTTCCCATTCGACAAAATCTTCGTTTTTGATGTGCTGTTTGAATTGATCTAACGACATAAAATAATAGTCTTTCCCATTTACTTCTTCGCCACGGGCTTCGCGAGTAGCTGCCGAAATGGAGAATTCCAAATTCAAATCCTCTTGCTTTAATAAATGCTTAACTATGGTAGTTTTTCCTGAACCTGATGGTGCTGAGAATACGATTAATTTTCCTTTTTTCATTTTAAAGTCATTGCGAGGAGTTGCGAGGCACGAAGCAAAGCAATCTCATCCTCTTTTTTCAGTTGGTACTCTGTCATTCTGAACTTGTTTCAGAATCTAAAAATTACAAAACGTTTAAAACCTGCTCCTTAATTTTCTCCAATTCGTCTTTCATTTGAACGACTAATTTTTGCATTTGTGCGTGGTTTGATTTAGAACCCATGGTGTTGATTTCGCGTCCCATTTCTTGGGTGATAAAACCTAATTTTCTACCATTAGCTTCCCTTCCTTTGATAGTTTCTAAGAAATAATCCAAGTGATTCGTCAAGCGTACTTTTTCTTCGGTAATGTCTAATTTCTCTAAGTAGTAAATCAATTCTTGTTCAAAACGATTTTCATCAACAGCAACTTTTAATTCAGTAATTGCATTGTGTAAACGGTCTTTGATAGTTTGAACGCGCTCATGATCTAATACCAAAGCTTCGTTCATATACTGGCGAATATTAGCAATACGCAATTGAAATTCTTTTTCAAGCGATTGTCCTTCATCTCTTCTAAAAGTTAAAATATTTTGTAAAGCTTCGTCAATAGCGGTTGCAATTTGAGTCCAATCATTTTCGTCAATTTCCTCACGCTCGATTTTCATCGTATCCGGCATGCGAATCGCCATTTTCATCAATTCCACTTCGTCGGCTTCAGCATAAACGGCTCTTAATTGTTCCATGTATCCTTTCACAATTGGCACATTGACTTTCGTCGAAGTTTGTTCGGCAGTACTTTCGATGAAAATTGAAAAATCGACTTTCCCTCTTTCTAATTTTAGCGCAATTTGGTTGCGTAAACCCAATTCCATTTCGCGGTAAAGAGAAGGCATTCGCACATTTAAATCGAGTCCTTTACTATTTAAAGATTTTACTTCTACCGTGATTTTTTTGGTTGGTAATTGCAAAGTGGCTTTACCAAAACCAGTCATTGATTGTATCATATATGAATTGTGTAATAGCTACAAATGTATTGAAAATTTAGGATTTCTTT
>JACCDZ010924286.1_pt1 | contig 27900 bp, 49 predicted proteins | sample 7449551 | NCBI WGS metagenome assembly JACCDZ01 (sample SAMN15323452, study PRJNA562643) | freshwater metagenome | isolation source: river surface water | place: USA:Blue River Watershed | collected 2017-08-18 | reverse complement strand
GTACTAACGCAATTGAAAGTTTAACAGATGTCATAGACGATAAAGAATTAATGGAAGTCTTTAAAGAGCTCGCAGATATAAATCCAGAGCAAGATGTTAGAGACATTTTAAAAGATTACATCACTATTAAAGATCAAGAAAACGGTACTGATATTCTAAGCAAAGTCAACTTCGGCGAAGAACAACCAGAGGAGCCACCACCAGCTGAGCCAGAAGCTGAACCAGCACCTCCCGCTGCTGAACCAGCACCTCCTGTTGAACCCCCACCAGCTGCCCCTGCGGCACCAGCTGCTCCAGCAGCTCCACCAATGGCAGAGAGCAGATTTGCTAAAGTAGTTGAACGTGCTGTCAAAGCAGGAATGACATTAGAAGATACCTTTGAGGTTGCTGGAACAACAATGTCTTTGAAAGATGCTATTGAAAAAGCTGGTATGAAGGCTGAAGACTTTTTTGGTAATAAAGAACAAAGCGCAGCCGGCGAATTAGTTGAATTTATCAAGAGCATGTTTAATAAAGAAGAAGGATCGTTTCCAAAAGGTGAAACTGGTGTTCTAATAGCATGTGAAAAGAAATTTGGAGAAGATTCTGTACCAATGGCTAAAAAAGTTATTGGAAAACTTCACTCACTAAGTGAAATGAATCGAATGAAAAAATTAGCTGGTGTTGGCGAAGGCCCTGGCGGACTGCCTGGTGTAGACGACATCGCAAAAATGCCCGGAGCAAAAACATCCAACAGCGTCAGCTGGAATATGGACGATAATGGTAAGAAAACATCCGGTACTGATCAAGCTGGCTTTGATCAAGTAATGGGAAAATTTAAAGACATGTCCAAGGGCATTGGCGGCAATCTCGGATTGGGAGATGTTGACATGTCCGACCCAACAGCGATGCATAAAGCAATTCAATCTAAGGCGCAAGGCATGATGCCTCAAGGTATGCCAAGTATGCCAGGCTCAACATCACAAGCTACGCCTAAAGATCCAAAGGCAATGCTACAAAAATTACCAGATCAACAGATCAATTCTATGTCTGGAGACCAAGCTAAGAAAATGCTAGCTGATCTTAAGAAAATGGCCGGTCTGGCAAAATAATTCGTAATTTAGGCAAGATTCCTCTTGCGAACATAAATAAAAACGCATACAATACAACGTATGCGTTTTTTGTTTTAGTAGGTTCTAAAACAAATAAAGGCAAAACTAATTTAATTTTAGGCTAACAATAGGAGAAAATATTATGGCAACTTTAGCTGAAATTCGCGCAAAACTTAAGGAACAAGAGACTCGCGGTTCCGACAACAATCAACGTTCAGGTGGTGATAATTCAATTTACCCCTTCTGGAATCTCAAAGAAGGACAAGAAGCAGTTGTCCGATTTTTACCCGATGGCAATCCCGACAACACATTCTTCTGGGTTGAACGTGCCATGATCAAACTGCCATTCGCTGGCATCAAGGGTGAAACTGACTCCAAGCAAACTATCGTCAACGTTCCCTGTATGGAAATGTACGGCGAGACTTGCCCAATTCTTTCTGAAGTTCGTGGTTGGTTTAAGGATCCTAATCTTGAAGATATGGGTCGTAAGTATTGGAAAAAGCGTTCGTACATTTTCCAAGGCTTTGTTGTAGAAGATGGTTTGAAAGAAGAAAACAAGCCAGAAAATTCTATTCGTCGATTCATCATTGGTCCTCAGATCTTCCAATTGATCCGCGGCGCACTGCTTGATCCTGAAATGGATAATCTGCCCACTGATGCTATCCACGGTGTTGACTTCAAACTTATCAAGACTTCAAAAGGTGGCTATGCTGACTATTCTACTTCTAAGTGGAGTCGTCGTGAGCGTCCATTGAATGATAATGAGAATGCTGCTCTTGAAGCTCATGGTCTTTACAATCTCAAGGACTTCTTGCCTAAGAAGCCAACTGATGTAGAAGTTAAGGTCATTAAGGAAATGTTTGAAGCTAGTGTTGACGGTGAACCATTTGATATGGATCGCTGGGGTCAATACTTTAAGCCAGCCGGCATGAGCCAAGCTACTGGTGATCCAGTTGCTAAGTCTGCTGTCAAAGCTACAGCCCCTGTGGTTGCTGATGAAGAAGATGCTCCTTGGGAACAGCCTGCAGCTAAACCGGCATCTGCTCCGGCAGCAAAGCAAGATGAAGCAAAGGCTACCTCCGGTGGCCGTGCTGAAGACATTCTTGCTATGATTCGTAACCGTAACAAGTAACAAAATAAGCCTCGGGCCGCTGAGACATAGTTCTTACGCCCGAGTTCTCTTCACCTAAGGAAAAAGAATATGGCTACAAAGGCATTCGATTTATCAAAATTTAGAAAAACTCTAACAAAGAGTATTGACGGACTAGGCGTAGGCTTCAACGATCCTACAGATTGGGTATCAACTGGAAACTACGCCTTAAATTATTTAATTAGTGGAGATTTCCATAAAGGTGTTCCGCTAGGCAAGGTTACTGTGTTTGCTGGTGAATCTGGCGCAGGCAAGAGTTACATCTGTTCTGGTAATTTAATTAGACACGCACAGGAACAAGGCATTTATGTTGTGCTAGTAGACAGTGAAAACGCTCTTGATCAAGCATGGCTTGAAGCATTAGGTGTTGACACCAGTGAAGACAAGCTTCTTAAACTCAATATGGCAATGATTGACGATGTTGCCAAGACTATCAATGAGTTTATGAAAGAATACAAGGCAATGGAAGAACGTCCCAAAGTTTTATTTGTCATAGACAGTCTTGGTATGTTGCTGACCCCGACCGACGTAAATCAATTTGAGGCGGGCGACCTAAAAGGCGATATGGGTCGTAAACCTAAAGCATTGACAGCATTGGTTCGTAACTGTGTCAACACATTCGGTAACTATAATGTTGGTTTAATCGCTACTAACCACACATACGCTAGCCAGGACATGTTTGATCCAGATGACAAGATCTCCGGTGGTCAAGGTTTTATCTATGCTAGCTCTATTGTTGTTGCTATGAAGAAACTCAAACTCAAAGAGGACGAGGATGGCAACAAGATTTCGGAAGTTCGTGGTATTCGTGCTGCCTGTAAAGTTATGAAGACACGCTATGCTAAACCTTTTGAAAGTGTTCAGGTTAAGATTCCTTATGAAACAGGTATGAATCCATATAGTGGATTAGTTGACTTGTTTGAAGCAAAAGGATTCCTCCAAAAAGATGGCAACAGACTTAAATACGTTGGATCTGATGACACTGAGATTAAATTCTATCGTAAAGAATGGGAACGCAACGAAGAAGGATGTCTTGACACCGTAATGGTAGACTTTGCCAAGCGTCCTGTAGTAAACTCTAACATCGATCTTGAAACCGGAGAAATTTTAGAATCATGAACGAGAATCAAATTGCCGATATTTGGCTGCTTGTAAAAGAATACGTAGATAAGAAGGCTGTCGAAGGTCTTGCTGAGCGATATGTTGACTTACTAGCTGATCATGGTATTAGTGATAGAGTTTTAAAAGACTCAATTGGCTACGACGACAATCTTGACGACGCTATCGAGTACTATCTCGGCAGCGACGAGGTTGAAGAAGAGACCGATGAGGACGATTGGGATTATAACGAAGACGAAGAATGAGTTGGTACTCTAAAGTTTCCAAAGATATTTCAAATATTCCAGATGCTATAGCATACTTTGAAGCCGAATTACAGGCAGCAAAAAGTGATTGCCGCATAGCGGGTAATATAGAAAAGGCCGCTGCCAGTATGCCAGGTATTGTAGAACAGAGATTCTCTCAACTACAAGAAATTGAAGCAATATTGGAATATTTGAACATTGAACTGCGAAGATTACGCAGTGCGTTGTTTAGAAAATATCTTGAAACATATCAACGAGCTCTTACGTCTAGAGATGTAGAAAAATATGTTGATGGTGAGGCAGATGTTATTGATATGGAAAAAATTATCAATGAATTTGCCTTACTACGCAACAAATGGCTCGGAGTTACCAAGGGTTTAGATATTAAACAATGGCAAGTGAGCAATATCATTAAACTTCGAGTTGCTGGTATGGAAGATGCTACACTATGAATATTGTTTTAGTTAACGGTGGATTTGATCCCTTACATTCAGGACACATTGCCTACTTCAAAGCGGCTAGATCTCTAGGAGATATGCTGATTGTAGGACTTAACAGTGACGAATGGCTTGAACGTAAAAAAGGTCGAGCATTTATGCCGTGGAATGAGAGACTTTGTATTATAAACAACCTTTCAATGGTTGACGAAGTCTACACATTCGATGATGAAGATGGTTCAGCTCGACATTTTATACAACAAGTTCGAGCACATTATCCTGATAGCAAAATTATTTTCGCCAACGGTGGAGATAGAACCAAAGATAACATTCCCGAGATGGATGTAGAAGATTCAAACATTGAATTTGTCTTTGGTGTAGGTGGAGAAGATAAGAAAAACAGCTCGAGCTGGATTTTAGAAGACTGGAAAGCACCTAAGACTCAAAGACCGTGGGGTTACTATCGTGTACTACATGATGTGCCTGGTATGAAAGTCAAAGAATTGACAATTGATCCAAAATGTAGTCTTAGCATGCAACGACATGCTCATAGAAGTGAATACTGGATTGTTTCTGAAGGTGCTGTAGTGGTAAATCAAAAGATGGAGAGTGGTTATTTCCTTCCCGCCGTACAACTTGACCAACATAATTACAAATTTATTCCAGAAAAATCTTGGCATCAACTAACTAATCCATTTGATGTGCCTTGTAAAATTGTAGAAGTACAATACGGCGAAAAATGTGATGAAGAAGACATTGAGAGACAATGAACTCAACTGTAGATTTAATCTTAAAAAGAATTATTCCTGCTATCAAGAATGATCCTAGGCAAATTTCGACCAAAGACAAACGAATTTTGCTCAGCTTATCTAGTCAAATGGATCAAGGTCATTTTTTGACCGAAAATCAGTCAAAATTATTGGTCAAGATTCTCAAAGAAAATATTTTAGCTGTAGAAAAAATTGAACCCAATGCCTCTACCATACTTAGCGAGAACAACTGGTCTCAGGCATTTCGAGTGATTCAACGTGTTAGAAAAATTTCCTTTGGCGAAGAGGCAAAAAACACAATTTTAGTGGAATTTACCTACGACAAGCGTCTAAAAGAAAAGCTAGTTACATTGAATTCTAAAATTGACGGCAGCATTTCAGCCGTAGGGTCAAAAAGTTACGCCATTTCGCTGACAGAAAAAAATGTACATTCATTGGTTTCGACGTTCATCAAGGATGACTTTGAAATTGACGAAAAAATCATGAATTTTTACCTCGAAATTGACAAAATTTTGAGAAACGAAAAAAATGTGTTTGACATCAGTTTGACTGAAAATGAAAATTTCAAAAAAATTGTCAATGACACTGTTGGACCTATCAGTGCTGAAAACGCATTGATCTTACATGACCGAAAAATTCGCCATCAGTACGATTTTTCTGAAAAAATTGAGGTAAATTCGCTGGCCGCAAAAATAGCGTTGAGGAAAAATTCAAAAATTTTCGTATCGTCAACAATGTTTACACTCAATGACCTATTCCTAGCACTTCAGGAACTCAGAAGATTTCCAGTGCTGACAATTTTTGAAGGTCACGATTCAAAAATTAACAAAAAAACGCTGGATTTGCTTTCAAGTGGTTTAAAAGAAACCGGAATTTTAGGACCTGTCGGAATTTATTTTAGATTTGACAGCAAAGAGGACCTTGCTGGTTTTAACTCGTCACTGGCCGCCGCTGGGTATAATCAAGTTTTAGATCAAAACACTCAAGTAGCAGGCATAGCCAATAACAAATTACCAAAATTTATGGTAAAAAATCAGTGGAAACCAGAAACAGTGATTAGCTTCACTACAAATTTTAGAAATAACAAAACTGCGGTCTATTGTAATGATATTGATCTTATTGTATACTACACAGACAAGCGTCCTTTGACCGGAGATATAGATGTCATTGTGTAAATTAATCATTAGAGACGAAGTTAATATTAAGTTAGAAGGGCTTCCTGTGGAAATTCGTAGGAAGTTAGCCAATGCCTTCAAATATGAGATTCCCTATGCTCGTTACCACCCGGCCTATAAGCTAGGTCGATGGGATGGCAGTGTCACCTTGTTTGGCATGGGAGGAAATGGCTATATTAACCAGCTGCCTAAAATCTTAGAAATACTGGATAACAGTGGTGTATCTGTGGACGAGATTGAAGACCTTAGAGATACCACAGATCTATCATTTATTGAGGTCACAGAAACATATTGGTCTGATCAGGGAAAGGTTTGGCCCAAAGGTCATCCTCAAGAAGGCAAGCCTATTATGTTGCGTGACTACCAAGTTGACACTATTAACTTGTTCTTAAAAAATCCACAAGCATTACAAGAAGTGGCCACTGGAGCCGGTAAAACTATTACCACAGCAACACTGGCACAAATTGCTGAAAAAGTAGGAAGAACAATTACTATTGTTCCCAATAAAAGCCTTGTAGAACAAACAGAAGAGGATTTTATCAACGTCGGACTTGACGTAGGTGTATACTACGGTGACAGAAAAGACCTAAATAAAACTCATACAATCTGTACATGGCAGAGTCTAAATATTCTTGATAAAAAATCTAAAAATCAAGAACACGAAATACTGACTCTTGCTGAATTTCTTGACGGGGTTAAATGTGTAATCGTTGACGAAGTACACATGGCCAAAGCGGAAGTTCTAAAAAATCTGTTAACACAGAATTTATCAAATGCTCCTATTCGCTGGGGTTTAACTGGCACTGTTCCTAAAGAGGCCTTTGAATATGAAAGCATCTTTGCCAGCATCGGTCCAGTGATTGGTGGTATCAAAGCGCATGAATTACAAGAAAGAGGAGTGTTGTCTAATTGCCATGTCAACGTTGCTCAACTTGTTGATTTACCAGAGTTTAAAAGCTATGCTGAAGAAAACAAATATCTTGTTACCAATGAAGATCGTATGATCTTTATCAGTAACTTGATCAAAGATATTAGCAAGACCGGAAACACACTAGTCTTAGTAAACAGAATCGAGTCAGGTAAGTTTTTAACTAATGAAATTCCTAACAGTGTTTTTATTTCAGGTGAAGTAAAAACCAAAGATAGAAAAGAAGAATATGACGAAGTTAGAACTAGTGATGACAAGATTATTGTGGCGACTTACGGTGTGGCCGCTGTGGGTATTAATATTCCTCGTATTTTTAATCTGGTTCTTCTTGAAGCCGGAAAAAGCTTTACAAGGGTTATACAAAGTATTGGGCGAGGCATTAGAAAAGCAGAAGACAAAGACTTCGTTCAGATCTGGGACATTACCAGTACGTGTAAGTACGCAAAGCGGCATCTTACGGAAAGGAAGAAATTTTATAAGGAAGCCAAATACCCATTTACGCTGGAAAAGATAAAGTGGGATTGACAATCTGAAAAGATTGTTGTATTATAACAACATGATGATTTTAACATTAGACAACCAACCATTCGACCTAAACAATTTACCCGACGAGGTAGATGATAACATGAGATTTGCTGTATTAGATAACAGCAATCCGCAAGAGCCTGATTTCTTTTTTCAGCCGCTGATTTTCCTTGAAAGTTTTAATAGTCCAGCTATGGTATTAAAGATAGGTGACGACGAAGTTACCATGCCCATTGATTGGAGTATTGCTGTAGGGGATAGTCAAAGTAGTTGCGATATTGAGATATTACCGCTTACTAGTTTAAATGATCGAGGCTTTGAAGCACTTTGCTTCAACCCTATTAGCAGCTTTAGAGTTGAATTTAAACCTATAGAAATTGTAAATTTTTACAATGACGTTAAGTGGTATTTTCCTAAGATGAAAAATGGTCAATTATTAGCAGTGCCTTTGAATAATCAACCAAAGACTCTGTGTACATATTTTGTCAAAGAGATATCAAGACAAAACGAACTTATTCAATTAGACAAACTTCTTTGATATGTTAAAGCCCGGATCTACCTATATCTATGAACATGCTGACGGCATTACCTATGCCAGAGAAATTGGTGCTGATCCTAGAACAAGATTTGAAATTGGTAGATCTGAAGGACGCCGAGATCTAGATGAACAAAATCTAGTGATTGCCATGAGGCGTGCCGCGAGAACCAATCCCGCTGTACGAAAAGCCCTTGATCGTGCTATACTAGTGTATAAAATGAGTGAAGAATATGAGCGAGAAAATAGAACTTAAAGACAAATTAGCGGCAGTAGATCTTGGCGCAAAAAGTCTATGGGACGAAATGGACGATGCTAATCGCAAGGCACTTAAGAGTGAATTGTTTATCCTTAATCGTTACATTAGCAATGTTAAAGGTCAGCCAAGGCACGTACAAGAACACTTTGTTCTAACCGTCAACGAATATTTTAATAAGCACTGGAACACACTACAAAAACATCCAAAACTTCTTTGGCAGTTGTTGTGTTTATGTAGTCACGAAAGTCGCAAAATCTTTTTTCATGAGTGGATTGGATTTAAGAAAAAGAAGGGCGAAAGCAAACGGGCAAAGTTTTTAGCAACAATATACCCAACAAGAAAACTAGATGACTTAGAAACATTAGCAGAATTAATGTCTAACAAAGATTTTAAAGATCTAGCAGTTCAACACGGTTACGAAGAAAAAGAAATTGAAAAACTACTGTGAATTTAAAGTGAAAGAAAAACCTTACGTTTGTCAGTATTGCGGCCACGGGTACACTAAAGAAAGTACACTGATGACGCATGTCTGTGAACAAAAGCGTAGGCACATGGCCAAAGATGAGAAACATGTCATCATTGGTTATAAGACTTTTGTGAGGTTTTTTCAGCTGACACAAAATTTAAAGAATACCAAGACCTATGCTGAATTTGCCAAAAGTCCCTACTACAATGCGTTTGTTAAATTTGGTAGTTATGTTAGCAATGTAAACCCGTTGTATCCAGAACACTATATTGATTGGGTTATTAAGAGTAATACTAAGCTAGATCATTGGTGTAGAGATGAGCTTTACGAAAGATACGTATTAGAAAGAATACACAGTGAACAAGCAGAAGTTGCTTTAGAACGAAGTATCAAGACCATGGATGTATGGGCTAAAGAAAACAACAGTGTCTGGAGTCACTACTTCAACTATGTTACTACAAGCAGAGCTACATTTGACATTAAAGATGGTAAGGTAAGTCCGTGGCTCATCTTAAACTGTGAAAGCGGAAAGAAATTACTAGCATCGCTAAACGATGAGCAATTGGCCTCGATAAGTAATGTTATAGACCCACGTGTTTGGGTCAAAAAGTTTAAGGCTGACAAGTTTAGCCTTCAACTAGTCAAGGACGTAGTCAAGGAGGCTAATCTATGATTCCTAACACACAAGAAGAAAAAACAGAATTAAATATGGAAGTTATCATCAGCGAAGAAGATGTTGCTGTTTATGTTAAATTAACAGGCTTTGACGACATTGAATCCGCAGATCAATATGCCTCTTATCTTGTAGATAAACTTCCATTACTGCTATTCGAAACTAAGGTACTACACTAATGCCAGATATCGATATTGACTTTGCTGACAGATCTCAAGCACTTGATGTTCTTAAACATGTCAAGGCAAGTCGATATGACAGCGGAAAACTAGTGCCGCATAACACAGGAATATATCTTAATTCTATACCAAGTAATCCCGTAGACAACCTTGCTACATTAGAATATAAATCTGCCGAGGAACGGGGTTATTTTAAATTAGATTTTCTTAATGTCAGTGTGTACAAAGACATTCGCAACGACGAACATCTAACACAATTAATGGAGACTGAACCGCTATGGGATTTACTATTACAAGACGAGTTTGTGAATCTGTTATTTCATTTAAATGGCCATGGTGCAATTCTGAGGAATACCTGCCCCACTTCCGTGGAACAATTAGCTGCGGTCCTCGCTATGATCCGCCCAGCGAAACGTTATCTGATTGGGGAGAATTGGACGACGATTATGAAGGAAGTATGGACCAAGCCAGAGACTGGTGAATACTATTTTAAGAAGGCCCACGCAGTAGCCTACGCAATGGCTGTGGTGGTTCAGATGAATCTAATCTGTGAGCAGATTAGCTACGACTTTACTTAGACGGCGGTTTTCTAACTAGTTGAACACTTTTACGTTTAATTCTTTTTAGTGTTAGGTTCATTAAATTAACTACTGGACCTAACACTATTCTTACATCTTTAGAATTAAAAGTTTTGATGCTGTAACGAAACGGTTCAATTTCTTTGCGTAAAAATATGTTTATAGGAACTTGACGATTTGATTCCCACCACCAAATTTCGCCTAGTTCTAGTAGATGAGTTTTTTCTTCTGGTGTACGAACAGATTCTAAGTCGTAAAAGCTAGTTACAAACTGATCTTGATTTATGATGATACCAACGTATTCGTCACCCCCGTAGTTTAGTACGCTGATAAAAGGTAATTGTTCTTCTATGTTATCTCTTAATTTTACCATATAAATAGTAGTAAGGACTTTAATCCAAATGCAAAAAATTTCAAGTTATTTATATCCAAATCGAATAAACGTCGTCGCGGATGTGGCTGTATTTCCTGTGAGGTGGAACATCGTGTATCAAAATCGTATAAAAATTTATCAAGGCGTCAGTAATGTACTTACTATCGACGTAAAAAATTCGGATCAAAAACGGATTGACATCAGTGAAATGACTTTAAAAATGAGCGTCAAAGATGTCAACAACAAAGAATTTTTAACCGTTGATCTTGTTCCTACCGGCACAACAGGGCTTGCTCTAGCAACAATTGTTGAAGAAGATTTAGTAAACTTAGATCCTCAATTTTTAACCTTTAGCATTTATAGACTCAACGAAGATGATACTAAAACTATTCTCTACGCTGATACACAGTTTGGTGCTATAGGCAATATGGAATTAGTTGGTAATGCCATTACCACTGACACACCACCGAGATACATAACACGATTCAACGAAATTACCTATATTGACCCGCAGCCGCAATACAGTATCTTTTACAGCGATGCCGTTGAAATTAGACAGCCAAATTACCTGTCAGCCGTTGTTCAAGACTCGTTCGATCTAGATATCGAGTTGTCTGGTTTAGAAGGTACAGTGACTATAGAATATACCACAGAAGCAGTTGTAGCTGCCAACATTAAATGGACTACATTAGAAACCATAAATGTTACACCTTCAACTACCAGCTTGTCATTGACATATATAAATCCATTGTACAGTCGTGATGCCAATTGGTTGAGAATACAGTATCAACCAGTGACAGGAAACACCGGAAAAATTGACAAAGCCACAGTAAGATTGTAAAATTGTACTATGAGTCTTATCATAGATACAGTTGTTACACACTTACCTCCTAAACGCAAAGCTACACCCAGCGGATGGATAAGTTTTAATGCTGTCTGCTGCCACCACAATGGAACAAACGCAGATCGTAGAAGTCGTGGCGGGCTTATGGTCAATGAAGGTGTAAGTTATCACTGTTTCAATTGCGGATTCAAAGCAAGCTGGCAACCAGGCCGACCTGTCAGTATTAAGCTTAAAAAATTACTACAATGGCTAGGCGTATCAGACGATCTTATAACCAAATGTAGCTTAGAAGGTCTACGTCTTAAAGAAGACACTGATAAAAAATACGACCAATCACTGCTTACAGCATTCATAGACAAGGCCTTGCCGTTGGGCAGTAAACCTTTGAAAGAGTGGATCAAAAATCCCAGCGAGGAATTAGTTCCAGTGTTAGAATATCTAACCAGCAGGGGATTAGATGTCAATGACTATAACTGGTACTGGACTGACGAAGATGGATTTCAAAATAGACTGATTATTCCATTTTATCATGAAGGTAGAATCGTTGGTTATACTGCTAGATTGACTAGAGATGGCAAAGTCAAATACATATCTGAACAACAGCCTGGATATGTTTTTAATTTAGATCGTCAAGGCTATGACAGAAAGTTTGTTCTAGTTACAGAAGGCCCTATTGATGCTATATGCTTAGACGGTGTTGCTGTAATGAGCAATGACATAGGTCCTAAACAATCAGCTCAGATTAATAGACTACAGCGCGAAGTCATACTAGTACCAGATAGAGACGAAGCTGGCTATAAAATGATTGAGCAAGCACTAGAACTAGGTTGGAGTGTAAGCATGCCAGATTGGCCCGATGGAGTCAAAGATGTAAATGACGCAGTTAGACTCTACGGAAAGATATATACATTGCTGACTATTGTAAACAGCAAAGAGTCAATGCCTTTAAAAATACAACTAAGGATGAAAAAATGGATTGGTACACAATAAAAGAATGGATTTTACATCCCCTACGTTCTTGGAGAGAACATCGTGCGTACAAGAAACGCATTGAAGAACTACGCAAAAGAGATCCGTTTATCTACAAATGATTTTGTATACCAATGGTGATAGTTTCGTACACGGTAACGGGTTAGGACTAGACATTTTTCCAGGAAATACTGGAGATCTTTCTGAGATCGATGATGAAGAAAAAACAAGACTTTTAAAATGGTCTTGGGAAGTAAAAACAGACCGTGCTTATGCGATCTATCATGCCAAGATGCGATCTTTAGAATCTGCTAGAGCATTTCCTATGCTGTTGAAAAACATGCTAGGTTGTAGTCTAGTAAATTCGTCCATGGGTGGTTCAAGTTTTGATAGAATCGCTAGAACCACTATCACGGATCTAATCAAACTTAAAAAGAAATATCCTACTAGACCAATTGTAGCTATTATAGGTAACACAGACTATTTTAGAAAAGAAATTGCCTACGCTATAGAAGGCAATGTTTGGTTTGATCTACATCTAGCACATCCTGGGTCTATCCCCAGAGAAATATCGTCTTTAGGGAAATTTTTTGTTAGAGAAGAAACATCTTATCATAGACTAGTTGAATATTTTAAAAATTGGATTACGATCAAAGAGTTTTGTAAAAACAACAACATTAGATTTTATTTTCTAAAGGTCTTTGATCATAATTTTATTGGAGATGCCAAACCTGATGATTTGGCGGCTCTAGAAGAGTATGCCAATGTTGTTCCAGATGTAGACATGACTCTAGTAGCACAACAAGTAGAAAAGAGATATTGTCCCGACGGAGGCCACTTTTCGGCTCCAGTACATAAATTAGTAGCAGAAGAATTTTTCAAAAGAATAAAAGCATGATTACCTGGGGAATTTCAGCCAATAGCCACGATGCTGCTCTAGCAGTGTTTAAAGATCAAGAATTATTGTTTGCCAGTCACAGCGAACGTTTCAGTAAAAAGAAAAACGATGCCGACCTATGCGAGTCATTGGTAAACTATGCGGCCAGCCACTATGGCTATCCTAAAGAAGTTGTTTGGTATGAAAAGCCCTGGGCCAAGACACTGCGTCAATGGCGTGCTGGACAGGGGTTCAATCATCGTAGCAATAATATCAAACGATATCTAGCACAATACGATATCAAGGCCCCTATTAAAACTATGTGGCATCACGAGAGCCATGCTGCCGCTGGCTACTGTACCAGCAAGTTTCAAGATGCTGCCGTTGTGGTCATAGATGCCATTGGAGAGTTTGAAACACTGACTATTTGGCAAGCACAAGGTGAAACACTACGCAAGGTCTACTCACAGAGCTATCCAAACAGTCTAGGACTATGGTATTCAGCAATGACACAGCGTTGCCATTTGAAGCCCAACGAAGAAGAATACATTCTCATGGGCATGGCCGCCTACGGCGATCCTAATAAACTCTACTTTAGGATCATGGATGACTTCTTTGACTACAAGACAGGACAACTGGTTACACTGAAACGTAACCTACACAGAGGTTGCCTAGACTGGGCACCCGAGCTCACAGTCAATGACACATTTGACATTGCCGCTGCCACACAGGCAGTCTATGAGTGGCATTTTGAAAAGATTCTAGCTCATGCTCGCAAGCTTGTAGGCAGTGAGAATCTTGTGCTCATGGGTGGCTGTGCTCTTAACTGTCTGGCCAATCCCATTGCTTACAAACACTTCAAACAAACTTGGATCATGCCCAATCCTGGTGATGCTGGCTCCAGCATAGGTGCTGTGCTGGCTCACAACAAGTTTAGACTTGATTGGACAACTGCAAACCTAGGTTATACAATTAACCCTACCAGCAGCATTGACGAAATCGTCGACTACCTATATACTAGTCAAATATGCGGTGTAGCACAAGGAGCCGCAGAGTTTGGACCCAGAGCTCTAGGTAATCGTAGCCTATTGGCAGATCCACGTGGTGACACTATCAAGGACCGAGTAAATGACATTAAGAAACGACAACAATTCAGACCATTTGCCCCAGTTATTCTGGAGGAGTTGGCTAATGACTACTTTGATCTCTGTGGTGCTAGCAGTGATCATCGGTACATGCAGTTCATCAGTAGGTGCCGCCATCCTCAGCTATTTCCTGCTATCATTCATAGGGACGGGACTAGTCGTGTACAGACTGTGGCCAATGATGGGTCAAGAATCAGACAACTCTTAGAAGCTTGGTACGATCGCACTGGCTGTCCCTTGTTACTGAACACCAGCCTAAACATCAAAGGACAGCCCATGGTCAATGATGTCAGCGACGCACAAGCATTCGAGCAACACTATAATACTAGAGTGTTTACTTAATCAGTGAAAGATATTATAATTACACAATGACTAGACAAAACGCAGACTACGGTTACGACATACAAAAATTATACTTGGAAATGATGCTGGCAGACGCAGAAACATTTGTGCGTTGCCAATCAATTTTTGATCACAACCTATTTGATCGCAAGCTACAGGACACAGCCAAATTCATAGATGAATATGTAGAAGAACACAATGTTCTGCCCACTACAGAAATGGTCAATGCTGCCACACACAGTGAACTAGTGGGACACAAGGATCTCAAAGAAGAGCACTTTGATTGGCTGCTCAACGACTTTGAAACATTCATCAAACACAAGGGCCTTGAGCGAGCTATTCTTGAATCAGCGGACATGCTGGAAAAGGGCGATTACGGCCCAGTTGAAGATCTAATTAAAAAGGCAGTTCAAATTGGCCTACAAAAGGACATGGGCACAGACTACTTTGCTGATCCTCGTGCTCGATTGATGAAGATCAAGGACAAGAACGGACAGATCTCTACAGGTTGGAAGAACGTCGACAACAAGCTGTTTGGCGGATTCAACAGAGGTGAACTCAACATCTTTGCTGGTGGATCGGGTGCGGGTAAGTCACTGTTTCTAGCCAACTTGGGTGTGAACTTTGCTGAAAAGGGCTTGAACGTTGTTTATCTAACATTTGAACTTTCAGAAGAACTTGTGAGTATGCGTATTGACTCAATGCTCACAGGTATTTCAACTAGAGACGTTTTTAAACAGCTAGATGAAGTTGAAATGCGTGTGCGTGTGATAGGTAAAAAGTCAGGCGCACTACAGGTCAAGTACATGCCCTCGGGCAAGAATGCCAACGATATCCGCAGTTACTTGAAAGAGTATGAAATCAAAATGGGCCGTAAAGTAGACGTACTGCTGGTGGACTACTTGGACTTGCTGATGCCTATTAGCCGTAAGATTTCAGCGGAAAACTTGTTTATTAAAGATAAGTTCGTCAGTGAAGAATTGCGTAACTTGGCCATGGAAAAGAACTGTATCTTTGTTACAGCTTCACAGCTTAACCGAGCGTCAGTTGAAGAAGTTGAGTTTGATCACAGCCACATCTCAGGCGGTTTGTCAAAGATTCAAACAGCGGATAACGTCTTTGGTATCTTTACTTCTAGAGCTATGCGTGAACGCGGAAAGTATCAAATTCAGCTGATGAAGACTCGTTCAAGCTCGGGCGTGGGCATGAAAATTGATCTAGACTTTAACATTGACACACTACGCATCACAGACTCTGAAGAGCAGTCAGAAGACGCAGGCCCAGCAGCCACTACAAAATCTAGCCAAATTCTCAACAGTCTAAAGCGCACATCAACTGTGGACTCAGACACTGGGGAAATTCGAGAAGACCCCCAGTCAGGTGCGTCAGTGCCCAAGAGTCGAGTACAAGTGGAAAGTTCCAAGCTACGCAGTCTGTTGAACAATCTCAACACTGAGATTTGATTAAAGTTTGATTAAAAATCGCAGTCAATGATAAGTATCTATATTAAGGTAGCGAAATCATGCTGTACATCATCAACTCTCTCAATGATCCTTGGATTCATTTGCTCAAGGACGATCCCGTAAGACCAAGTATACCCACTGCTAGCCGCATACACGATCATGCGGAAATCTTTGTGCTGTTAGAAGGTCTTGAACCTCGGGCAGTGACCTGTGTGGCCTATCTTGATCGTGTGCCCACCAAAGAATCAGAACTGGGTCTAGCTGGAGAGCGTGTGGCAGCTTTTTACACCATTTGGAGTTATGCTCCGGGTGCGGGCAGATCACTGATTCAGCAGGCCCAGAAGTACATCAAAGAGAATAAACAGCAGATCGAGCGTTTTGTCACACTGAGTCCCAAAACAGAAATGGCTCGTAGATTCCACCTAAAGAATGGCGCACATACTCTACAGGACAACGAAGACACCGTTAACTACGAATACCCCGCCTAGGCGGCGGCGCTAGAGCATCCCGCCGCGAAGCGGCCAGCGCAGCTACCGCGGTTGTAAAAGCAATTTTTACAGAGATTATCTACATATATTATAATCACAGTAAATACACAGTAGGGGGACCAGCGATGGATAACACAGTGGCTATTATGGGTATACGCGATATACTGAACGAAACCAACGAACAGCACGGTTGGACTATACCGGAGTATGTCATAGACTATGAAGCTAGAGTACTGGCCAGCAAAATAGACCGTAATCCGTGGCAACCAGAACCCTCATACGCAGAGCGTTATATGACTCTGCGTAACATTAACGAAGCCTTGGAACTGGCCAACACATGCTGGTTTACTCGTGCTGTATTTCCTGAACTCAAGCGCAGGCACGGTATAAACTCAACGTACTATGTACAGTTGGGTTCATCATGCTACGAAATGGTGCTGAAACACAATGACATGCCCGCAGTGAGAGCACTACACCGTCATTTTGAATTTCTAGCTGAAGCAGCCTATACAGCTATAAGACACTATGGTGATTTTCGCTCAATGTGGGATTAACTGACCAATCAGCTGACTTAGCCGTTGATGATACAAAGGTCCAGGATGACGACGATCAGTGCCCTGAGTATCGGGTGCTAGAAATGGCACTAGACTGACATGCGGATAGTGAGCCAACGGCAAACTTCGTAGCATGAGATCAGTGTCCAAACACCAAGAAGCCAGTATGAGTCTACGATTTAATAGCTGTGTGACATCAACTAGACTTTGTAGATTCAGCGCAAACCACTGTTGAAATAGAGCTGTGGGCAAACGGTACAGCGTTGAGCAAGCTGAATAGCGTTGTGGATACTGTGATTTTGGCACAGTTTGATCATAGTTGGCAAAGGCATTGAACTGCTCTAGTTGCCCTTGATCGTTGACCACAGTTAAGAACTGACGGCTTAGATCTGGAAACAGTACTACAGCAGTTTGCGCAGGATGATGCTGTAGCACAGAGGCAGCAACGTGTGTGATTTCCCCACAGCTGAGACCGTTTACGCCATAGTTTCTAGCCGAGTGATCCAGCAGATTGCTCCAGCGTAGATCATGCTCTACACCTATACCATAGGTAACTGAACAGCCAAAACAGGCAATGTCAGCGGCAGCAGTGCTGTCAGAGTCTCTGAATCCGTGAACATTATTGGAATATTTGCGGCGCCGAATATCATGGATATCCGTGGTTATGCTGTAACGCTGGCGAATTTGATCCAGCAGTGAAGGCAGATTGGCAGCGGCAAAGTGATAGTACATGAGGAAAATATTTACCCGAAATGGGTCTTAGACCCTAAAAAATCTGTCGCGCAAAAAATTTTAGGGAAGTACTTACAGAATCTGGGTGGTGATTCTGCACCACTGGGGTAAAAAAAGGATGCGTTTGTGTTGCGTTAAAACAACATATAAAAATATAAACCCCGGCCCCTCATCACCCCGACCATCCTCCGACACCATCGATGAAAAGGAACCCCAACCACCGGGAGCGAATCGGTATTGGTTGGGGTTCAAGTGGAGTGCTTCACAGCAGTCCTCAGTAGCCTGTGCCGGGAGCGAATCGGACTTGTCAGTCTACTGCCACTGTCTAGAGCTTTGTAAGGAGCGTGCTCTAGTACAGTGTGTAGGGCTTAGAGCTGCCCTACTAGCTTACTGTATGCTAGTGCTTAGGCCCTACGCATACATGTAACCTCTGCTACAGCTTGCCAGTTCTGCGGCATGCTCTTACGCAGGTCTGCTAGCTTGAGTACCATACGCAGGCTCAGCTCACGCAGACGCTTCTTGTTGTCATCAATAAAGAACAGCAGTTCTTGCTTGGCAACATCTGAGAACTCGTAGTCGTCCAGCATGCCACAGTCGCTGACTACCTGCTTGATACGCAGTACTTTCTCACGCTCTGTGTCAATGGTCAAGTCCAAGTAGTGGCAACGGCTTTCCAGTGCTTCCAAGTGATCACGCAGTTTCTTTGAACGCACGTTCTCGAACTTGATGTTGGTGATAAAGATAGCACCACCCGAGAACTCAAATGAGTTGGGCACACCTTCCGAACGAAGCAGTCGGCTGTCAGTGTTCCAGTGGATAGTACGCTTCTTGGAACTGTCCAGAGCAGCCTTGAGAATGTTCAAGCTCAAGTCGTCAAGCAGTACTGAGTCGCAGTCATCGAACACAAGGATGTTCTTCTTAGCAGAGAACTCGTAGAGCTTCTTGTAGAGTCCAATTGCTGACATCGCACCTTTGACGATCTCGTACTTTTTCAGCTTCTCGTTCTGTGCTACATCTGCGAACACATCGTGACGACCCAGAACTTTCTCAACACCAAAGCTCTTGCCCACGCCTGGGGGGCCGCTGACAATCATAGCACGAACATCACCCTTCTTCACAGCACGAGTCATGTCGTCAAGAATGTTAAAACGCTGGCGCAGACGCTCGATGATCTCTGCGTCAGTGATCTTGGCCAGTTCGGCTTCTTTGCTCTTGACAGCATCGGTGTCAATGTCAAAAGAGCTCACACTCTCTTTGCCTGCTCGCTTAACGTTCTTCACAGTGTCTAGACTCAGTACCTTGTAACCTTTGGTCATTGTTCGCTCCAATGTTGTTTAAAATGTTGATTATACAGTCTACTTAGCAGTCTGTCAAGCCTGCTCGAGCATGTTCATGGGCACTTTCCACAGGCCCTGAGTGGTGCTCACAGTGGCGTATTTCTGAGCCACTTTGGTGATAGATCCCTCTACGGTAACACCACGCTTGGTTGAGTAGAACTTGACCTTAGCACCGGCTCGGAGAGTGAATCGAGCTTTCTGCGTGAGTTGGCTACGGGCGAACTTCACGGCGTCGATGATCGAGCTGAGTTCGTCGTTGTTGAAAGTGCCTGCGATGATCGCTTGGTTGACTGCTTGAATGTTCACTGTTCGCTCCTGTGTTGTTCAATATGTATGTATTATACGGTCTAATCAAAGTCCTGTCAACCACTAGGGTCTTTAGGCAATTTCCTTGTAGACCTTGTAGCCGTAGATCGCCAGCTTGCGGATAGCGGCTTGGATCTCACGATGAGTCTCGTCCAGGTCTTCCAGACACTGCTTGGCTTCTTTGATAGTGTCTGCGGTGCAGGTCTGACCACTGTAGATGTGTCGGCACTCGTAGTAGCGTTCCTCATCTAGAACCAGTTGGTAGGTACCAAAGGTCTTGTACATGGTGATCTCGTTGGTTTTCATAGTTTGCTCCTTAGTATGACAATTCTTTGGGACCGTAGGTGATCTTGCCTTCGTAGTCCAGCTGGCTCTGCTCGAACTCTGTAAGGTAGTTGTCTGCGACAATGCGCCAGTCAACGATGTGCTCACGGAAGTGATCGTTGTCGCACTCAATCTGACCACGGAGAGCCATGATGGCCAGGGTAGCATCAGCCATGCTGCCCTTGAACTTCTTGATGACATAGTCCGAACCGCCCTTGAACTTCCAGTACTGGGGGCACTGGCCTGTGCCGTCCCAATCGTGGGCGCCGTAGTTCTCTTGGTATTGTGTGCTGATCAACAGTTTAGCCATTTGGTTCGCTCCTTGTTGCTGTCTGTATGTGTCTATTATACGATCTTAGATCAGGCCTGTCAACCGAAACCACTCATCGTAGCTCAGATAGAAGTCAGTACGGGGATCCCAATACTTGCCCTCTTTGTTGTCATAATACAACACTCTGCCCGAGAAGTTGAAGGGTCCTTCTAGTCCCTTGCGAGGCTCGAAGCCTTGTAGCAGATCTTCAGTCTTGCCCAGAACCTTGTAGCCCATGTTCAACCCCTTGTGCGGTTAGTGAGATAGAAGCGACCGTTAACGACCTTGCCGCACATGACCAGTCGCAGAGGAAAGCCATACTCTGCCATGATTGCTCGCATTGCGGCGTAGCGGCCTTTTTTGAACTGTTTCTGTTTCGTCATGTGTGTATTATACTGCGGTTTGGGCAGTCTTGTCAACCAAAATGTCGCTGTCGATCAACTGTCCACCGTAGGCTTTTTGCCACACTTCAGCGGTTGCCAGCAGGTAGAATTGATAGATCTTGCCCCGGGGTGTAATCAGTGTGTACCGCATCATTTGCTCCGTTGTACATGTATTATACAACCAAAAGAAAAGCCCGTCAACCTGGACGGGCTTTGGGTATTTGGCGTGACCGGAGGGACTCGAACCCCCGACCCACAGCTTAGAAGGCTGTTGTTCTATCCGGCTGAACTACGGTCACAATATGGTGGGCCCCCGCGGAGTCGAACCGCGCACCAATGGATTATGAGTCCACTGCTCTAACCAACATGAGCTAGAGGCCCTAATGGTGCCCGGAGCCGGACTCGAACCGGCACACCTTTCGGCGAGGGATTTTAAGTCCCTTGTGTCTACCTATTTCACCATCCGGGCGGATGTATCTATTATACAGAGTCTAGAGCTCTTCTACAACCTCGTAATCACCATCAGCTGTTTCTCTGTAGACAGACGCACCTTCTGCTCCGTCTCCTATAGCCTTTTTGGCCAGCTGTCGAGCTTCTTTCAAGCTCTTAGTCGTTTCGATGAGTTCGTCATGGCCGTCAACGGTGGCCCAGACCTCATACAGTTCCCAGGTCATTTTGTTTCAGTTGGTTGTTGAGTAGATCGCAGATGTGAAGGGCGAGCTGTTCTGCTTCAGTTCGATTGTCTCGTACTATAACACAGAGCACTCGCCCCTTTGGTTCACTTAGGAAGTCTCTGACGACAACATTGCCGTCTTTGTAGTCCGTTGAATAAGATACCCCGTATCGCATGAATATATTTACACTAGACAGCGATACGGGGTGTTAAATCAGAACGGAGCGTCTTCCATGTCGGAAGTATCAACTGCCTTTGCGGCAGTCTTAGCCTTAGGTGCCTTAGCAGCAACCTTGGCCTTAGGAGCAGCAACCTTGGCCTTGGGAGCAGCCTTTGCGGGCTTCTCGTCCTTGCGGTCAAGATAGTCAGCGATAGCAGCCTGAGCGGCAACGTTGGAGAACTCATCCAGACCCTTGATGAACTTGACAGCGTCAAGCTTGGTCATGGGAGTCTCGAGCTCAACGAGGGTAATGTCCTCGTGACCGTGTTTGGCAAGTACTTTGAGACGCAGGATGTCGTTTGCGAAACGAACCTTGGTCTCACCATCAAGAGTGGAAGTACCAGCAACGGAGAACAGTTTATCGGTAGCCATAATATTTGCCTTTCTGTGTGTGTTAAAAGTGTCTGCCCGTTTAAGCATTGTTGTTAGTATAGCACCGAGCTAGCCAAGTGTCAACCACTTTTGGCTAGCTCGAACCATTTATTAGTCCAAACGCGAACCTGCGTAGACCTTGTCCAAGCCCAGCTTCTCACGCAGGACTTGAGCGTAGGCTTCCGCACCCGCTTCCAGGATGCTGATGCTTTGGGTAGGGAACTTGGAAGGATTCCACAGCTGGAGCGAACCGGTGTAGTCCTTGCGGAAGCCAGCGGCTTGGAGCGCCTTGCCCAGTTTGCTGTTGGAACGTACACCCCAGACGTTGACCCAAGCAAAGCCACAAGCGTCACGATCACCGTGTTGGGCGTGGAATGCTTTAGCGGCTGTACGGGCTTGGATGCCAGCTTCGTTGAGGGCGTCTTGGACGGCTTCCAGGTTGAATGCTACTGCGGTCATTTGCGTTTCCTTTAGTGCGTTGAACATGTATGTATTATAAGGCCGATCGGGCCCAACAGTCAACCAAAAACCCTGAGGATTTCAGGGTTTCTTTTGTGGCTTTTTTACAACATTTTCGCGGGCTCTGCTGAACTCCTTGTCCACATAGTATTGGATCAGACTTCGCTGAATTTGGGTGATCAGATCGCCGTGATCTTCATTGACTACGAAGCGCACCGGGCATCGTGCCCAAGTAAGGTTCTTGTTGAAGTCCGCAAACCATTTGCGATGCTCTTTGTTAGTAGCATCAAACACCACCCAGGGCCGCCCGTAGAGTTGTAGTCGACTCATGATCCCGTGACCCACTTTCTAAGCACATCTTCCAGCGGCTTAAAGTCGTAGGCGGGTTGTTTGGGCCGCACTCGCATCAGCTGATCGCGTTCGTGTTGCTGATTCTTTTCTTTATTGCTCTTCATTTTCTTCTTCCCATTGTTTCATGTCTTCGGAGATACAGAAATAGTCATCGAGTTCTTCCCCGATCACTTCGCGGATCGTCTCCGAAGTCTCTCCGCTGTATTCGTAATAGTCGTCAAAGGAGTCACTCTCGTTGCCTTCCCACACGCCACAGAAGCACATGCCGGGCTCGTTGTAGTAGGCCTTGATCTCAAAGCCCATAGCACAGAGCTTCTCGTAGGCATGAACTGGAGGCGCCCATGCTGAGTCAAAGGATGCTTCTACAGTGTTGGGATCTGTGCGCTCACAAGAGTCTAGGCTGATGTCCCACTTGGTACCCCAATTGGCCACATTCCAATCGTACCAATCCTTGTAGCCATACTTCTCAATGTTGGCTCGTTGTTGTGCTTCGTGAGCGGCTTGCTTGTCCTCGCCCATCCAGCCACTGACCGTGTCGATCAGCTCTTGCGGAGTAGGACAGAACTCCATGAGCAGACCATCCTTGCCCTTGATCACTCGATCGATCATTGCAGGGTCTTTGTGCTTGATCGTGATACCGTTGTTACACCAATTAGGCATGTCTGCTCCTTAGATTGCTTCGTCGTATTCGTAGAACTTGACCGAGGGGTCCAGCGTCTTCAACTGCTTTGCGGCAGTCATCAACTCCTTGTAGCGACGGTTGACTTCTGCGCGGGGCAGTTCGCCATCGCAGGTAAGGTTCTCAGGGCTCAGAGCACCGTCGATCATGTCTGCGACACGCTGACGACCTTTGGCAGTTTGGATCTCGTATTGCTCACCTTTGAAGAACGAATTCCAGTGGTTCTTCTGGGCTACAAACTCTAGCAGTGCTTTCATCTTTGCTCCTTAGTGCGTTGTCGATGTATGTATTATAGCGCCTTTTGGTACCCGAGTCAACTGTAGGGTTATCGCTTGTTGTATTTCTGCAACACCGCACTGGCTTCGTCCATGCTACCCAAACCGTCGTAGCATTGTTCGATGGTAGCCATGATCATCATATCAACGATGGTCTGAGCTTCTTGCTTGAGCTTTTGGGTAGGGAGACCGCTGATGAAAGCATCGACTTGGCGCTTGGTCTCGCAGGCCCAGATCATATCTGCCATTGCGGCTTGACGCTTGTTTAGACCTTGGATTTGGATTTCGATCATGTGTTCCTCTCAGCTGTTGATAGTGTTGTAGGGATCAAGCTCTTCGTCAGCACCTAGACCTTCACCGTCGATCCAATCGTAGACTACTTCGATCGGGCACTCGAGGATCTCTGCGATGCGCTTGGGGCTAATGCCCTCAATGTACATCTGCTCAATGTCGTAGGCTAGATCGCTCATCTTGCTCATTCCATTTCCTCCTCACGTGCTTGGAACTCAAAAGCGTCCTCCATGGTCAAGTACTCGCCGTCAGTGCCGTAGAACTGAACGTACCACTTACCGTCCTTGCGGAGGATGTAGTCATATTCCTCAAACTGTGCTTCGCGAGTGTACTCCTCAAAGGACTTGTACATGCGCTGAGGGTTCAGTTCTTCGCCTCGTTGGGTGTAGAACTCGCATTGCTCCACAGAGTTGCCCAGGGTAGACATGTCTCCGCGGTCCAGCATCTTCTGGACTTCGAACGGGTCCATCCACTGCTCCAGCAGGATATTGCCGTTGTGCTCCAGGTAACCGTCCCAGTGGCAGTAGATCTGACCAACGGTACCGTCTGCGTATTCCAGGGCGATAGTGCTTCGTGTTGCCATTTTACTTGCTCCTTAGTGCGTTGTTGATGTATGTATTATACGGCCTTTTGGCTAGACCGTCAACCAAAGACCCTTTAGCAATCAGGGTCAAAGTCTGCCCACTCTTGCGCTTCATCGGGCTGTCCGTCACGCTCCTCACGCTCCAACTCCTCCTGGAGCTCTTCGCTCATAGTAAGGAAGCTCTCGCAGTAGTGGAACAGCTCTTCAAAGGCACGGCGTTCAGTGCGGTTCATCTCACGCAGGAACATAGGGCCCTCGGATTCCATAGCATCCAGAACCTGCTTCAGCGCCAGCAGAGTGTTCTCACACATGCAGTAGCTCATGTTCGGGTAGTTAGACATTTTCATCGCTCCTTTTGTTTAACTTAGCCTATAGTATAGCACCGATCAAAGACCCTGTCAACCAAAGGGTCTTTAGAAGATCTCTACCTGTTGCTCAAATGCCACACCAAACTTGCTCATCCAAGCCTTGTAGAACTTGGTACCGGCGTCCAGCGACACATAGTCGTCACCCTGCATGCCCTGCTCTGAGTAGCAGACATCCTTGCCGGGCAGACCGTGTGCGTCTAGGAACTGTTGAAGCTCTTTGAGGAACTGGCGATCAGTGTAGATCAAACCATCCTTGCGAGTGTCCCAAGTGTCAGTGTCGAAGTAGACACGCAGCTCACCGAAGATATCCTTCTCGTCTTCCCACTGAGTGCCACGACCCAGTTGGATGTCAGTGATCGTGATCGCCTTTGCGACATCGCTCCACAGGCCACGCAGGCCGTCAGTGTGAAAAATTACCTTGCTCATTGCTCACTCCTCAAAAGAAACAGTAACATCGACCTCAATGTCTTTGACCTCGCCAGCGAGATCGTACTTGAGACCCGTAACAGCCGCACCATAGCGAGCAGCCGCCAAACGGCGCTCAACTTCGTACTTGAGATCGCCGATCAGATCGTTGAGAAACTCGCCGGCGCTGTCCTTAACGCCTCGCAGGGTAGTGTTAACGCTGTCTCGCGTAATGTCCTGCGGCCGCTCGCCGTCAATGATCATGTCGATAAACGCTTCAGTCTGGCTGATCAGGGCTTGCTCAACAATAGCGTTGATCAGTTCCCGTTTAGCCCATAGCACTTCGCTGGCCTTAAAAGTCTGCTGGCCTGCTTTGTAGATCACGCTCATTGCTCGCTCCGTTGTTGTCTATGTATGTATTATACGGCCTTTTGGCTCAGTAGTCAACAGAAACCTTACCCGCAGCAGGGTCATAGGAAACGTATACTTTAGTAGTACACTCGTCTCCTTCAATCTCATCAGTGTAGGTCACACTGTAGCAGAACTGCCCGCCGTTGGTCATGCCCAGGAACTTGGCAGAGTTGAACTTGTCTCTCTTGTAGCCCGTGGTTTGGATAGCACGGGTCAGCGCAGCCGCTGTGAATGTGGTTAGGGTTTTGAGTGTGTCTGCGGTAATCATTACACTCCCTCCAGTTCGATAATGTCATACATGAGGTCCTCAATTGCGTCACTGATTGTGAACCGCGTAGACATGCCAGCATCAGAGTCATCCAGTGCCAACTTGACTAGTTCCTCTGCACGCTCTAGGTGCTCCATTGCTTCACGCAGGATTTTTGCTTTGCGCTCGTTTGTCATTGCTCGCTCCTTCACTATGCCTATAGTATAGCAGGATTGGACTAGCGTGTCAACCAAAAGCTTTGTATAACCCTACGGAGCATGTGGCAATTGCCACAGCATTGACCAGCATCTGTGGCTTATTTGCCACACGTACAGTCCACGCTAGAAAGCAGACCGTGCCCAAAGCAAAGGCAAGAATGTTCCAACGGTCACCGTGTACATCTGCTCCCGCGGTGTTCAGCAGGTGCCCTGCTATGATAAACAGAGCACCTGCCCATTGTAGAATATCGTTAAGCGTCCAGCGCATTCAGTTTGTCCCTTAGTTTCATTGCCGCTTCTTTAGCTTGTATTAATGCTTCCCAGATCATGTCCTCTGCCGTGCCGTCTGTAAGTACTTCTTTGGGGTCTGCGTACATACAACCGCCCAGGTATGCGTCTCCCAGTTCGTGTCCGTCAAACATGACACGCACTCGCAACATAAACCAGTCCAGCTCGCCGCTGTCTACCTTCTGCTCCATGTCGCGGATATCGTAGCAAGAGTCGTCAAAACAGTCGCGGATCGCAATGTCTTCCCAGGTCTTGTCTACAATGACTTCAAAGCCCTCGCGCTCCAGGGTAGCCAGGTGATCGTAGTACCTCATTCTTCGTCCTCCTCGTCAGCGGGTAGGATGTCGTTGCTACGGCACATGTCCTTGACTTCTTGCTCGCTCATGTAAGCAAGGCACATCTCAGCAACGGCTTTGGGATCAAGTACACCCTCGTCCATCATGTCCAGAACCATGGTAGTGTACTCACGGGTCTTGCGATGATCAAATCCAAACATGTTTCGCTCCTTGTTTGTTTAACTTAGCCTACAGTATAACACAGATCTAAACCCGTGTCAACCGTAGGGTCTTTACGACGACCAGTAGGTTTCGCTGGCGGGCGAGCAAGTCCAGGGCGTGTCGTAGCGTTCCTGGAACTCGCCCCCGCTCATAAGGTTCCGGCGAGTCACATAGGTCTCGTGGATTTCGTAGCGGAAACCCTGGCTAGCCCGCCAAGTATGCTTGACAGTGTGCTCCAGCATACTGCGGTTGTCCGTGTCATAGTCCTGCTTCATGTACAGACGCTCACCGCTCTTAGTACGGGCATCTCGCTTGTAGATCTCAACTGTATACATCGTCGCTCCTTATAGATACTGATCGTTCAATGCGGGCTTGTTGGCCTTGACGTATTCGCGCTCCCAAGCATAAGCTTCAGCACGACCACGGATCACAGCGATAACGCGGTGAGTCCAAGCAAAGTCCAAGCCCCCGGTCTTCAAGTAGACATAGAGGTTCCACTTGCGGTTCTCGTTGCGAGCACGGCTCTTGTGCTTGCGCCAACGCTCTGCCACAACCTTGTTGACATTGGGCTGGCTCTTGCGAGTCAAGCCCACATAGTTCATACCACGCTCATCTACCATTTCGTAGATGATGTAGTTACAGTCTTTGCGGGGTGTTCTGCGTGTCGTCATAGTGTTATTATATGCTCAAACGAAGCCCGAGTCAACCGTAGGGTCTTTCCCGGCCGCACTCGGATGTGGCATAAGAGCCACACCGATTATATATTATTGATTATATTCTTCGTCTAAAGCACAATGTAACGCATTAAATGCGTCTTGTATATTGGCATTATCTTCATATTCTTCGTCGATAATGCTTTGTAACTGCAACATAATACTGTCTAAACGCTGTTTATATTCTAACATATATTCTCCTATTAAAGTTGTTCGATTAATGCTTGATTAAAGTCTATAATATAAACTTTATGGCCCGGTACGACATTATAT
>JACCDZ010376694.1_pt1 | contig 27910 bp, 24 predicted proteins | sample 7449551 | NCBI WGS metagenome assembly JACCDZ01 (sample SAMN15323452, study PRJNA562643) | freshwater metagenome | isolation source: river surface water | place: USA:Blue River Watershed | collected 2017-08-18 | reverse complement strand
CTTGGCTACACAACTGCGAAGCGCTAGAAAAAACCTATTATCGGGTCATCGGCAGTGCGGCAAGGCTTAAAGAGTTTTGCCAGGCATTGAAACAACAACGTGTGCTCGGAATAACGGCGGCAAGGCACGCATTTGGTTAGTCCCCCTAAAAATTGGCAACGAAATAGGAAAAGACAGTACGTTTGAGTTCTCGCTCGCGCCAAATTTAGCTGTTGTTCCTTTCAATAACCCAGATATTTGGTTTTTAAACGCTTCACCAGAAAAAACCACCCAATTGATTGGCTTTTAAGTGCTAGTGATTAGCAAACCTCGTGCGGTTTAGTGGTTGTCCGGTTTTGTTATGGCTGTCCAAACTAAGAACCAGTCCAAACTAAGAACCCATGGTTTAGTTGCATGGATGTCCAAGCAATGTGGATGTCCAAGCAATGATGTGGATGTCCAAGCAATGGATGTCCAAGCAATGATGTGGATGTCCAAGCAATGAAATCATGAATCCAAAAGTTCGCGCCATTGTGGTGCGATTTTCTGTTGTTGCAAACGTATGCAGTAAATTTGCACCATACTGGTGCTGTTGTAGGCAAAGCCAATCGTCTAAGCTGGCCTAAAAAGCAGCAGGGAAATTTGGTATGTCGCAGCCGATGTTTGGTCGTTTTTCGCATTCGTGGTCCGCATTAGCCTTGGCGATGACCTTGGCGCTCGGTGGCTGTAACCCAGCTACAAACGCACCCGCCCCCTCTTCAAGCACAGCAACACCTGCAGAAACGACCACAGCCCAGCCTGGCGCACGCTGGTGGGACAATGCCGTTTTCTACCAAATTTGGCCACGCAGCTTTGCCGATAGCGACGGTGATGGCGCGGGGGATTTTGCAGGTATCGAGCAAAAAATCCCTTACTTCCAAGAGCTTGGCGTGAATGCCTTGTGGTTAACACCGGTGTTTGAAGCGCCTAGCTATCATGGCTACGATTTCACAGAGTTTTATCAAGTCGAAAAAGACTACGGTTCGATGGCGCAATTTGAGCAAATGGTTGCAGCCGCCAATGCCAAACATATTCGCGTGATTTTGGACCTAGTCATCAATCATATATCTGACCAACACGATTGGTTCAAGCGTTCAGCCGCCGGTGAAGCACCCTATAAAGACTATTTTATTTGGCGCGATAGTTTGCCCGCAGACGGCTGGGGCCCAGCGTGGGACTCAAGCAAAGACGATCCCAAAGCGGTCTGGCATTATAACGAAACACGCAAAGCTTGGTATTACGGCGCCTTTGGGGCGTCGCAGCCTGATTTGAACCTGACGCATCCAGATGTCGTCGCTGAAATGAAAAAAATGGCTAAGTTCTGGCTTGATAAAGGGGTAGCAGGCTTTCGCTTAGATGCTGTGCGATACGCTATTGAAAATGGCCCTAAACAACAAGCAGACACAGCTCAAACCATTGACTATTGGAAAGATTTTTCCAGCTACGTCCGCTCTGTCAAACCCGATGCCATGTTAGTCGGTGAAGCGTGGGCTGACTTGCCGGTGTCTGCCAAATATTATGGCGACGGCCAAGGGTTAGACTCCGGCTTTGATTTTGACTTCGGCTATAAAGTGATGAGCCTTCTGCAAAGCCAAGGTGGGGTAAAGGCTGAGTTTGGCACTATGGCGAGCGACCAAAGCAAGGACACCCACCTAACCCCAGCGAGCGTGTTGATGGCAAATATGCAGCAGCGCAACACCTCGGGGGCACCACAAGGCTACTTCAGCCCATTTTTAACCAATCACGACCAACCGCGCATTGGTTTTCAACTGGCTGGCGATCTTGCTAAGGCAAAACTGGCGGCAGCCATGTTGTTTAGCTCACCCGGCACACCTTACATCTATTACGGCGAGGAAATCGGTTTGAACCAAGCCAGTGACGCCGAACATATTCAGCGCCGCGCGCCGATGTTTTGGTCGCAAGGCAAGCAAGCAGGCTTTACTAGTGCTGATACGGCATGGGTGCAAAAGTCTGACCTGTTCCCACCCCAACAGGAAACCAGCTGGTGGGCGCCGTTTTTAGCCCAACAACTGGCCGCAAACCGAACTGTTGCAGATATGCAAGCCGATAAATCCAGCCTCTGGCAGCTCTACAAGTTACTGATTGGATTGAAACAAAGTCATGCTGAGTTTGGTGTAGCGGGCAGCTACCAGGCTGACATGGTTAGTAACGACAAGCTACTACAAATTCGTCGCGAGTTGGATGGCAAACGGACGGTGATGTTGTTGAATTTAGGTGCTGAATCTGCGCCAATACCAAAAGAATTGTTGGATTCAACGGAGTTAAAAACCGTCTGGTCTGAACCAAATAGCACGGCCACTGAGTTGGCGGCTGGACAACTGCGTATCTTTAGTTACTGACCGGGTTCGGCGCTCTGACTCCGACCCCGGTCCCTTGCAGCTGATGATAGTCGCATCCGATTTGGTGCGGTAGTGTGGTTGCAGCGGGCCTTTTAAAGGACCAGAGCGCCCTTTCGGCTTTTCAAATTCAATAGGTTACATTCACGAGTCCCTGCAGCGGAAGTCGTCTTCCTTCTGCTGCAACTGCGTAACCGGGTCAGCAATGACCCGGTTTTTTCCGTTCGCTAGCTACCTATGCACGAGCAAGCATAGTATCAGCGAGCAACACTTCGACCGCGCATGTTTTGCTTGTTCAAGTGAAATGTCTGATAGATTCTGTGGAAGATGTTGAGTGACGAACTGAGGCGTGTGAATAAATTCTATGATGACCTAAATGTTTGACTAGACACGACTTTAGACCTCTGGGGGCACGGGCGAGTTTGTGGAACCGAAAGTGTCCCTGTCGCGTGTTGAGGCACTAAGACAACTTGATTGCGACCGGCGACTTTGGCTTGATACAAAGCTTGGTCGACGGTTTGATACAAAGTCTCAGCACTTAGCTGCGGCTGAGCAACCACAGCAATCACGCCAATACTCACTGTCAGCAACTGTCCGTTGGCAAACGACATTTGTAGGTGTCGGACATCTTGCAGCACTGATTCCGCCATCGTTGTCAGATCAGATGACGCGGTTATGCGAACCAGTAAGGCAAATTCATCCCCACCAATACGCATAGCGATGTCTCCAGGTCTGCGGGCGTGAGCTTGAAGCACGGCAGCAACCTTACGCAGACACAAATCACCTGCAAGATGGCCAAATTCATCATTATAACTTTTGAAATGGTCCACATCGATTAGTAGTAACCCAATCCATGTTTGATCGCGTTGACTTAAACGCAAGGCTTCAATCAAGGATGCATCGAACAACCTACGATTTCCTAGCCCCGTCAATGGATCTTGCCGTGATAGCGCCTCTGCGCGTTGCTCGGCTATTTTTCGTTTGGTGATATCGTGATGGGTAATGACAAAATAGTCGGGTTCAACGCCCTGCAGTATTGTAATGCGCATAGTAAACCAACGTTGGCGTGTTGGGCTGTGGCAGGGATATTCGTAACTGAAGGCACTGACACCTGCATGGACGACGGTCAGCATGCCACTGAGAATATCGGATGCGTTGAGGTCACCGGCTGCGCATGATTTTTTTAAAACATCTAAGTAGTTCTGGCCAATCCAGTTGAATTCAGCATCGATACCATTTTCAAACCCAAACCTTCGCCACGCTTGATTGCAGGCAATAATTTCCCCCGACCGTTGAATCACGGCGATGTATTCTTCAACGGAATGAAAGATGGATTCGAACAATGCAGGGGACACTTCCATATCAAGCTCTGGCTAAAAAATGTTCGATTTTGAGGGCGATAAATTTCTGAGTAGTCGCTGATTAGGGTTTGTCAAACGTCCCAATTATTAGGACTATTCATGCCAGCACACGTGCTTAGGCAGTTTCTAAGACACCCACTGTAATTCAATGTCTTTATGGTTCACAAAAAATTACATTGGATGTCCGCAGTTAACCCGGGATGTCCGCAGTTAACCCGGGATGTCCGCAGTTAACCCGGGTGTCCAAGGAGAATCGCACAGTGGGTGTCCAAGGAGAATCAACACAACAAGCTCTCATCAATCATTTCATACCGATCAGCGCTGTTGATTAGTGCATGCGCAGTCAGTCCTGGTACGCCATACACTTGGCTTCGGCAGGCATAACGCTGACGCACGGCTTGTAGCAACAAATCAAAATCACCATCACCTGACAGCAGTACTATTTCATCCACTTGCTCCGCCTGCTGCAGCACATCAATGGTGATGCCAACATCCCAATCGCCTTTAGCGCTGCCATCAGCCCGCTGAATATAGGGTTTTAGTTTGACGTGAAAGCCGATATGACGCAGTGCGTCTTGAAATTTGCGTTGCTGATCGTCTGCGCGCTCGATGGCGTAGGCTGTGGCAACCACGATATCGCCCTGATGCTGCAATTGTTGCCAGAATCGACGGTAGTTAAACTGCCGACCATACGCTTGGCGACAGGTGTAATAGATATTCTGAACATCGACGAATACAGCGATTTTTTTCATCAGGTTTTGCCTTGAAAAGTGGGCTTAATGTGGAGCGGTTCGTGGACACCCACTGCAATCCCCACTGCAATCGAATGTCATGAAGCATCTCAAAAAATTACAGTGGATGTCCTCAGACGACTCTTGCTTGCCTGCTTCTGATATTACCGCTTCTGAGACACCCACTGTCATCGAATGTCATTACGCCTCACAAAAAATTACAGTGGATGTCATTAAACAACCGCTTCGCTATGTTCCGTAAAACCACAGAGGTTGCAGGATCGACACCACAAAACATAAGCCGTAAGTAGCGACAAACGCCTTGCAGGCGATATCGTCGCGCTCAAACATAGGTGCAGGTGTTTCCAGCTCTGCTTCACGCAATGTTGTTTTTAGATGGGTGTAGCGCCCTTGTAGGACAAACATGATGAACACTAAACCAAGCAATGCATGCAGTGTTTGTAGTTCTTGCCACAGTGAAACACGTCGTAAGTAACAATTAAACGCGATCACGGCCAAGGCAAAACTGGCAGCCAAGGGCCAGGCGAGCCGATCTAACCAGAGGCTTGGGCAGCTGGTCATTGTATCGGCGGTCTCCATCTCGAGACAGCTTTGGCAGCGACAGCGATAATTCGCTTCTGCGGCTTCGTGCTCTTTCAAGCGCCCCAATACCGAGCATTCGGTGTTGCGACAGACCCAATAGGTTCGACGTTCCAACTAGCCCACCACTTAGCTACAAAAAAACGATAACCGTGGACACCCACCCAAACCACCGTAACCGAATACAACCGTGGACACCCACCCTACAAAAACGACGCCACCTCGTCGGCGGTTAACTCGCGATAGTCACCTTCGGCTAATGAGTCATCCAAAATTAAGGCGCCGATCCGTTCGCGGTGTAGTTTTTCAACCTTGTTGCCAATGGCGGCGAACATGCGTTTGACTTGATGGTAGCGGCCTTCATGGATGGTCAGTAAACACTCGTGAGGCGTGACGATTTCCAGTTCTGCCGGTTTGGTGGGGTGTTTTTCGCCGCGCAGCATCACGCCGTCGGCAAACATCGCAATCGCACTGTCATCGACGGGATCGGCCAGCCAAGCACGGTAGGTTTTGGCACATTCATGTTTCGGGCTGGTAATTTTATGCGACCACTGGCCATCGTCGGTGATCAGCAGCAAGCCGGTGGTGTCCAAGTCTAAACGACCCACTGTGTGCAGTTTTTCAAGATTCGGTTCGTCGAGCAGCACAAATACCGTGTTGTGGTCGGGGTCATCGGTGGAGCAAATGTAGCCGGCGGGTTTATGCAGCATCAAATAACGCGGGCCAATTAGTGCGAGGCGTTCGCCATCCAGTTCAATCACATCATCGTCGCTGATGTGCTGCGCGCTTTGCCGACAGACCTCGCCATTAATCGTCACCAACTGCTGGCGGATTAGTTTTCCAACCTGACTGCGAGTCAGGCCGGTGCAATCACAGATAAATTTGTCTAAACGCATGCGAACACCCAAACGGCAAAAACGCCAGTGTATCGCAAAATCAGTTGGCTTTCAGGCCATATAATGCTAGCCGCTCTTGCCAGGATGGAGATTTTTCCAAGTCGGCGAGCGCTTGGTTCAGCACGGGTAGAAACGCTTGATAATGCGAGGTCACTAGCACTTGGCGATGATATGTATCGTAAGGCTGACCCACCACATGAAATTTACCAACAAATTGGGGTTGCTTGGCGTAATACCAAAAACTCGAACGCGTGATGACAATCACGTCCACATGTTTGTCGGCCAGCTTCAATAGATTTTCTTTGTCACTGTCGGCGTCCACCCGTGTTAGTTGTTGCGTATTGACCAACTCGTTCAACCCTGGGTAACTGTATCCCGCAATACCGCCAAGCCGACTTCCTTTTAACGGGAAGGGCTGGCGTTTTTCACTGACGAAACTCACCAAGACATCACGATCACTAAACAACGGGGCTGCCCATAAGTAGCTGTTGGCTTTGCTGCCAAACCAACTCGGGTGAGTCCATAACACAATGGTTGGTAAGTTTTTGGCTAAGCGTTGATTGATGTCAGGGCGACTGGTTTGACGTAACGACAAGACATAGTCGGGGCCTACACGTGTTTGTAACGCATGGACTAAATCTTGGTTCAGACCGGTATTGGTGTCGGTATTGACCAAAAATGGTGGCGCGTTGTGGTAGGCATAGATCTCAATCGATTGCGCGGCGTGACTGCGATGGCTGCTACAGCACGCGATGCAAAAACTGACAATCGTCAATGCGCGAGAGAAAAACTGAGCTGTGGGCATACGAGCACTCCTTGCTGACCTGTGGTTTATTTCAGTTGAGGAACGACAGAACTGCAAGTTGAATTGAGTGGATTTCATAAACGTAAACAAAAGGTTGCATTTGTCGTGTGTAGAAAACCACCTGCAACTCTCCAAAATTCTAGATGAATCGGCTGCGAGGCCGTGTTTTTACTGGTTAGACCTGATAACTGCAATTTAACCTTTCTGTGCTCAAAATCGTCTTTTTTGGTTGCTTTTCGCCAGTAAATTCCACTACAGTGCAAGACCGGTTGTTGACGTGAGCGTCAACCTGCACGGAAGTTGGGGCAAACCCTACCGGGTACAAATTACTATTAGAACGAATTCTGAGTCCGAGAACATCATGACAAACACCACCACATCCCGCGGCAGCTGGGGTTCGCGCATTGGCTTTATTTTAGCCGCTGCCGGCTCTGCAGTTGGCTTGGGTGCTATTTGGAAATTCCCGTATGTCGCAGGCGCCAATGGCGGCGGCGTCTTCTTATTGGTTTATTTGGCCTGTGTATTTTCTGTTGGTGTCGTGATGATGCTGGCCGAAATGATGATCGGCCGCAGCGCGAAAAAATCGGCAACCTCGGCGTATCGCGTACTTGGCTCTGGCAAGTGGCATTGGGCCGGCTGGATCTCAGTGCTTTGCGTTTATTTGATTTTAGGGTTCTATTGCGTGGTTGGCGGTTGGACCATTGCGTATATCGTCGAAGCGATCAATGGGTCAATCCTGACCACAGATGCCAAGCAACTCAATGATATTTTTACCAATTTCATCGGCGACCCTTTTGCTGCTTTAAGTTATACCGCCGCCTTTATGTTGATCACGGCTGTGATCGTCATTGCGGGTGTGCAAGCGGGTATCGAGCGGATCTGTAAAGTGTTGATGCCAGCGCTGTTTGGTTTGATGCTGTTTATGGTCTATCGCAGCCTGACGCTGCCGGGTGCTTGGGAAGGTGTGATGTATTTCATTACGCCTGATTGGAGCAAACTGTCGATTAAGATGGTACTGGATGCGCTTGGCTTGGCGGTGTTTTCACTGTCAGTCGGTGCTGGTTTGATGATCGCGTACGGCTCGTATTTAAGCGAAGACACCAAGGTCGTGAATGCCGGCATGTGGATCGCATTTTTGGCAACAATGGCGTCAGTGTTGGCTGGTTTTATGATTTTGCCGGCGGTCTTTGCCTTCCATGTTGACCCTGCAGCAGGCCCAGGCCTCACCTTTATCACCATGCCAGCGCTGTTTGCGCAAATGGCGGGTGGTCAAATTCTGGCGCTGATTTTCTTTGCGTTGCTGCTGTTTGCTGCCGTTACCTCATCGATTTCAATTCTAGAGCCCGCCGTTGCGTTTTTAATTGACGAGTACGGCATCGCCCGCAAAACGGCGACCATTGTGGTTGCGGTATCAAACTACGTGTTACTGGGGATCCCGGCGGCGCTGTCGTTTGGCTCCGCTGCGGAAAGCTTGAAAATTTTCGGTAAAACGCCGTTTGATTTGATGGACTTTGTCGCGTCCAACCTGCTGATGCCACTGGGCGGTATGTTTGCGGCAGTGTTTGTCGGCTGGGCGATTTGGCACAAAATCAAACCAGTGCTGGAAGCTGAAATGCACAAGCACGTGCTGCACGGCTACCGCTTGCTGGCCGCTGTTGTTGCGCCATTGCTGATTGCCATTGTGGCGTACATGACCATCAAAGGGTAAGTACTGCTGGTTTTTGCGCACGCGTTTGCGGCGTGAACCCTATGAAACAAAAAACGGGCTTAGGCTCGTTTTTTGTTTATCAGTAGGTTGTTGGAGTGAATTTGCAGTGTGGTTCAAACGAGAATCTAGGCAGTGGTTGACGGACCCCAAACGTCGTCACAAGGTTCCAGTGTCAGGCCTTCCGGGAAATAGATCTGAATGGCAGATCCGGTGGCGTTTACTGGGAGCTCCACTATTAATTTTTTCGTTGGCGGTCATGGCGGTCATTTGTGGGGCTCAGCAGTTGCTTTGGTACATGCCCCTAACAAGTGGTCAGATTTATTATGTAACGGTCGCTGGTGCCGCATGTTTAATTTGTGTTTTGTGGGTTGGTTTCCGGTCACGGCAGGAGATATTTCCAAGTCTTACGTTGAACACAGCTTTGCTAGTCGGCAGTTCGATATTGATGACATCGGTGTTCTGCGGAGACCTTTTCATGGGTTTGGTACATTCAACTGTCACTGTTCGAAATGTCGATGATGTTCATGATTGGACTAAGCTTCGAACGGTAAAAATTGAAAATATCCGTCTTGATGTTCATCAGGCGAATCAGCAAATAAAGCAATTTAAAACAAAGAGAGGACGTGATGCTGTTCATGTAGCTTTTGACGTGAACATGAATCAGTCGGGTTCAGTTCGGATGCGGATAGACAATCTCACAACTTGGCAAAAATTTGATTCTTTCGAGCAGAAGGAGGCGGCTTTTGGTCAATTTGCTCGCGCAGTAGAGTATGAGTTTAAGCATATTCGTATTGAGGACATTGAACATTTTGTTGTCTACGATGCTATGCATAATCCGGAACGGCGTTTGGGTTATACAGTGTTAACCCCAGTTTTTGCTCAACATAATGATTTTGACAGCCACAACATATGGCGTGGGTTGCTGAAATCCAGTTGGGTTTGGGTCTACTTGCTCTTGGTGTGCTTTGGCCGTTTTGATCGCGTATCGTATTGGTTATGGCACGATCAATATATCGCCAAAGTGGTTTAATTTATTTTTATTTGATGGGTAATTAGTTGAACCTGTCGATTATTCTAAGTGCATTTGCCTTTGAGGAACGAGCAAGACGCCTACATTTTTCAAGGATGTAACATGTCTAAACTCAAGCAATCCAAAACGAAAATAATGATTGATGACACAACGGAATGGCAAGCGCGCTGGGCTTTGTTGGGACGTCCAACACTTTTGTGGTTACTAGGCGTGTTAATCATCGTTCCTGCAATGTTCGAGGTGCTGTTTTATTTTAATTGGGAGTGGGGTGGTTGGTCTTGGGCTGTTGCCTTTGTCCTCGCCGCAGGTAGTTTGATGCTATTGCTTCGCCCTTGTAAGCCATATTTCCCTTCAGTGTCGTGGTTTTCCGCTGTGTTGTTTACTTTCTATACCATGGCGGGCCTTGCTCTGACATTAGGGGCCTGGCATGTACAGTTGAATCCGCCGACCATAGTCCAAAAAGTCGAGGATATTACTGATTGGCGTACCGTTCGATATGTGCAAGTACAACAACCTATGTTGTATTACGACCAAACCAAAACCAACGTGCGCGGCCAAGTGAGTAAGCATACCTATTCAATAGAAATGCTTTTTAGGGTACCGATGGATCAAAATGGCTGGGTATATCTTGACGTTCATTATTATGACGATTGGGATCAAACGGACAATGTGTCTTTGCACGAACAAAACCAGCTGGCATTTATCAAGCGAAGTACACAGCAATTTGAAAGCACCGATTTTGCGTATGCAGCTTTTTTTAGTGTTGAAGCGGCACCCAAGATTCGTGGCGGATACCGGAATCATGCCAATCTGCAGGCACATTTTCAGAGCTTTGATGATTACAAGTTTGGTCAAATTGCTTTTGCTGTAATTGCCTATCTTGTTTTAATCATTTGTTGGTTCATTGCGGTCAAACGGGAGAGTTTTGATAAGCGGGCCTATCTCAAGTGGTGTAAAAGCAAAACCAATGAGAGCGTTAACTACTTTAATCCTTACTGACCGGCGTCGCCGCCGTAGAGGCGTCGTTGGACGAAGTACGCTTTGGATGCACTAACTTATCTTTTGGTGCAAAAGCGCTTGGCATGACTTCGATGCCAAGTTTGCGGCCGAGTTTCACAATTAATGGGATGGTGATGGGGGCGAATGGCAGGATGGCAAATACGCCAAGGCCTGCGGCGCGGAGCACATCGCCAAGTTGTTGGTTGGCGACTTTTAAGTCGGCTTTGCTGGCGTTACCCATGACAAAATCTTGATAGATTTTCAGCATTTGCACGGTTTCGCCTGTTTCTTCAGATAAGGCAGAGCGTAAACGGATCATGCCAAATCGGGTGCGCATCATAACCTTACGGCGCTGTAACCGGATCACCCGGACAGGCGCTTTATGGATATGGCGTAACAGCTTCATGATCAACCTCGGACAGGAACACAGCGGCGTTTCGCGGCTGTCTTGCTATTATCGATCGCGGCTGTAAAGAAATACAGTAGAAATTCTTGAAATTAACTCAACTTTGGTCGAATGGACGGCTAGCTGCGGTAGGCAGAAAGAATTCCACCTTGCCACAACTGGGGCAGCAGTAGACTTCCAGCGTGCGTGTGCTGGTGGATTCTCCACCCGCGAGCTGCCAACTGATATTCGCCGGTAGATTTTGCATGCCACCAAACAGCATGCTGGTATCGCAGCGCAAACACGCCAAGAGCCTTGGCGTTTCATCGCGGGAGCAGGTATCGGTAAATTCCGCATCTGGTGGGTCACCATCTTTGCTGTAGCCGCAATGCCAGCAAATTTCGAAGTTTTCTTCGTTGCTCTCGTAACAATGTTGGCAGGTCCAGCTGGTCATACAGTTCCCCTTTCACAGCGACTTTAAGTTCAGTGTAAGTGCTGCGGCGAATTCTGCCAGTTCAGACGGTTGCTAGGGATGCCCTTGCATCCCACTTTCATTTCAATGAGGCCGATGCGTTACCCCAGCACAATCCGAAAGCAAGCACCATTGTGACTAGTGTGACTTGGGACATACAACAGATCGCCACCGTGTTGACGCAACATTTGCCGCGCCAGTGCCAGGCCAATGCCGGAACCCTGTGGTTTGGTGGTAAAAAACGGCACAAACATCATGCTAGCGGTCTCGGCGGTGACGCCGGGGCCATTGTCACGCACCTCGATCATGGTCTGTGCATCGTTCAAGGGCGCCAAGGTCAACACGATTTGCGCCGGTGTTATCGGACAGTCTGGGCTTACCTGTGCTCGCTCAGCACTTTGCTGCAACGCTTCTACCGCGTTTTTCACCAGATTAATCAGCACTTGTTCCAGTTGTGCGGGGTCATGCGCCACTACGCGGTTATCCAGCAGTTGCGACACCAATTGGATGCCCAAGTGTTGGCACTGGGGTTGCCATAACTGCGCCACTTGATGCACCACCTCAGCCAGCGGTTTGTAACTGAGTATGGGTTTAGGTACGGCAGCTACTTTTCGGAAATTTTGAATAAATTCAACTAAATGTGCTGTGCGACGACTCAGGGTTTGCAAGGCCATTTGCACATCGGCCTTGTCGTTGGCGTCTACAAAGCACAGGCCATCGGGAAGCAGTTGCTCGCAACTTTGCGCAATGGACGCCATCGGCGTAATCGAGTTAGCGATTTCATGCGTCAGCACCCGTGTCAGCTTGTCATAAGCTTCTTGTTCGCGTTGATTTAGCGGTTGATGGATCGACTGCAACGTCGCCATGCAAATCGCGTCACCGGCAATGTGCACCGGGCTAAGCAGCACCGCCAAAGTATCAGGCTGATCGCCTCGCCACCAAGCAACCGTCGAGTGCCTTGCTGGTGTTGCCGGTGTTCGGCGCGATTGATCTGGCTTAGACGAGTGGGTGTCCATGGTTGGGTGGGTGTCCGCGGTCGGATGGGTGTCCATGGTCGGATGGGTATCCACGGTCGGGTGGGTGTCCACGGTCGGATGGGTGTCCACCAAGCAGCTGCGCAGGGGGTCGGTGAGCTCGTGGATATGCGACACGCGTTGGCCCAGTAGCCGCGCGGCGGCGGGGCTTTGCTCGATGACGCGACCATCGTGGTGATAAATCAGCAGCGCCAATTCGGTGTGCAGCAGCACGTGTCTCAAAAATTGCGCTTGGGCGGCGGCATCCACACTGGCTTGGTGCAAACGCGCCCGCGCCGACTCATAGGATTGCCGCAATAAGTGATGCGTCGGTAACCCCAGTGTGTGATCGCCATTGGCCAGCGCCCGAAACATCTGGATCGGCAGCTGTTGTTGCCGCCAAAACAGCCGCAGCAACAAGCCCAACCAGAGCAAAGCGCCCAAACCACACAGCCAGACCAGTGCGCTCAGGCCATGCCCAAACCAGCACCACATGCCAAGCGCGCCAGTCGCAAGCAGCGCCAGTGCCAGCAGTACGATATGCCACAGCAGCGACGTTTGTTTAAAGCCCATATTTTTCCAACCGCCGATATAAAGCGCCACGCGTTAAACCCAGCGCTTTGGCCGCGTGACTGACATTGCCCTGAAAATACTTCAACGCCGCCAAAATAGTTTGCTGCTCGACGTGCTCTAAGTTAAACAGCGGCGGCTGATGTCCATTGCTTGGCGTCTCTTCTTGCACCCCGGCTTGCACATCTGCAGCGCCTGTTGCCACCGAAACGCCTGTCGTCACCGCTGCACCCGCCGGTACCGAAATACCCGCCCGCGTCGCGCCACTTGCGATCAACAGGCTGATATCGGGTTCGCCGCCATCGGTTAAGATCACCGCGCGCTCCACCGCATGCGCCAATTCCCGAATGTTGCCCGGCCAACTGTACTGTTGTAGTTGTCGCAGCAGCGCCGGACTAAAACGCAGTTCTTTTTTATATTTGCGGCCGAAATGTTGCAAATAATGCTCCACCAACAGCGGAATATCCTCCAGCCGTTCGCGCAAACTCGGCAGCCGAATTTCAATGGTATTAATGCGATACAACAGGTCTTGCCGAAACCGTCCATCCAACACCGCCTGTGGCAAGGCTTCGTTGGTGGCGCAAATCAGCCGAATATCCACCGCCACCGGTTTGTCGGCGCCGAGCGGCGTAACTTGGCGGTTTTGCAGTGCGGCCAATAGTTTGACCTGCTGCTCCAGCGGCAAATTACCAATTTCATCCAGAAACAAGCTGCCTTGATGCGCCAATTCGAACCGCCCAACCCGGTCTTGTCGTGCGTCGGTAAAGGCGCCTTTTTTATGCCCAAACAGCTCGCCTTCCAGCAAACTGCCAGCCAGCGCGCCCATATCCAAGCCAATAAAAGGGCCGCTGGCGCGTAAGCTCTGTTGGTGAATGGCATGCGCAGTTAATTCTTTGCCGGTGCCACTTTCACCGGTGATCAGAATATTGGCGTCGGTTTGCGCGGCCTTATCGATGATTGCCAGTACCTGCTGCATCGCGGCGCTTTGCCCAAGCAGCGGCTGAGCATTGGCATGTTGCGTGCCGGCTAGCACTTGGCTTAAGCCCTTGGCTTGGCGGCTTAACTGGCCGAGGGCTTTTTTATCCTGGGCATGGGCGCAGGCCGTTGCGACTGTGGTCAGCAGTTGCTCGTTTTGCCACGGTTTGGACACAAAATCGGTGGCGCCGCATTTAATGGCGTCGACGGCCAACTGCACGTCACTGTAGGCGGTCATCAAAATTACGGCGATGCTTGGGTCCAGCGCCTGAATTTTTTTCAGCCAATAAAAGCCTTCTTGGCCGCTAATCGCGTCGCGATGAAAGTTCATATCCAGCAGCACCACGTCCACCGGTTGCGCTGCCAGAGTAGTTTCCAGCGCAAAAGGGTCTTGCAGGGTTAACACATGTTGATAATGCTGTTTGAGCAATAAGCGCGCCGCGAGCAATACGTCGGCATTGTCATCGACAATCAGCAGGGTAGCAGGATGTTTCATGACGGAGTCCTTGCGGGTACCAAGTGTCCATTTATGGACAATTTTGCAAAAATCCACTGTATCACTAGCGGACACTTTTACCGAGCATTTTCATTTACTTGTAAGTAAGTGTATGAATAATATATTAAAAATAATTTGGCACAACAATTGATTTACTTTAGGCATCAGCGCCTTCCGCGTTATTCAACAGGATGCCATCATGGACAAAAAAATTACCAAATCTGGCTGGAAACACTCACTGCGCCCCTTGATGTGGAGTCTGCTGGCGGTTGGTGTCGTAAGTGCGGCCTATGCATTTAGCAGCAATCTGGGGCAGGGCCAGCGGCAACATGTCACGCCACATGCGTTGCAAATCAGCGCGGTGGAGCAAGGCGTGTTTCAAGACACGCTCGCGGTACGGGGGCAAATCATGCCCAAAACCACCATTTACCTCGATAGTATTGCCGGTGGCGTGGTGGAAGAGCGTCTGGCCGAACACGGTGACTTGGTGCAACAAGGCCAGCCATTGTTGCGTTTAAGTAACACGGCGTTGCAATTGGAAGTGATGAGCCGCGAAGCGCAAGTCACTGAGCAGCTGAATTTCTTGCGCAACACCCAAATGACCATGGAAACCAACCGCTTGAACCTCAAGCGCGACTTGTTAGACGTCGATCTGCAAATTCGTCAGCTCAGCCGTCGCTTAGAGCAAAGCCGGCAATTAAAACAAAAAAACCTGATCGCCGCCGACACCTTGGCGCAGCTGGAAGATGATCTGAAGTTTTACCAAGAGCGCCGCAAGTTGGCGCTGGAGCAACAAGCGCAAGAAAACAGCATTCGGGCCCAGCAGTTAGCTCAGCTGCAAGACAGCGCCACCATGTTGCAAAACAACCTGAAACTGGCACGTAGCAACCTCGACAACTTAGTGGTCAAAGCGCCGGCAACTGGGTATTTGAGTGAACTGAATGTGGAAGTCGGCGAGTCGAAAGAGCGCGGCGCTCGGCTTGGTCAAATCGATTTGCCCGGCGAATACAAGCTGGTGTTGCAGCTCGACGAGTTCTACTTAAATCAAGTTAGCCGCGACATGAAAGTGTGGGTGCAGCTGGATAACCAACGGATTGAAGCCCGCATCAGCAAGGTCGATAGCCGCGTGACCAATGCGTTGTTTAGCGTGGAAGTGGCGTTGCCAAGCAGTGTGCAGGCCGTACGCCGCGGCCAAAGCGTTGATGCCGATATCGTGTTAGGCGGTGATAAAACCAATGCGACCTTACTGAAACGCGGGGCGTTTTATAGCAGCAGCGGCGGCAATTGGGTGTATGTCGTCAGTGCGGATGGCGCGCATGCCGAACGCCGTGACATTCGCCTTGGCAAACGTAACCAACAATTTTTTGAAGTGCTGGACGGCCTTGCGCCAGGCGAGCGTGTGATCACGTCCAGTTACAGTGCTTTTGATAAAGCGACACAACTGACTATCCAATAACCAAACCGAATCCCTATGCAAGGACTGACCATGATTAAGTTAACCAACATTCAGCGCGTATTTCGCACCGAAGACGTAGAAACCACGGCGCTGAATAACATCAATTTGACCATTAATGCCGGCGAATTTGTGGCAATTATGGGGCCATCTGGCTGTGGCAAATCCACGCTGTTATCGATTTTAGGCATGCTGGATAGTCCCAGTGCCGGTAGCTTCTTGTTTAACGGTCGTGACATCGCCAACCACAGTGAAAAACAGCTGGCGGAGCTGCGTAAAGCCAGCATTGGTTTTGTATTTCAGAGTTTTAACCTGATTGACGAGTTAACCGTGGCACAAAACGTCGAGCTGCCGCTGCAGTACCTGAACGTTGGTAAAGCGGAACGTGCGGCGCGGGTGGCGGCCATCTTGCAACGTGTTGGCATTGATCATCGTGCTGACCATCTGCCGCAGCAGTTATCGGGCGGTCAACAACAACGTGTGGCCGTCGCTCGGGCGCTGGTGATTAACCCGCAACTGATTTTAGCGGACGAACCCACCGGCAATTTGGACTCGAAAAACGGCCAAGAGGTGATGCAGATGCTGCGAGACTTAAACCGAGCAGGCACCACCGTGATTATGGTGACGCACTCCGAGCGTGAAGGCGCCTATGCCGACCGCTTAGTCCGCATGCTCGATGGCCAAATTTTGTTGGATCGCGCCAACCACAACGTGGCTCAAAGCCAAAATCACAGCGAGGTGGCTTAACATGTTGAGCAATTATGTCGTCACCGCCTTGCGATCCTTTGCTCGGCATCGCTTGCACTTTATGTTGAATATTGCCGGGTTAACCTTAGGCCTTGCTGCCGCGGTGTTAATTGCGCTGTACGCGCGGCATGAAGCCTCCTACGACAGCTGGTTACCCAGTGCAGAACGGCTGTACCGTGTCGAGCAATACATAGTGCCGCTGAATGGCGGCATTCCGCTAACCAATAAAAATACCATCAACCGTTTGCGTCAAACCGCTGGGGTGGACGATGTGTTGTTGCTCGAGCCTTTAGCCGCCACCGATGAGTTTCGACTCGGTGCCGATAGTTATCGCTTAACCGGTGTGATGGGTGCCTCTGCCAACCTCACTGCTTTTCTACCCTTAACAGTGCTGGCCGGCGATCTGAACCTCGCGTTGACCAAGCCAGACCAACTGGCGATCAGCCAGCAATTGGCGACCCGATTGTTTGGCCAGGCCGATCCGCTGGGTAAAACGCTGCAACAAGGTGACAAACAATGGACAGTGGCCGCGGTGTTTGCTGATGTGCCTGACAATAGTCACTTTGCCTTTGAGGCGTTGTTTCAATTAAAACCATTTCGTGAGCACTACGGCAGTAACAACAGTTATGCCTATCTGCGATTGCACCCAGTGGCGGATGTCGCTGCGGTGCAAGCGGTACTCGCGACCGACTATGTCAAGATTGCCTATCCAGGCGAGTCCCCTGAGATGGTCAAAGTGACGCTTGAGCCGGTGCGCGGTATTCATTTAAACGGCAATTTGCGGTTGGAAATGAAACCCAGTGGCACTCAAAGTAACTTAATGATTTGCATCGGCTTAAGCGTGTTGCTTGTGCTGTTGGCTGGCTTTAACTTCGTCAACATGAGTATTGCCCAATCGGCACGTCGCGCCAAAGAAGTGGGTGTCCGCAAAGCGATGGGAGCCAGTCGTCGTCAGATCATTGTGCAGTTTTTGACGGAAAGTTTATTGATGACCCTGCTGGCCGGTGTGTTGGCCTGTGCGGTGGCGGAACTGATGCTGCCTTGGTTTAACGGCTTGGTCGAGCGGCAATTACAGCTGCATTATCTTTCAGATTTTGGCGCAGGCTTGTTGCTGGTGTTAGTGGTCACGGCAGTGATTGCTGGAGCGTATCCGGCCTTTTTTATGGCGGCCTTTAGTGCCAAACGTGTGCTAAGCGGCGATTTACAACGCGGCAAAACCGCCGTCTTGGTGCGCAAAGGTTTGTTAACTGTGCAGTCCGCCTTGTCGGTGGCGTTGATCATCGCCGCGGTGTTATTGCAGCAGCAACTGAGCCATCTGCAGCAGTTACCTATCGGCTATGAACGGGAAGGTCGGATCCAGGTCGCGGATATCCCAAGTGAAAAAATCTTGTCGGTGGCCAATCCGCAACTGATGCAACGGGTCAAAGCCATCCCTGGTGTGCTGGATGTCGGTGCTGTGGATATTGCTATTACCGGAAGCTTTAACTCATCCATGCCGCTCAATAGTGATAACGGCGTGCTGAAAGAGCAATTGGTACCGCTGATTGGCGTGGGGTATCGGCCGGTGGACTTGCTAGGCTTGCAGCTGATTGCTGGGCGCGATTTTTCTGAAAGCACTGCCAGTGATTGGTTTCATGAACCGAGCGACAACTTGGCCAAAGCCAGCGTGTTGCTGACCCAAACACTGGCGCGTCAAGCCGGGTTTAGCTCAGCGCAAGATGCCCTCGGTCATGTGTTGTCCATCACGGATCCAAACGGCAAAACCTATCAATTAACCGTGGTTGGGGTGGTCAGTGATATAAAAGTCGGGTCGGCTCGAGCCGAGCAACCTGCACCGCTGTTGATTTGTGGTTACACCACCAATTGGTATAGCAAACTGTTGCTGAAAGTCGATATGCAGCAATTGCCGGCGATTCGCAGTGAATTAAGCAAGGTTTTAGGCCAAGCGCTCAACATCTACGCCCCCACCATCGAAGTGCTGGCGGATGATTACAAAGCCATTTATCGTGGCGATGAACGTACCGCGTTATTGGTCAGTATTTTCAGTGGTTTAGCTATTGCCTTGGCCTGCTTTGGTGTGTTCGGGTTAGCGTCTTTCTCGGCGCTGCGTCGGCAAAAAGAATTGTCGGTGCGCAAAGTGCTTGGTGCATCACGGCTATCGATTGTCAATCTGCTGGCCAGTGAGTTCCTGCTGTTGGTAGGCGTTAGTATCGCACTGGCCTTCCCGCTGACCTGGTGGTTGGTGCAAGACTGGCTGGCCGGCTTTAACGACCGTATCGGCCAATCGCCATGGGTGTACATCAGCGCCGCGTTCATGGTTGCTGCGATCACTTGGCTGACGGTCGCGAGCATCGCGTTTAAAGCCGCCAACAGCCGCCCTGCCGACGTGTTGCGCTGCGAATAAACGTCAAGGGATCGACGATCAAAGGGGGTGAGAAATCAAGGGGTCAGAGTTGTTGATCCGCAAGATCAACAACTCTGACCCCTTGATTTCTCACCCCTGATTTCAGGCGTTGCACTTCCCCATTCAGAATCAGTTCAGTCGTACACTGGCAAAACATGTCCCTATAACAGCGGTATCTGGTGGTCAAGAAGGTTTTGCTGCTAGAACCGGTGCTCCATATTAATCATCACAACGACAACGATGTTGTCACAGAGGATATTGTCATGAAAAAGTCAGGTTTATTGGCAGCACTGCTGCTGACATCGACAACGGTTGCTGCGCAGGGCCAATGGGGAGCTGGCATAGGTTATCCTTATGGCGGAGCCATTGGCGCCCAGTACAGCATCAAACAAGGTAAAGATATCTTCTTTGGCGCAGTTGGGTTGGTGGGCATTGCGGCAGGTTACCAACGTGTGCTGGATACTGCGCAGCAGCACAGCATCGGCGTCGTATTTGGTGGTGAGGCGCTAAGCAGTGATAAAGGCTTTATCGCAGCGCAGTATAATTATTACTTAGCGGGTGCAGGTCGTGAAGGTTGGGTGGTGGGTTTAACTGCCGGTCAACGCAAAGAAGACGACAAACACGGATCCGATACCTTACTCGGGTTCCACGCCGGTTATCGATTCTAAACGGTTAAAGTGTCAATGACAGGGTCCGATCAAAGGCATTAGCAATCAAGGGGTCAGAGTTGTTGATCCGCAGGATCAACAACTCTGACCCCTTGATTTCTCCCTGGCTTGTGTTAGCCGCTGACGGCTTGACCAACGGCGAGACCGCCCCAAACGATGGCGGCGAAATACAGCAGCGTGGCGATGTTGGCGGCGTGACCAAGTAGCACTGAGCCGCCGTCGCGTTGCATCATGCCAATCGCCAGAAAAATAATCGCCACTGCCGGCAGGGTGTTACTAAATGGGATTAAGCCAAATGGCATCATTAACAGCACGGCGGCGAGGGTAAAGACCAAGTTATTTAGAATGTTGAAAAAGGCTGAATCAACCAACAACGGCAAGCGATGCGGTTTGCTGACTTTTTCTAAACGTTGTAACCAGCCCATGGCTTGGCGAAAGCCGGCGGCTAACTTCGCGGCGGGAAGTGGCCGAGCGCCGATTTTTTTGGGCAACCATAGTTTGCCGGCAAACACCCGGGTGCAGCCGATCAATAAAATCGCCAAACCAAACACAGTGCTGACCCCTGGAATGGACACAGGCACCAGAAAAATCAGCGACAGCAAAATACTTAAGATCAATAACCCTTCGTCGCCGACGATGTCGATGATTTCCGATAGGGTTACCTGATCGGGTGGCAGTTGCGCGGTCATATGGCTTATTTTTTCACTCAGCGACTGAGGGGCAGATGTTGTATGGTCGACAGGATTTGACGCAGACACGTTAGAAACTCCAGCTAAGCGGCCATTTTTACGCGGCAAGGTTTAAAAGGATGAAGCGGCCATGGCAGTCCATGGTTGTGCATGGCACTGCATGGCACTGCATGGCACTGCATGGTAGTGCAGTCGCGGTGTTGAATAAAGCATCGATGCGTTTGTTTGTGATTTTTTTGGCTGGTTTGCGGTTAGGCTTCCACCCAAAAATTGCCGTTGCGCAGCTCTTCACGGTGATAGGCTGGGCCTTCGATACCGTCGTAACGCACGTGAGCGCCGGCAACGCTGGCAATAACGTGGCCAGCGCCTGTATCCCATAGCATGGTGGGGCCTAACCGTGGGTACAGCTGGGCGCTGCCTTCGGCGACTAAACAAAACTTCAACGAACTACCCACGGCGACTAATTCATGCTGTGGATAACGCGCTAATACCTCGTCCATGCCCGGCTGGGCGTGGCTGCGGCTACCAACAATCCGCACTGTGTCTTGCGGTTGGGCTTTGCGGCTGTGGATTGGTTCGGCCTGCCACGTGCCGTTGGCAGCTGGGATTTCGCGAAACGCACCAAGGCCGACCGCCGCGCTGTAGGTTTTTTGCAGCACCGGTGCGTGAATCACGCCCAGCACAGGTTCGCCTTGGGCAATCAGCGCGATATTGACGGTGAATTCGCCGTTGCGCTTGATAAATTCTTTGGTGCCATCCAGCGGGTCGACCAGCCAGTAGCGGGTCCACAGTTGCCGGGTGCTCCACGGGATATCGGCGGCTTCTTCACTGAGCACCGGAATGTCGGGCGTCAGTGTGGCAAGTGCTTGGCAAATCAGTTGGTGCGCGGCTAAATCGGCGGCAGTCAGTGGGCTGTCGTCGGCTTTGTTTTGTACATCAATGGCTTGCGCTTGGTTGTAAACCGCTAAAATAGCTTCGCCAGCGGCGCGGCTTAGCTCGCGAATGGCTGGTAACAGCATCTGTAATTCGGTAGGCGTGGTCATCAAAGCCTCGCAGGGGGTGAACGCTAGAGAGTTGAACAAAAACGTAAGCGCAACGGAGTACGGCGCAGCCACAGTAGCCACGCCGGCTCAGATACAGCCTCAGACAGGCTTGATAATGCCACGTTGTTCCAGCAATTGCAGGCACTGCGCGACACTTTGTTCAAGGCTCAGCACGCCAGTATCGAGCGTCAACTCGGGCGTCGCCGGTGCTTCGTACGGGTCGGAAATGCCGGTAAAGTTGGCAATTTCACCGCGCCGGGCTTTTTGATACAAGCCTTTGACGTCGCGCTGCTCGCACACATCCAGGCTCGTTGAGACAAAAATCTCGATAAAACGCCCATCCGGTAAGCTCTGGCGAATGGCATCGCGTTGGCTGCGCAGTGGCGATACAAACGCCGACAACACAATTAAACCAGCATCGACCATCAAGCCCGCCACGGCGCCAACGCGGCGTAGGTTTTCATTACGATCGGCTTCGCTAAAGCCAAGCCCCGCGCACAGGCCATGCCGGACATTGTCGCCATCAAGCAAATACGTGTGAGCGCCACGTGCCAGCAGCGCTTGTTCCAAGGCGCCTGCTACGGTGGATTTACCCGCGCCACTTAAGCCGGTAAACCACAGTACCACAGCCTGTTGCTGCTTTTGCGCTTCTCTGTCAGTGCGGCTGACCGCATGGTGTTGCCAAACGACATGATTGCTGACTGAAGCTGAAATTTGTTTCATCTGTTTTCTGCCTTTGCATACCAGTAAAAGAACCTGAAGTTCCGACAGGCAGCGGGAGTCTGTTCACTAAGCAGACCCTCTGCGGCATGGATGCCGCAGAGGAGCCTACAGGGATGTATTCACGGCGAGTCTGCGTGTGAACAGCGGACGATGCCGTATCCGCGGTTTGACTTACCGCAAAAGCAACCTTTAACGTCGAATCACAACTTACTAATATCCAGCGCCTGCCAGTGCGGGAAATGCTTACGCACTAAGGCGTTAAATTCCAGCTCAAAGGCGCTGAACTTGCTATCGCCGCTCGCTTTACCGCTGGCCAGCGCACTGTCGACCATACCGGCACCGACGGTGATATTGCTGATACGGTCGATAAAGATAAAGCCGCCGGTATCGCGGTTTTTGCTGTATGGGTCAAATACCACCGGCTCGTTCAGCTCCACTTCGACCAGCGCGATACCGTTCAGTGGCAGCTCGCTGACTTGGCTTTCTTCCAGCGTGTTGACGTCGATGGCATGGGCAATGGCCGTTACTTGGCCCGGCACCTTTTTGCTGCCGAGTTTGATGTTGTAGGTTTTGCCCACTTGCAATGCGTCGTCGTGCATCCACACCACTTTGGCCAGCAAACGGTTCGACACCGCCGCATGGTTATTGGCAAGCGCAATCACATCGCCGCGGCTGATATCGATTTCGTCCGCTAGCGTTAACGTCACCGCTTGGCCGGCTTGCGCGCTTGGCAAGTCACCATCAAAAGTCACAATCGATTTAATGGTCGATTGTTTGCCCGATGGCAGCGCAACGATGGTGTCGCCAACGCTAAATTGCCCAGAGGCGATGGTGCCAGCAAAACCGCGGAAGTCTAAATTAGGCCGGTTGACATATTGCACCGGTAAGCGCGCTTCAAAACTGTTATTAAATCCAGTTACCGGCGCCTCTTCTAGAATCGACAACAAGGTGCCGCCTTGATACCAAGGGCTTTGGCTGGATGCGTTCACCACGTTGTCGCCGTTTAACGCCGACAGCGGCACAAAACGGATATCCGGCACATGCAACTGCTCGGCAAAGGCTAAATAGTCCCGGCGAATTTCTTCAAAGCGTTCTTGCGAAAAGCCCAGCAAATCCATTTTGTTAATCGCCACCACAAACTGCTTGATGCCAAGGAGCGCACAAATAAAGCTGTGGCGCTTGGTTTGCACCTGCACGCCGTAACGCGCATCCACCAGAATAATGGCTAGGTCGCAGTTGGACGCGCCGGTGGCCATGTTGCGGGTGTATTGCTCATGGCCTGGGGTGTCGGCAATGATAAATTTACGTTTGGCGGTCGAGAAATAGCGGTACGCCACATCGATGGTGATGCCTTGCTCGCGCTCGGCTTGCAGGCCATCAACCAGCAGCGCCAAGTCGATTTGATCGCCGGTGGTGCCGTGGGTTTTGCTGTCTTTGGACAGCGCCGCCAGTTGGTCTTCGTAAATCTGCGCGCTGTCATGCAACAAGCGGCCAATTAAAGTACTTTTACCATCGTCGACCGAGCCACAGGTTAAAAACTTCAGCAAGGATTTGTGTTGCTGCTTCGCCAGATATTGCTCAATACCCAGCTCTTGTAGTTCTAAAGCGACTGACATCAGAAGTACCCCTCACGTTTTTTCTTCTCCATCGAGCCACTGGAATCGTGGTCGATGACACGGCCTTGGCGCTCGCTGGAGCGCGACAACAGCATCTCTTCGATAATGCCGGTTAAGGTGTTGGCGCCGGATTCAATGGCGCCGGTCAGCGGGTAGCAACCGAGCGTTCTAAAGCGCACCAGCTTTTGCTCTGGCACTTCACCTGGTTCCAGCGGCATGCGGTCGTCATCGACCATAATCAACGTGCCGTTACGCTCGACCACCGGCCGGTAGTCGGCAAAATACAGCGGCACTATGTCGATGTTTTCTTGGTAGATGTACTGCCACACGTCCAGTTCGGTCCAGTTCGACAGCGGGAACACCCGGATGCTTTCGCCTTTATTCACTTGGCCGTTGTAGGTGTGCCACAGCTCAGGCCGTTGGTTTTTTGGGTCCCAACGGTGGTATTGGTCGCGGAACGAATAGATCCGCTCTTTGGCGCGGGATTTTTCTTCGTCGCGACGGGCGCCACCAAAGGCGGCGTCAAAGCCGTATTTGTTTAAGGCTTGCTTTAAGCCTTCGGTTTTCATCACATCGGTATGTTTGGCGCTACCAAAGGTGAATGGGTTCATGCCCATCGCGATACCTTCGGGGTTTTTGTGCACGATCAGATCAAAACCGTATTTTTTTGCCGCTTCATCGCGAAAGGTGATCATGTCGCGGAATTTCCAGTCGGTATCGACATGCAGCAACGGGAACGGTATTTTGCCCGGGTAAAAGGCTTTGCGCGCCAGATGCAGCAGGACCGAGGAGTCTTTGCCGATCGAATACAGCATCACCGGGTTATCAAACTCGGCCGCGACTTCGCGGATGATCTGGATGCTTTCTGCTTCCAGTTGTTGTAAGTGCGTTAAGGTCGACATAGGAACACCTTAAGTTGTTAAATCAATGGGTTAAATCTGTTCCAGCAGCGCCGGGCGCGTGCTGTGGTTGTGTGTATGGGCGTTTTGGCCATACCAAGCTAGTTTGGCTTGCAGTGACACCACTTCGCCGATGACCAACAGCGCCGGCGATTGCACCTGCTGGCTTTCAATTAACTGGGCGAGCTGCTCCAGCGTGCCAGTGATCACCCGTTGCTCAGGCCGGGTGCCGTTTTCTAAAATCGCCACTGGCGTGTCGGCGGCGCGGCCAGCATCGAGTAAGCGTTGCTGAATATGCGCCGATTTCATCAGGCCCATGTAAATGACCAGCGTTTGATTGGGGCGGCCTAAGCTTTGCCAATCCGGCTCTTTGCCGTCTTTTTGGCAGTGGCCGGTGACAAACTGCACGGCTTGCGCGTGGTCACGATGCGTCAGCGGAATACCGGCATAAGCGGCGCAACCGGCGGCGGCGGTAATGCCTGGTACCACTTGGAATTGAATATTGTGCGGCAGCAGCACTTCGATTTCTTCGGCGCCACGGCCGAAAATAAAGGGGTCACCGCCTTTTAATCGGCAGACTTTTTTGCCATCGAGCGCCAGTTTAATTAGCAGGGCATTGGTGTCTTCTTGCGCCACCGAATGCGCACCGGCTTTTTTGCCGACACAGATCAGCTCGGCGTCGCGGCGCACCAAGTCTAAAATAGGCTGCGACACTAAATAGTCGTACACCACCACGTCGGCTTGTTGCATCAGTTGCAGCGCTTTGAGCGTCAAAAGTTCTGGGTCGCCAGGGCCTGCGCCGACAATAAACACTTCGCCGTGACTGGGCTGATGCGCGTCGAGCTGGGCTTTCAGCGCGCTTTCGGCGTCGTCGTGTTGTTCGCGTTGCAGCAAACTGACGACGTTTGAGTTAAAGACTTTTTCGTAAAATTGCCGACGTTCGGCAAAATTATCCAGTTTTTCTTGTACTTTTTGCCGATATTTGCCAACTAAACGGGCCAGCGGGCCTAAATACTGCGGCAACAAGGCTTCTAATTGTTCGCGTAACCGCCGCACTAATACAGGCGCCGCGCCACCGCTGGAAATGGCAATTTGAATGGGCGAGCGGTCGATGATCGACGGGAAAATAAACTCGCATTTGTCTTGCTGATCGACCGTATTGATCCAGACTTTGCGCGCCAAGGCAGCTTGATGCACGCGGGCGTTTAACGCGTCATCGTCGGTCGCGGCGATCACCAGCCAGACCTGGTCCAGCTGCTCGTCGTGAAAATCACCCTGCACTAACTGGGCTTTGCCTTGCGCTTGCCACTGCAGAAAATCGTCCAAAAATTCGTGCGACACCACGTGTAGCAGAGCGCCCGCACTTAACAAGGAACGAGCTTTGCGCAGCGCCACATGACCGCCGCCGACCAGTAACACTGGTTTGCCGTGTAAGTCTGCGAACATTGGAAAATACTGCACGATACCCACCTTCGATGCTGTGATCGGCTTGCCGTTGACGGCTCAGTTGACGCTACTAACCCGAGGATTAGCATTTGTGCGGATATTAGACGTCTAAACGTCCCAGATCCAAGAAGCAAAACAGTTTAGATATAACCAAATGGAATTAGTGGGGGTGTGTTTAGTTGGATTTTTCAAATCGACCAGCATAGTCATGGGGTGAGAGCGTAGATGCTTGATAGTGGCATCTCGGCGTGGCTGAAAATTTATGCATCAATTTGGGTTGGGAATTTGGTAGCGATGCGAATGAACGACTAGTGTTTGTTCAATACCGTCTTTTATTCGCTATTGCCTTACCTGCCACTGCCGAGTTAGTCGCAGATTAAAAATCTCACATGGATGTTTGTAGTTACATCGAATCGTTTGATGTGGCACCCCAACTCTATGTGGAGATAGCTATGTACGATGTCCTGCGAGATGGTTTAGTTCGGCGAGTTATTGCGATGTTGTGGCGTGCATCAGCCGTGCTCTTATGCACATTGCTGCTGCTTCCTTTGGCTGCGACCGCAGCCATCACGGATCAAAATTTTGATGGCGTTGGTTTAGTAAATTTCTCAAGTGTTAACACTATCACCGCAGGTGGCTGGACCTTCACCTCGTCGGGTAATGGGGATCATGCCACACCCGATTCATCAGAGTATTCAACTAATTTAAATAATGATGGTGGCGGTTCTGATCGCGTCATGTTGATGAACTATAACTCGGCCGCCATCAGTAGCTTCACGATGCAAAGTGATGGTACTGATTTTGCTCTGGTTTCTTTTAAAATCGGTACTGTCAACGGGTCAGGCGTCACATCTGTTAATATCAGTGGCTATCGGAATGGTGTGCTGATCGTTAGCGGCGAAGCCGTCAACTTGAATTCGTCAGATAGTGCAGGGAATATCACGTATAGCAATCAAGGAAGTCTGGGGGGGGACTTTTGGGGATCACTGACTTTTAATTCAGCATTTAATAATGTGGATGAAATTCGGTTTTCGTTTAGTGGTTCCGTGTCATTTGAAGTGGACGATATTGATATTTCTGCGGCTGCTCCCACGTCAACCATAACTGTCGCCGATAATGCCTTGCGCATTGGCGAGACATCCCTAGTGACCTTCACATTTTCGGAAGCAGTGAGCGGATTTACCAACGCCGATTTAACGATTGCAAATGGTACTTTAAGTGTTGTGAGTTCTAGTGATGGTGGCACTACGTGGACAGCCACGCTGACCCCAAGCAATAGCATTACCGATGCAACCAATGTCATTAGTCTAGACATGACGGGTGTTGCGAGTGTGAGTTCCTCCACGACTGGAACGGGGACGCAAAACTCCAATAATTACAGTATTGATACCGTGCGCCCTTCGCTTACATCTGCCATCACCATCAGTGATACAGCGCTGCGGATTGGTGATATCGCGACGGTAACCTTTACCTATACTGAGGCGGTCAGTGGCTTTACCACGGCGGATTTGTCGGCGCCGAATGCGACGTTATCGAGTTTAAGCAGCAGCGATGGCGGCATTACTTGGACGGCAACGCTTACACCCAGTGCCAGCACCACCGATGCCACCAATGTGATAACGCTGGATTACACAGGTATCACGGATGTATCGGGTAATGCGGGAACTAGCTCAGCCACCTCAGGCAATTACGCGGTCGATACACAAAGGCCGACGTTGGCCTCGTCCATCACCATCAGTGATACAGCGCTGCGGATTGGCGATACCGCGACTGTAACCTTTACCTATACTGAGGCGGTCAGCGGCT
>JACCDZ011926925.1_pt1 | contig 27928 bp, 38 predicted proteins | sample 7449551 | NCBI WGS metagenome assembly JACCDZ01 (sample SAMN15323452, study PRJNA562643) | freshwater metagenome | isolation source: river surface water | place: USA:Blue River Watershed | collected 2017-08-18 | reverse complement strand
TATGGATATTTATAATCCGATAAATGTGGCGTATTGGAAGTTGTATGAGCGTAATGAAATCGATCAAGAAACACTTCGGGTAAACCGACTAAAAGATGCTTTTGAAGCAATTAATTTTTCAATTTCTGTAGAAGAGATAAATACCATTTCTCATCTATTTATTGAATATTTAACTTCGAACAATCATTTAATTGAAGGCACAATTGAAACCTTAGACTATTTAAAAGACAATTATAAATTGCACATTATCACCAACGGATTCTCATTCGTACAAGAAGTGAAGTTGCAAAAAAGTAATTTAACCGATTACTTTGTTACGATTACCAATTCTGAATTAGCCGGACATAAAAAGCCACACGAAAATATTTTTCAATATGCCTTAACGTTAGCCAATGCTTCCAAAAACCAAAGTATTATGGTAGGTGATAGTATTGAAGCAGATGTTTTAGGTGCCATAAATTTCGGAATGAAGGCGGTTTATTTTAATCCTGCCAATGAACAAGTTTCTCATGATTCTATTGTTCAAATTCAAAAATTAACTCAATTAAAAAGCATTTTATAATGAAGCAATTTTCTGTATTTTTTATTTTATTATTTTCGATTGCTTCTTTCGGACAAAAGCAAGCCATTATCATATCTAATAAATATGATTTTCAAAAAGAGAAAAATTCTTACAATATCAATAACATGTTAAAAGCCATTTTGGTATCAAATAATTATCAAGTTTATTTTGATGACGCTATTTTACCTATTGAAATTGCGCAAAATAGATGTAATGCTTTAACAGGTGTTTTGATTGACAATAGTAATGTGTTTTCAACTAAAATGAAATTTCTAATTAAAGATTGTCAGAATAATTTATTATTTGAAACTACAGAAGTAAAAAGTAAAAATAAAGATATTCAAACGGGTTATATTGAAGCTATTGGTTTATTAGGTCCTGAATTGAAAAAATATAAAGTTTCCTTAATTCAAAAGAAAGAAGAGGTTAATTTGGATACGACTATTGAATTAAAAACAAAATCAAATGTAAAATATCAATTAATTGAAACTTCAAATAATTTGTTTTTAGCAAGTGACGATTTAAAAGAAGTTATCAATTTATATGCAACCAGTAATCCAAGTGTTTTTATTGCTAAAAAAAATGCTATTAATGGTGTGTTTACTATAATGAATAAAGGTAAAGGTATGTTTGAATATTATTTGAATGATAAATTGATTGTTGAAGAATATTCGTTTTAGGAATAGTTTCATTTTATTTCAAGTTCCATCTTCTTAATACCCATATTTATTCTTCCATCGATTTTTTAAAAACTGACGAATTTCTCTTTCTCTTGCGTTTTCTCCAGGTTCGAAAAAAGTAGTTTCTGAAAGTTCTGTCGGTAAAAATTCTTGTTCGGCAAAATTATTTGCGAAATCATGTGAATATTTATATTCTTCTCCGTAACCTAATTCTTTCATCAATTTCGTTGGCGCATTTCGTAAATGAATTGGAACAGGTAAATCACCAGTTTGTTTCACCACTTGTTGTGCTTTTCCAATCGCCATATAACTCGCATTACTTTTGGCTGAAGTGGCTAAGTAAATCGCACATTGGCTTAAAATTATTCTACTTTCAGGATAACCAATCGTACTTACAGCTTGAAAAGCATTATTCGCCATGATAAAAGCCGTCGGATTGGCATTTCCAATGTCTTCACTTGATAAAATTAGCATTCTTCGGGCGATGAATTTCACGTCTTCACCACCTTCAATCATCCTAGCTAACCAATACACAGCGCCATTCGGATCACTTCCACGAATCGATTTTATAAATGCGGAAACAATATCGTAATGTTGTTCGCCAGTTTTGTCATACAACACGGTATTTTTCTGTACCAATTGCATGACTTTTTCATTTGTGATTTCAATCGTATCACTTTCAGTTGCATTGATGACTAATTCAAAAACATTTAATAATTTTCTTCCGTCACCACCAGATAATCTTAGTAAAGCTTCGGTTTCTTTTAAATCAATTTTTTTGGTTTTTAGATAGGTGTCGGATGCAATCGCACGATGTAAAATGTTTTCTAAATCTTCTTTGGTAAACGCATTTAAAATATAAACCTGACATCTTGACAAAAGTGCAGGAATCACTTCAAAACTCGGATTTTCAGTAGTAGCTCCAATTAAAGTTACCCAACCTTTTTCCACAGCGGCCAAAAGCGAATCTTGTTGTGATTTACTAAATCTGTGAATCTCATCAATAAATAAAATTGGGTTTTTAGCCGTGAATAATCCGCCACTTTGTTTGGCTTTTTCTATGACATCACGAATATCTTTCACGCCAGAATTAATCGCACTTAATTCGTAAAATGGTCGCTTACTTTCTTGCGCCATAATTTGAGCTAAAGTCGTTTTTCCAGTTCCGGGCGGTCCCCATAAAATTAAACTTGGAATAATTCCTTTCGCTATTTGTTGGGTTAACGAACCGTTTTCACCAACCAAATGCGATTGGCTAATGTACTCTGATAATGTTTTCGGACGAATTCTTTCTGCTAATGGTGTGGTCATAAGGCAAATTTAAACAATGATATCATTTGAAACAATCTTTTTTAATTTTATATGATATGCCAAAATTTCATACCTTTTACTTTGGCTTCATTTTTGACTTTTATTCGGTATGATAAAATCTTCCATAGATAAAAATTTTTATTTTTCGCCTTCGGTTTTCTTGTTGCCGTTACTTTTTGTGATGTTGATGTGGATTTGCTTTTACGTAGATTTACATTACTTTCCTGAAATGCATGAATTCGGAATCTTACCTAAAACGGTTAAAGGTTTACGTGGCGTTCCGTTACACGTTTTTATTCATGGCGATTTTAAACATTTACTCAATAACTCTATTCCGATTTTCTTTTTGATAATGGCCTTGAACTATTTTTACCGTCAACAGTTTTGGGAAGTTTTGGTTTTAGGAATTTTATTTTCTGGAATAGGTACCTGGTTAATTGGTAGAAATTCCTACCATATTGGCGCCAGTAGTTTAGTATATTGTTTGGTGAGTTTTGTTTTCTTTAAAGGGATTTTAACCAAATATTATCGATTAGTTGCCTTGTCATTAACCATTGTTTTATTGTATGGAGGAATTATTTGGTATATGTTTCCGAATGCTGAAACGTTGAAGGGTAATGTTTCATGGGAAGGACATTTTGCTGGATTTGTAACAGGATTAACAATGGGAATTTTCATCAAAACGCCACAATTTGAAAAACCAATTTTTTACGATTGGGAACATCCAGATTTTGATCCTTCAGATAAACCTTTCTTTAAACAATTTGATGAACATGGTAATTTCATCAATCCACCAAAACCTGAGCCTGAAATTATTGAAGAAACGGAAGTGGATTCGTATTTTAAATCGTCAGTAAAAGTAATTTATGAGTTTTTGGGAGGGAAATAGAATTTAATTCTTTTTGTTTATGATTTTTTTCTTTCTGCTTTTATTTGGAGATATTTCTTTATAAACTAATTTTTCATCTGAAATTTCGATGATTTTTAAAATTGATTTTTCAAATTTTTCATCATCATAAATTAAAGTGATTTCGTTATTGCAAAATGTGTATTTTCCAGTTAAAATCAATCCAACATCAAGTTTAATTTCTTCAGCAAAGCTTCCATTTTCATTAAATGTGAAACAATACTGAGTAATAGTCCAAATCTTTTTTTGCTTTTTAGATTCCGAACAATAAGTACCTGATATTTCTTGCGAAAAAGAAAATACACAAAATAATAAAACAAAAGGAAAATATAATTTTCTACTCATTTTATAAGATAATCTAATTAAGTATTAAAGCAATCTCTGTCTCACTACTTCATATAAAAAAGCACCACAAGCAACTGAAACATTTAAAGATTCGATTGTTCCGTACATGGGTAATTTTGCTTTTTCGTCAACAACTTTTAATACGGATGGATTCACGCCACGTTCTTCGTTACCCATAATAATCGCTACAGGAACTTTAAAGTCGATATCGTAAATAGTATGTTCTGTTTTTTCTGTCGCTGCGACGGTTTTGATGTCGCAACTTTGTAAGTGAAAAACAGCGTCTTTAATATGGTCTACTTTACAAATTGGAATGTTAAAAACCGCACCAGCACTTGTTTTTACAGTATCACCATTAACCGGAGCCGAACCTTGTTTTTGAACAATAATTCCGTTTACACCTACACATTCTGCTGTTCTGATAATCGCACCAAAATTTCTGGCATCTGATAATTGATCTAAAACTAAAAATAAAGGAGTTTTACCACTTTCTAAAGTTTGTTCGATTAAAGTATCTAAATCGTGAAAAGCAATTGGCGAAATTGTTGCTACTGCACCTTGATGATTTAAAGATGTAAAACGATTCAGTTTTTCAACTGGAACATAGCTGAAATTGACATTATTCGCTTTTATAGCTTTCATTAAATCTTTCATTAAGTCACCCTGAGCTTCTTTCTGAATAAATACTTTATCTATAACTGCGCCGGAATGAATTGCTTCAATAATCGCTCTAATTCCAAAAATCTGATTGTCGTTTTTCATTTGTGTGTATTATATTTTTTAGTTGTCACAAATGCAATCACCTTTTGTTTTGTATTTGTAAACAAATAAGTTTTTGTTAGGTGATTTCATGCTGCAAAGATATACTATTAAGGTCAAGTAAAAAATAAAATAAAATAAAGTTGTTTTCGTTTCTCTTTCCACTTGGCTCTTTTTACTTTTTACTCAGCTCTATTACTTGGTTCTTTAAAAATAAGTCTTGAAACTAATTTGAACGATAGAGTTGGATAATTTTATAGTTTGATTTCCAGTGTTTCCATTAGCATAAACTAAATTGAACAATCCGCCGTTGCTTAATAATCCAAATCCGAAACCTAAACCATACAGTTGGTCTTTGCTATTGTTGGCTTTGTCTTGGTAGTAGCCAAAATCTGTAATGCTATAAAAATATAAGTTCGAGGAAGCTACGTAGCGGTATTCGGCAAATATTCCACTAAAAATATTTCCTTGTAAACTGTTTTCGTTAAATCCTCTTATAGATTGAATCCCTCCAAATCGGTACAATTCATTGGTGAAATAGTCGTTACTTTGAAGGAAATAGGTGTCGTTTTTTAAATGGATGTAGTTTTTTTTGTTGAGTTCGAGTAAATGCTGAATTTGAAATTGTGCAAAAAACTGATTGGTTTTTTTGGAACTTGCGGTTCGATCTCCAATTCCAAATTTCGTAAAAAAAGAGAACTTATCAGGAAATAATGAATCGTCAAAATCGATTTTTTTGTGTTCGAAAGTGGTTGTGATAAAAGTTGATTTTAAATCTTTTACAAAAGAAGAAGGTGTTTTTTGAATCGCTTCTGAAACATTGTCTTTATAACCGATGAAAGCTTTAGTGTTGTAATTAATCATGTAACCCAAATCGAAATCGAAACTACTGTTTTGGAAAATGGTGTCTTGTTTAAAGATTTTTAAATTCGATTTTAAAGCCATCGGACTTTTAAAAATATATGCCAAATCTAAATTTACATTGAATGTGCTTTGTTTGTTTCCGTCGTTTTTCCAATATAGGTTGAAACGTTCTCCAGAATTCAAGTTGTTATATAGATTCAAATCTAAATATCCATTGAATTGCAGTTTCTGAGTTTCTTCATTGTTTCCAAAGCCTAAGAATCCATCAAAAGTATTATTCTTTCTTTTTTCTAAATACAAATATACTTTTGTGGAGTCTGTTGTAAGTAAAACTTCAGGATATTTAGTTTGAGTTACAAATGGTAAAGAGTTGAAGTCGGAATGAATTTTTTTAATAACACTTTTATTAAATGGTTTCGATTGATATTTTCGTAAAAATACTTTTTTAATTCCATTTGGAAATTGGTTGTAACCTTGAAAAACTAAGTTGTTGATTTTTCTAACTTGATTCAATTCGATTATTAGATGGGCTTGTAGTTTGTTTTCGGTTTTATTGAAATTCTCTAGTTTGATTTTAGATTGAGCAAAACCTTTTTTTTCTAGAATACTCAGTTTTTCATTTATAAAATTTTCAAGGTTCGAAAGCAGAATCGTTTCAGAAGATTTTATATTCAAAACTTCTGTAACTTCATTAGATAAGCTGTCGATTTTGATTTCGATGTTTCGAGTTAAATTTCCTAAATTGTATTTGAATGTAAAACTACTGTCGTTGGTTTTTTTGGTTTCGAGTAATTCGTTTTCCAAATAACCAATTTTTAATAAATTCTGGTTGAAATTATTTTGAGCTTCTAGTAAGTTCTTAATTTCCTTATGGGTTTTTGTGTACCCGATACTGTCAATGATTTTATTTTCAGTTGAAGAATTTCCTTCAATTTTTAAATAAAACTGCTGACTATATAAGTAAGGTGAAAATAAAAGTAAAAAAAGCAGATATTTCATAGGGTAAATATAACGCAAATTTTTTGGAATTTATTTTGTTGTTATATAGTAAAATATTCTTTTACACTTCAGTTTTTCAATATTTTGGTTATCAAAAAGTTAGAAAATTAAAAATAAATATAATAGCGTTTGGATAATAGAAAATATTTTCTACCTTTGCATCCCTTAAAATAAGGTAACAATAAACAAGTTTAATTAAAATTTAATTATGCCAACAATTCAGCAGTTAGTTAGAACAGGAAGAACCAAAATAACTAAGAAGAGTAAATCGGCGGCTTTAGATTCATGTCCTCAAAGAAGAGGTGTGTGTACTCGTGTTTACACAACAACTCCTAAAAAACCAAACTCAGCAATGAGAAAAGTGGCTAGGGTTCGTTTAACAAACGGAAACGAGGTAAATGCATACATTCCTGGAGAGGGACATAATTTACAAGAGCACTCGATAGTATTAGTTAGAGGTGGAAGGGTAAAAGATTTACCAGGAGTTAGATACCACATTGTGCGTGGTGCTTTAGACACAGCAGGTGTTAAAGACAGAACACAACGTAGATCTAAATACGGTACTAAGCGCCCTAAAGATGCAGCTAAAAAGTAATTATTAAACACTTTTAAAGAAAAGACATGAGAAAAAGACAGGCCAAAAAAAGACCTCTTTTACCAGATCCAAAATTCAACGATCAGTTGGTAACACGTTTCGTAAACAACTTAATGTGGGATGGTAAAAAATCAGTTGCTTTTAAAGTATTTTATGATGCTTTAGATATAGTTGAGACAAAAAAACAAGATGCAGAGAAATCAGCATTAGAAATTTGGAAAGATGCATTAACAAATGTTATGCCTCACGTAGAAGTTCGTTCACGAAGAGTGGGTGGAGCTACATTTCAAATTCCAATGCAAATTCGCCCAGATAGAAAAGTATCTATGGCAATTAAATGGTTAATTCTTTACACTAGAAGAAGAAATGAAAAATCAATGGCTGGTAAATTAGCAGCTGAGATTTTAGCAGCTGCCAAAGAAGAAGGTGCTGCTGTTAAGAAAAGAATGGATACTCACAAGATGGCAGATGCTAATAAAGCATTCTCTCACTTTAGATTTTAATTCGTACAGAAATGGCTAGAGATTTAAAATTCACGAGAAATATTGGTATTGCTGCGCACATTGATGCTGGTAAAACTACAACTACAGAACGTATATTGTTCTATACAGGAAAATCACACAAAATTGGTGAAGTGCATGATGGTGCTGCAACAATGGACTGGATGGCACAAGAGCAAGAAAGAGGTATTACAATTACTTCTGCTGCTACAACTTGTGAATGGAATTTCCCAACTGAGCAAGGTAAGTTATTGCCAAATTCGCAAGCTTACCACTTTAATATTATTGATACTCCAGGGCACGTTGATTTTACTGTAGAGGTAAATAGATCTTTACGTGTATTGGATGGTTTAGTTTTCTTGTTTAGTGCGGTTGATGGTGTTGAGCCTCAATCTGAAACTAACTGGAGATTAGCAGATCAATATAGAGTTCCAAGAATGGGATTCGTAAATAAAATGGACCGTCAAGGTTCTAACTTCTTGGCAGTTTGTCAACAGGTTAGAGATATGTTGAAATCAAATGCAGTGGCAATTACATTGCCAATTGGTGAGGAAAACGACTTTAAAGGTGTTGTTGATTTAGTAAAAAATCAAGCTATTGTATGGCATGATGCTACTCAAGGAGCAACTTTTGATATTGTTGAGATTCCAGCTGATATGGCTGCTGAAGTAAAAGAATATAGAGATATTCTAATTGAAGCGGTTGCTGATTATGATGAAAACTTACTTGATAAGTACATGGAAGATCCAGATTCTATTACGGAAGAAGAAATCAACAATGCGTTGAGAGCTGCTACTATGGATATGGCTATCATTCCTATGATTGCTGGTTCGTCTTTCAAAAATAAAGGAGTTCAATTCATGTTAGATGCAGTATGTAAATACTTGCCATCTCCATTGGATAAAGAAGGTATTCAAGGAATTCATCCTGATGATGCTGAATTATTAGAAGAAGATCAAACCAAAATCTTACGTCGTCCAGATGTAAAAGAGCCGTTCGCAGCTTTAGCATTTAAAATTGCTACTGACCCATTCGTAGGTCGTTTAGCTTTCTTCCGTGCTTATTCTGGTCGTTTAGATGCAGGTTCATATGTGTTAAATACTCGATCTGGTAGTAAAGAAAGAATTTCTCGTATCTATCAAATGCACGCTAATAAACAAAATCCAATCGAATATATTGAGGCTGGAGATATTGGAGCGGCAGTTGGTTTTAAAGATATCAAAACTGGAGATACATTGTGTGATGAAAAACACCCAATTATTTTAGAGTCAATGAAATTCCCTGCGCCAGTAATTGGTATCGCTATTGAACCAAAAACTAAAGCGGACGTTGATAAAATGGGTATGGCTTTAGCTAAATTAGCTGAAGAAGATCCAACATTTACAGTAAGAACTGATGAGGCTTCAGGTCAAACTATTATTTCAGGAATGGGTGAGTTACACTTAGATATTCTTGTTGATAGGATGAAACGTGAATTCAAAGTTGAAGTAAACCAAGGTGAGCCTCAGGTTGAATATAAAGAAGCTTTCACGAAATCAGCTACACATAGAGAAACTTATAAGAAACAATCTGGAGGGCGTGGTAAATTCGGTGATATCGTATTTAGATTAGAGCCTGCTGATGAAGTAGATGGTAAAGTTCCTGTAGGATTACAGTTTGTGAATGAAGTTAAAGGTGGTAACGTTCCTAAAGAATATATCCCTTCTGTTGAAAAAGGTTTCCGTGAAGCTATGAAAACAGGTCCTTTAGCTGGTTATCAAGTGGATAGTTTAAAAGTAACTTTATTGGATGGATCTTTCCACCCGGTGGATTCTGATGCTCTTTCTTTTGAATTAGCGGCTAGAATGGGTTATAGAGAAGTAGCAAAAGCTGCTGGAGCTATCGTATTAGAGCCTATCATGAAAATGGAAGTTATTACACCAGAAGAAAACATGGGAGATATCGTTGGTGATATCAACCGTCGTAGAGGTCAAGTGAATGACATGGGTGATAGAAATGGTGCTAAAACTATTAAAGCAGATGTGCCATTATCAGAGATGTTCGGTTATGTTACAACATTAAGAACATTATCTTCAGGAAGAGCAACTTCAACTATGGAGTTTTCTCACTACGCTGAAACACCTTCTAATATTTCAGAAGCGGTAATTAAAAAAGCAAAAGGTAACGCTTAATTCTTAAGAAAATGAGTCAAAAAATCAGAATAAAATTGAAATCTTACGATCACATGTTGGTAGACAAGTCTGCTGAGAAGATTGTAAAAACTGTAAAAAGTACAGGTGCTGTGGTAACTGGTCCAATTCCATTACCAACTCACAAAAGAATTTTTACAGTGTTACGTTCTCCACACGTAAACAAAAAATCTAGAGAGCAGTTTGAATTAATGTCATACAAAAGACTTCTAGATATTTATAGTTCTTCTTCAAAAACGATTGATGCGTTAATGAAATTAGAATTACCGAGTGGTGTTGAAGTAGAAATTAAAGTATAACTTTATTTCATCATAAATAAAAACCGAGTTGAAATACTACTCGGTTTTTTTATATCTTCAAGGGAAAAAATATGTCATTTTTGTTGTTTTTGAAAATAAGTTAACATTTATTTTTGAGAACAATAAAATATTTATATATTTGCACCCTTGAAAAAATTCAGCAAGTGTGCTGAAAATCAATGTTTAATTAATTAATATGTATTTATGTCTGGGTTAATCGGAAGAAAAATCGGTATGACTAGCATCTTTGACGAGAATGGAAAAAACATTCCATGTACTGTTATTGAAGCTGGACCATGCGTTGTTACCCAAGTCAGAACCATTGCGGTTGACGGGTATGAAGCCCTTCAATTAGGTTTCGATGACAAAACTGAAAAGCATACAGTTAAAGCTGAAGAAGGTCACTTCAAGAAAGCTGGTACTGCTGCTAAGAAGAAAGTTGTTGAATTCCAAGGTTTTGAGGAGGAGTTTAAGTTAGGAGATTCAATTGATGTAAACTTATTCACTGAAGGTGAATTTGTTGATGTTGTAGGAACTTCAAAAGGTAAAGGATTTCAAGGTGTTGTAAAACGTCATGGTTTCGGTGGGGTTGGTCAAGCCACTCACGGTCAACATAACCGTTTAAGAGCGCCAGGATCTGTTGGAGCGTCATCTTATCCTTCTAGAGTATTCAAAGGAATGAGAATGGCAGGAAGAATGGGTGGAGATAATGTAACAGTTCAAAACTTACGAGTATTGAAAGTGGTTGCTGATAAAAATCTTTTAGTAATTAAAGGGTGTGTACCAGGGTGCAAAAACTCTTATGTAATCATTCAGAAGTAATGGAAGTAAAAGTTTTAGATATCAACGGAAAAGAAACAGGTCGTAAAGTAAATCTTGATGATACAGTTTTCGCTATTGAGCCTAATAAACATGCAGTTTATTTAGATGTAAAGCAATACTTGGCTAACCAAAGACAAGGAACGCACAAAGCTAAAGAAAGAGCAGAAGTTGCAGGTAGTACACGTAAAATTAAAAAACAAAAAGGTACAGGTACTGCTCGTGCAGGATCTAAAAAATCTCCTTTATTTAAAGGTGGGGGTACTGTTTTTGGTCCAAGACCTAGAAGTTATTCATTCAAATTGAATAAAAACTTAAAAAGATTAGCTCGTAAATCAGCTTTCTCTTTAAAGGCTCAAGAATCAAATATTGTTGTTGTTGAAGATTTTACATTTGACACACCAAACACTAAAAAATTCATTAACGTATTGAGTTCTTTAGGGTTAGAAAACAAAAAATCTCTATTTATATTAGGTGATACAAATAAAAATGTATATTTGTCGTCACGTAATTTAAAAACAACTTCAGTTGTAACTAGTTCTGAATTAAGTACTTACGCTATTTTAAATGCGAAAAGTTTAGTTCTTTTAGAAGGTTCAATTGAAACTATAGAAGCTAATTTAAGTAAATAATTCAGATCATGAGTGTTATTATCAAGCCAATTGTAACTGAAAAGTTAACTAAAGATGGTGAAGTTTTTAACCGTTTTGGTTTTATAGTTGAGAAAACTGCTAACAAAGTACAAATCAAAAAAGCTGTTGAAGCAGCATTTGGAATTACTGTTGTTGCTGTAAGAACAATGAACTATAGAGCTGATAGAAGTGTAAAATACACTAAAAGCGGATTAATCAGTGGAAAAACAAATGCTTACAAAAAAGCAGTTGTTCAAGTTAAAGAAGGAGAATCGATAGATTTTTATACTAATATCTAATATACAACAATGTCAGTTAGAAAATTAAAACCTATTACCCCAGGTCAGCGTTTTAGAGTTGTAAATAGCTTTGACACTATTACAACTGATAAGCCGGAGCGTTCATTGATCGCGCCGAAAAAAAACTCTGGAGGTAGAAATAGTCAAGGAAAAATGACCATGCGTTATACAGGTGGTGGTCATAAACAAAAGTACCGTATTATTGATTTTAAAAGAACAAAAGCTGGAGTTCCAGCTAATGTGAAAACTATCGAGTACGATCCAAACCGTTCGGCATTTATCTCATTATTATATTATGCAGATGGAGCAAAAACTTATGTTATTGCACAGAATGGTTTACAAGTTGGGCAAACTGTAGTTTCAGGTGAAGATGCTTCTCCAGAAATCGGTAATGCTTTACCTTTAAGTAAAATTCCATTAGGAACAGTTATTTCTTGTATCGAATTAAGACCTGGTCAAGGTGCGGTTATCGCTCGTTCGGCAGGTACATTTGCTCAGTTAATGGCTAGAGATGGAAAATATGCTACAATTAAAATGCCTTCAGGAGAAACAAGATTAATCTTGTTAACTTGTTCTGCAACAATTGGAGCAGTATCTAACTCTGACCACCAATTAGTTGTATCTGGAAAAGCAGGTAGAACTAGATGGTTAGGAAGAAGACCTAGAACAAGACCAGTAGCTATGAACCCAGTTGATCACCCAATGGGAGGTGGAGAAGGACGCTCTTCAGGAGGTCACCCACGTTCAAGAAAAGGTTTACCAGCTAAAGGTTATAGAACTCGTTCTAAGGTTAACCCGAGTAACAAGTATATTGTAGAACGTAGAAAGAAATAATAAGATATGGCACGTTCATTAAAAAAAGGACCATTTGTACATTTTAAATTAGAGAAAAAAGTACAAGAGAATATAGAAGGTGGTAATAAAAATGTTGTGAAGACTTGGTCTAGAGCATCTATGATTATTCCAGATTTTGTAGGACAAACTATCGCTGTTCACAATGGCCGTCAATTCGTTCCAGTTTATGTAACTGAGAACATGGTTGGTCATAAATTAGGAGAATTTTCACCAACAAGATCTTTTAGAGGTCACGCGGGTGCGAAAAATAAAGGTAAAAAATAAGAAGTCATGGGAGTTCGTAAAAGAGAAGCAGCTGACGCAAGAAAAGAAGCTAACAAGCAGATTGCGTTTGCTAAATTAAATAACTGCCCTTCTTCACCAAGAAAAATGCGCTTAGTTGCGGATCAAGTAAGAGGTCAGAAGGTAGAAAATGCTCTTAATATATTAAGATTCAGTCCAAAAGAAGCTTCAAAAAAATTAGAGAAATTAGTTTTATCTGCCATTGCAAACTGGTCAGCTAAAAATGAAGGATCTAGTATGGAAGATGCTGGCTTATTTATTAAAGAGATTAGAGTTGATGGTGGTATGATGTTAAAAAGATTACGTCCTGCACCTCAAGGTAGAGCACACAGAATTAGAAAACGTTCTAATCACGTAACAGTGGTTTTAGGAGCTATCAATAACACACAAAGTAATTAATTAACAGTATGGGACAAAAGACAAATCCAATTGGAAACAGACTTGGTATCATCAGAGGATGGGACTCAAACTGGTATGGTGGAAATGATTACGGTGATAAAATCGCCGAAGATTACAAAATCAGAAAGTATATCCATGCGCGTTTAACGAAAGCTAGTGTATCAAAAATAATTATCGAGAGAACTTTAAAACTTGTAACCGTTACTATCACTACTGCTAGACCTGGTATCATTATCGGAAAAGGTGGACAAGAGGTAGACAAGTTAAAAGAAGAACTTAAGAAAATTACTGATAAGGAAATTCAAATTAACATTTTTGAAATCAAAAGACCTGAATTAGATGCTTACTTAGTTGGTAACTCTATTGCACGTCAAATCGAAAGTCGTATTTCTTACAGAAGAGCAATCAAAATGGCTATCGCAGCTGCTATGAGAATGAATGCAGAAGGAATTAAGGTTCTTATTTCTGGTCGTTTAAATGGTGCGGAGATGGCTCGTTCAGAAGGCTTCAAAGAAGGAAGAATTCCATTATCAACTTTCAGAGCAGACATTGATTATGCATTATCTGAAGCTCACACTACTTATGGTAGAATGGGAATCAAAGTATGGATAATGAAGGGTGAAGTTTATGGTAAAAGAGATTTATCTCCATTAGTAGGTATGGACAAAAAAGGTCCTAAATCTTCTGAAAGAGGTAATTTCGATTCAAAAGGAAAAGGCGGTAAACCAGCTCCACGCAAAAGAAAGTAATTTTTTAAACAAAAGACAAAATGTTACAACCTAAAAGAACAAAATATCGTAAGGTACAAAAGGGTAGAATGAAAGGTAACTCTCAAAGAGGTCACATCCTATCAAACGGTATGTTTGGAATTAAATCTTTAGATTCAGCTTTTATCACATCACGTCAAATTGAAGCATCTCGTATTGCTGCAACTCGTTTTATGAAAAGAGAGGGTCAATTATGGATCAAAATTTTTCCAGACAAGCCTATTACAAAGAAACCACTTGAGGTACGTATGGGTAAAGGAAAAGGAGCAGTAGAATATTGGGCTGCTGTTGTAAAACCAGGAAAAATTATGTTTGAAGTAGGTGGAGTGCCTATTTCAGTTGCTAAAGAGGCTTTACGTCTTGCAGCGCAAAAACTTCCTGTAAAAACTAAGTTTATCGTTGCTAGAGATTTCGAAGCATAATAAAAATTAATTATGAAACAATCTGAAATAAATAATCTATCTACAGCTGACTTACAAGCAAGACTTGTTCAGGTGAAGAAAACGTATAACGACCTTAAAATGGCTCATGCTATTTCTCCAATCGAGAATCCGCTTCAATTGAGAACATTAAGAAGATCAGTAGCAAGAATTGCAACTGAAATTACTAAAAGAGAGTTACAATAATTGTATTCTGCTGAAAGATGGAAAAAAGAAATTTAAGAAAAGAAAGAGTTGGTGTTGTTACTAGTAACAAAATGGAGAAATCTATCGTTGTTTCTGAAACAAAAAGAGTAAAACACCCTATGTATGGTAAGTTCGTGTTGAAAACTAAGAAATATGTTGCACACGACGAAACAAACAACTGCAATATTGGTGATACAGTAAGAATTAGCGAAACGCGTCCTTTAAGTAAAACTAAATGTTGGAGATTAGTTGAAATCATTGAAAGAGCTAAGTAATTATGGTACAACAAGAATCAAGATTAAAAGTAGCAGATAACACGGGAGCAAAAGAAGTTTTAACTATCCGTGTTCTAGGTGGAACGAAACGTCGTTACGCATCTGTAGGTGATAAAATTGTAGTTTCAATCAAAGATGCAGCTCCTAACAGTAATGTTAAAAAAGGATCTGTTTCAACTGCAGTTGTAATACGTACCAAAAAAGAAGTGAGAAGAGCCGATGGTTCATACATTAGATTTGATGACAACGCATGTGTGTTATTAAATGCAGGTGGTGAAATGAGAGGTACTCGTGTTTTTGGTCCAGTAGCTAGAGAACTTCGTGAAAAACAATTCATGAAAATTGTATCATTAGCACCTGAGGTGCTTTAATTCTCAAAGAAATGATGAAAATTAAAATAAAATCAGGAGACCTAGTAAGAGTTAATGCTGGTGATCATAAAGGACAAGAAGGTAAAGTTTTACGTGTAATTCGCGATAAAAATAAGGCTATTGTGGAAGGTTTAAACATGGTTTCAAAACATACGAAACCAAGTGCAAAAAGCCCACAAGGTGGAATCGTGAAGAAAGAAGCTCCAATTCATATTTCTAACTTAGCGTTAGTTGACTCTAAAACAAAAGAGACTTCTAAAGTAGGTTTTAGAATGGATGGAGAAACAAAAGTAAGATTTTCAAAAAAATCTAATCAAGTTATATAGTTATGGGATACATACCAAGACTAAAGGAGGAATATAAAAGCAGAATAGTTGCTGCTTTGAAAGAAGAATTTGGTTACAAGAATGTAATGCAAGTTCCAAAATTGGAAAAAATTGTTATTAGCCGTGGTGTTGGTGCTGCTGTGTCTGACAAAAAATTAGTAGATTATGCTGTTGAAGAGTTAACTAAAATTACTGGTCAAAAAGCTGTAGCTACAATTTCTAAGAAAGACGTTGCTTCATTCAAACTAAGAAAAGGTATGCCAATTGGTGCTAAAGTAACTTTGCGTGGAGAAAGAATGTATGAGTTTTTAGATAGACTTATCACTTCATCTTTACCACGTGTAAGAGATTTTGGTGGAATTAAATCTACTGGATTTGATGGAAGAGGTAATTATAACTTAGGTGTACTTGAGCAAATCATTTTCCCAGAAATTGATATTGATAAAGTAAACAAAATTTCAGGGATGGATATTACTTTTGTTACATCTGCTGAAACAGATAAAGAAGCAAAATCATTATTAACTGAATTAGGTTTACCTTTCAAAAAGAACTAAGTTATGGCTAAAGAATCAATGAAAGCCCGTGAGGTTAAAAGACAAGCTGTTGTAGATAAGTATGCTGAAAAAAGAAAGGCTTTGAAAAAAGCTGGAGATTATGAAGCATTGCAAAAATTACCTAAAAACGCTTCTCCAATTCGTTTACACAATCGTTGTAAATTAACTGGTAGACCTAGAGGTTACATGCGTCAATTTGGTCTTTCACGTGTTACATTCCGTGAAATGGCTAATCAAGGGTTAATCCCAGGAGTTAAAAAAGCTTCTTGGTAATCTCGTAAAAGTTTATTACTTTTGCAAACCAAAAATAATTTTTAATTGATTAAAGGTTCAGGAAGCGAGTGCTTCCTGAAAACCGTAATCGCAAATTTATACATATGTATACAGATCCAATTGCAGATTTTCTTACAAGAATTAGAAATGCAGCAAGAGTAAACCATAAAGTGGTTGAAATTCCTGCTTCTAACTTGAAAAAAGAAATCACAAAGATTTTATTCGATCAAGGATATATCTTAAGTTACAAATTTGAAGATTCTACTGTTCAAGGTACAATCAAAATCGCTTTAAAGTATGATAAAGATACTAAAGAGTCAGTAATTAAAGATATCCAAAGAATTAGTAAACCAGGTTTACGTAAGTACGCAAGTTCTACAAACATCCCAAGAATTTTAAATGGTTTAGGTATTGCTATCGTGTCAACTTCTAAAGGAGTTATGACTGGTAAAATGGCTAAACAATTAAATGTTGGTGGTGAAGTAATTTGTTACGTATACTAATTTTAAAGACCATATAAGATGTCAAGAATAGGTAAAAATCCAATTGCAATTCCAGCAGGAGTAACTGTAGAAGTGAAAGATGCTGTAGTTACAGTAAAAGGAAAATTAGGCGAGCTTACTCAGGAATACTCTGATGTATCAATCAAAATTGAAGATAACAATGTTATCGTTGAACGTGCAACAGATCAAAAAAATGAGCGAGCGAAACACGGATTATATCGTTCGTTAATCAATAATATGATTACGGGTGTAGCGGAAGGTTTCACAAAACAATTAGAATTAGTTGGAGTAGGATATAGAGCTTCAAACCAAGGGCAAAAGTTAGATTTAGCTTTAGGTTTTTCGCATAATATCGTACTAGAAGTAGTTCCTGAGGTTAGTGTTGAAACTATTTCGGAAAAAGGTAAAAATCCGATAGTGAAATTAACTTCATTTGACAAACAATTATTAGGACAGGTTGCTGCTAAAATCAGAGCTTTCCGTAAACCTGAGCCGTACAAAGGAAAAGGTGTTAAGTTTGTTGGTGAGGAAGTAAGAAGAAAAGCAGGTAAATCAGCTTAAAATATAAAGTTATGTCATTAACAAAATCTGAAAGAAGACAAAGAATACAGTTCAGAATCAGAAAGACTGTAAGCGGAACTGCTGCTCAACCTAGACTTTCTGTTTTTAGAAGTAATAAAGAAATCTATGCGCAAATCATAGATGACGTAAACGGTGTGACTATAGTTTCTGCTTCATCGAGAGATAAAGGAGTTGCTACAGGTACTAAAATCGAAACTGCAAATGCAGTAGGTAAATTGATCGCGGAAAAAGCAATTAAAGCTGGTGTTTCAACTATCACTTTTGATAGAGGTGGAAACTTATACCATGGACGTGTAAAATCGTTGGCTGAAGGAGCTAGAGAAGCGGGACTTAAATTCTAAGGTATGTATCAAAATTATAAAAACGTAGAATTAGTGAAACCAGCTGGTCTTGAATTAAAAGATCGTTTGGTGAGTGTTAATCGTGTTACTAAAGTTACTAAAGGTGGTAGAGCTTTTGGTTTTTCTGCTATTGTTGTAGTTGGAGATGAAAACGGAGTAGTAGGTCACGGTTTAGGAAAATCTAAAGATGTTTCTGAAGCAATTGCGAAAGCAGTCGAAGATGCTAAGAAAAATTTAGTAAAAATTCCTTTAAGTGGACAATCTGTTCCTCATGAGCAAAAAGGTAAATTTGGTGGTGCTAGAGTATTCTTAATGCCAGCTTCACACGGTACCGGAGTTATCGCTGGTGGTGCTGTACGTGCGGTATTAGAATCAGTTGGTGTACACGATGTATTATCTAAATCTCAAGGATCATCAAATCCTCACAACGTAGTTAAAGCAACTTTTGATGCTTTATTACAAATGAGAAGTGCTCTTACTGTTGCAAAACAAAGAGGTGTTTCTTTAGATAAAGTATTTAAAGGATAAATCAAGGAGATATGACGAAAATATTAGTAAAACAAGTTAGAAGTAAAATCAACTGTCCTCTAGACCAAAAAAGAACATTAATTGCTCTTGGTATTAGAAAAATGGGTCAAGTTGTTGAGCACGATGCAAGTCCTGCTGTCCTTGGAATGGTAAATAAAGTTAAACACTTAGTTTCTGTTGAAGAAACTAAATAACAATATACATGTTATGAATTTAAGTAACTTACAACCAGCAGAAGGTTCTGTTCACAACCAAAACAAAAGAGTAGGTAGAGGTGAAGGTTCTGGTAAAGGTGGTACTTCGACAAGAGGTCACAAAGGAGCTAAATCACGTTCTGGTTATTCAAAGAAAATTGGTTTTGAAGGAGGTCAAATGCCTTTACAAAGAAGAGTACCAAAATTTGGTTTCAAAAACATCAATAGAGTAGAATATCAAGGTATTAATCTTGATACATTACAAGGTTTAGTAGAAAATGGAGTTATCTCTGAAACTGTAGATTTTACAGTATTTGTTGATACACGTTTGGCTACAAAAAATAGCTTAGTAAAGATTTTAGGAAGAGGTGAGCTAAAAGCAAAATTAAAAGTTAGTGCTCACAAATTTACTGCTACTGCAAAAGCTGCTATCGAAGCTGCTGGAGGAGAAGTGGTAATTCTTTAATCATCATCACTATGAAGAAATTTATAGAATCATTTATCAATGTTTGGAAAATAGAAGAGCTAAAAAATAAAATTTTAGTGACTCTTGGAATTTTACTTGTGTACCGTTTTGGTTCACAAGTAACATTACCAGGTATTGATTCAACTAAATTGCAAAGTTTATCTAATCAAACTGAAGGTGGTATTGGTTGGTTAATTAATGTGTTTACAGGTGGTGCTTTTTCGGAAGCTTCAATCTTCGCATTAGGTATTATGCCATACATCTCTGCATCAATTGTAGTTCAATTAATGGGAATCGCTATTCCTTATTTACAGAAATTACAAAAAGATGGTGAAAGTGGTAGAAAAACTATTAACCAAATTACACGTTGGTTAACTATTGCAATTACATTGGTTCAAGGCCCAGGTTATATTTTTAATTTAAAACAAACCTTACCTGCTGAAGCATTTGTAAATCCTGATTTCTTTACTTTCTTCCCTTTATTCGGGTCAGTATTAATCATCGTTTCGGGAACTATTTTCGCAATGTGGTTAGGAGAAAGAATTACAGAAAAAGGAATTGGTAACGGAATATCATTATTAATTATGGTTGGAATCTTAGCTAGAATGCCAGAAGCATTCATGCAAGAATTTGCATCAGCAATTACAAATGGTGGACCAATGAAAATCATTATCGAAATAATTATTTGGTTATTAGTAATTATAGCTACAATATTATTAGTAATGGCTTTGAGAAAAGTTCAGGTTCAATACGCAAGAAGATCAGTTTCTGGTGATTTTGAATCGGATTCAATGGATGATAATAGACAATTTATCCCATTAAAGTTAAATTCTGCAGGTGTTATGCCAATTATTTTTGCGCAAGCAATTATGTTTATACCTGCTGCACTAGCTGGATTATCTAAGTCTGACACGGCTTTAAGCATTTCAAATATGTTTAAAGATCCATTTGGTTTAGTATATAATGTAGTTTTTGCTTTATTAATTGTAATTTTTACGTATTTTTACACCGCCATTACGGTACCAACAAATAAAATGGCAGACGATTTAAAGAGAAGTGGTGGTTTCATTCCGGGTATTAAGCCAGGTGCAGAAACAGGCGATTTCTTAGATAAGTTGATGTCTTTAATTACCTTCCCAGGTTCATTATTCTTAGCTTTAATTGCAGTGTTCCCTGCGGTTATTCATGGTTTATTAGATGTTCAGGGGGCATGGGCATATTTTTATGGAGGTACTTCGTTAATTATTATGGTCGGAGTTGCAATCGATACGATTCAACAAATCAATTCATATTTGTTAAACAAACATTATGACGGTTTAATGAAGAGTGGTAAAAATAGAAAAGCTGTAGCTTAATTAATTATGGCAAAACAATCAGCAATAGAACAAGACGGAAGCATTGTAGAAGCATTATCTAATGCAATGTTTCGAGTTGAATTAGAAAACGGACACGTTGTAATTGCTCATATCTCAGGTAAAATGCGTATGCATTATATTAAGTTGTTACCAGGAGACAAGGTTAAACTTGAAATGAGTCCTTACGATTTGTCAAAAGCTAGAATCACTTATAGATACTAAAGGCTAATTATATGAAAGTAAGAGCATCAGTTAAAAAAAGAAGCGCAGAATGTATTATCGTGCGTAGAAAAGGTAGATTATACGTTATTAACAAAAAGAATCCTAGATTTAAACAAAGACAAGGATAATTATGGCAAGAATAGCAGGGGTTGATATCCCAAAAAACAAAAGAGGAGTTATCGCTTTAACATACATTTTTGGTATGGGTAGAAGTAGAGCTATTGAGGTTTTAGAAAAAGCCAAAGTAAGCCAAGATAAAAAAGTACTTGATTGGAATGATGACGAGATCGGAGCAATTCGTGAAGCAGTTTCATCATTTAAAATCGAAGGTGAATTACGTTCTGAAATTACATTAAACATCAAACGTTTAATGGATATTGGATGTCAAAGAGGAATCCGTCATAGAGCTGGATTGCCTTTAAGAGGTCAAAGAACGAAAAACAACTCGAGAACAAGAAAAGGTAAAAGAAAAACTGTTGCTAACAAGAAAAAAGCAACTAAATAGTAAATAATATGGCTAAGGCAACTGCAAAAAAACGTAAAGTTATCGTTGAGTCTTCTGGAGAAGCACATATTAGCGCTACTTTTAACAACATCATCATTTCGTTAACAAACAAAAAAGGTGAAGTTATTTCTTGGTCATCAGCTGGTAAAATGGGTTTCAGAGGTTCTAAAAAGAACACTCCGTACGCTGCCCAAATGGCTGCTGAAGATTGTGGAAAAGTAGCTCTTGAAGCTGGACTTAAAAAAGTAAAAGTTTACGTAAAAGGTCCAGGGAACGGTAGAGAATCTGCTATCAGATCTATCCATAACAGTGGAATTGAAGTAACTGAAATTATCGATGTTACTCCAATGCCTCACAATGGATGTCGTCCTCCAAAAAGAAGAAGAGTATAACAATTAGTATAAAACAAAGGTAGGAATTTAGATTATCGAAGGAAAGACCTTAATTCATAATCCCTACCTTAAATTAAAATTTGTAAAATGGCAAGATATACTGGTCCAAAAACAAGAATCGCCCGTAAATTCGGAGAAGCGATTTTCGGAGAAGATAAAGCTTTCGAAAGAAGAAATTATCCTCCAGGTCAACATGGTTTGGCTAAAAGAAGAGGTAAAAAATCTGAATATGCTGTCCAATTAATGGAAAAGCAAAAAGCGAAATATACTTATGGTATTTTAGAGCGTCAATTCAGAAATTTATTTGAAAAAGCATCTGCTGCATCAGGTGTAACAGGTGAAATCTTGTTACAATTATGTGAAGCTCGTTTAGACAATGTAGTTTACAGAATGGGAATTGCTCCTACTCGTAGAGGTGCTCGTCAAATCGTTTCTCACAGACATATCACAGTAAATGGTGAATTGGTTAACGTACCTTCTTACCACTTAAAAGCTGGTGATATTGTAGCTGTTCGTGAAAAATCTAAATCTCTTGAAGCTATCGAACGTTCTTTAGCTAACAACTCTTCTGTATATGAGTGGATTACTTTTAACAACGATACTAAACAAGGTACGTTTGTAACTGTTCCTCAAAGACTTCAGATACCAGAAAATATTAAAGAGCAACTAATCGTAGAGTTGTATAACAAATAATAATTGACATTAGTCGAAGATATGGCAATATTTAATTTTCAAAAGCCCGATAAAGTTATAATGATCGATTCTACCGATTTTGAAGGTAAATTCGAATTTAGACCTTTAGAACCTGGTTATGGTTTAACAGTTGGAAACGCTTTAAGAAGAGTTCTTCTTTCTGCATTGGAAGGTTTTGCTATTACATCTGTAAGAATTGAAGGCGTTGAACATGAATTTTCAACAATTTCTGGTGTAGTAGAAGATGTAACTGAAATTATCTTAAATCTTAAACAAGTACGTTTCAAACGTCAAATTGAAGATATTGATAATGAATCAGTTTCTATCTCACTTTCTGGTAAAGATCAAATTACAGCTGGTGATTTCCAAAAATTTATTTCTGGATTTCAAGTTTTAAACCCAGACTTAGTAATTTGTAACTTAGATAGCAAAACAACTATCAATATGGAACTTTCTATCGAAAAAGGTAGAGGGTATGTTCCTGCTGAAGAAAATAAAAAACCAAATGCTCCTATTGGAACAATTTTTACAGACTCAATTTATACACCTGTGAAAAACGTGAAGTATTCTATCGAAAACTTCCGTGTTGAACAGAAAACAGATTACGAGAAATTAGTTTTCGAAATCAAAACTGATGGTTCAATTAATCCAAAAGATGCATTAACAGAAGCTGCTAAAACGTTGATTCACCATTTTATGTTGTTTTCTGACGAAAGAATCACTCTTGAGGCTGATGAAATTGCTCAAACTGAGTCTTATGATGAGGAATCATTACATATGAGACAACTATTGAAAACTAAATTAGTTGATATGGACTTGTCAGTTAGAGCGTTAAATTGCTTAAAAGCGGCTGAAGTTGATACATTAGGAGACTTAGTTTCTTTCAACAAAAATGACTTAATGAAGTTCCGTAACTTCGGTAAAAAATCATTAACTGAATTAGATGAGTTAGTGGCGAATAAAAACCTTACTTTCGGAATGGATTTAGCAAAATACAAGTTAGATAAAGAGTAATTGCTTCATATTTTGCTCTCCATAGCGGATTGACGCAAGATGAAGTCTAAAATAAAATGTCATGAGACACGGAAAAAAATTCAATCATTTAAGTAGACAAACAGGTCATAGAAAAGCAATGCTTGCTAACATGGCATGTTCACTTATTGAACACAAACGTATCAATACAACTGTTGCTAAAGCAAAAGCTTTAAAACAATTTATTGAGCCGCTTGTAACAAAATCAAAAGAAGACACAACTCACAACAGACGTATTTGTTTTTCTTATTTAAGAAGCAAGTATGCTGTAACTGAATTGTTCAGAACAGTAGCTGATAAAGTTGGAGATCGTCCAGGAGGTTATACTCGTATCATTAAGTTAGGAAACCGTTTAGGGGATAACGCGGATATGGCTATGATTGAACTAGTAGATTTCAACGAAATTTATTCAACTGCTAAAAAAGAAGTTAAAAAAGCATCTACTCGTAGAGGTAAAGCTAAAAAAGCTGATGAAACTGCCGGAGAAGCTCCAGCTGCTGAGTCAACTGATACAACAGAAGCTTCTGAATAATTATGAATCATTTGATTTAAATATAAAAAAGGATAAACAAATTTTTGTTTATCCTTTTTTTTTGTAATTACTAAAACGTAATTTTGCAAAATTAAACTATACAACTAATAAAAAGTTTCCTACTTTTTATACAAAACTACAACAACCCATGAAATACAACGACAAACAACAAGCTATTCTTCTTCTAAAAGATGGAACCATTTTCCACGGAAAATCAATTGGAATTTCAGGAACAACTTTTGGGGAAATTGCATTCAATACCGGAACAACAGGTTATCAAGAAATTTTTACTGATCCATCTTACTATGGTCAAATTATGGTAACTACCAATGCACACATAGGAAATTATGGTGTAAATGTGAATGAAGTAGAGTCAGATAGTGTAAAAATATCAGGTTTAGTATGCAAAAACTTCAGTATGAATTATTCTCGTGAAGATGCTTCTGAAAGTTTATACGAGTATTTTGAAAAACAAAACCTAATAGTTATTTCTGACGTAGATACACGTGCTTTAGTTAGTTATATCAGAGATAACGGAGCGATGAATGCAATAATTTCTACTGACGGGACTTCAATCGAAGAATTAAAAAGCAAATTAAACCAAGCGCCTAACATGGAAGGTTTAGATTTGGCTTCTGTAGTTTCAACTAAGGATCCTTATTTCTTCGGTAATGAAAAAGCTACTCATAAAATTGCAGCTTTAGATTTAGGTATTAAAACAAATATTTTAAGAAACTTAGCTAAACGCGATTGTTATATCAAAGTATATCCTTACAACGCTACTTTTGAAGATATGAAAGCGTTTAATCCTGATGGATATTTCTTGTCCAATGGACCTGGTGATCCTGATCCTTTGTTTTCTGCACAAGAAGTAGCAAGAAATATCTTAGCTGAAAACAAACCTCTTTTCGGAATTTGTTTAGGGCATCAAGTAATTGCTTTAGCAAACGGAATTTCAACTTACAAAATGTTTAACGGTCACAGAGGAATCAATCATCCAGTAAAAAATTTAGTGACTGGTAAAGGTGAAATTACTTCTCAAAATCACGGTTTCGCAGTGAATAAAGAACAATTAGAAAATCATCCAGATTTCGAATTAACACACGTGCATTTAAATGATGGAACCGTTGCCGGAATGAGAATGAAATCTAAAAACTGTTTCTCAGTGCAATATCACCCAGAAGCAAGTCCAGGACCACACGATTCTAGCTATTTATTTGATGAATTTATAGAGAATATCAAATCTTCAAAAAACTAAAACGTTATCGTTTATAAGTTTTAATTTAAAACGGTTCCTAAAAATAAAATATAATTAACTTTGTTACATTCATAATCGACTCCAGCGGAGTCATCTATTTATAAAACTTATAACTATGAGCATAATAATAAAAGTTCACGCAAGACAAATATTAGATTCAAGAGGTAATCCAACAGTAGAAGTAGATGTTATTACTGAAAACGGCATTTTAGGTAGAGCGGCAGTTCCGTCAGGAGCATCAACTGGAGAACACGAAGCGGTTGAATTACGTGATGGAGGAAAAGCCTTTATGGGTAAAGGTGTTTTAAAAGCCGTTGAAAATGTAAATTCAACTATAGCTTCAGAATTAGTAGGAATGTCAGTTTTCGAACAAAATGCTATCGATAAAATGATGATAGAGTTAGATGGTACGCCAAATAAATCTAACTTAGGTGCTAATGCTATTTTAGGTGTTTCTTTAGCGGTAGCCAAAGCGGCTGCTAACGAATTAGGTATGCCTTTGTATCGTTATGTAGGTGGGGTTTCTGCTAATACATTGCCAGTTCCAATGATGAATATTATCAATGGAGGTTCACATTCAGATGCACCAATTGCATTTCAGGAATTTATGATCATGCCAGTAAAAGCGACCTCTTTTACACAAGCTATGCAAATGGGAACAGAAATTTTCCATAACCTTAAAAAGGTTTTACACGACCGTAATTTATCTACAGCAGTAGGTGATGAAGGTGGTTTTGCTCCTAATTTAGCAGGCGGAACGGAAGATGCATTAGATTCAATCAAATTAGCTGTAACGAATGCAGGTTATACTTTTGGAGATGATATCATGATTGCCTTAGATTGTGCTGCTTCAGAATTTTATGTAGATGGAAAATACGATTATACAAAATTTGAAGGCACTGGTGGGAAAATCAGAACTTCAGAAGAACAAGCGGATTATTTAGCAGAATTAGCGGCAAAATATCCTATTATTTCTATCGAAGATGGAATGTACGAAGATGATTGGAAAGGCTGGAAATACTTAACAGATAAAATTGGAAATAAAGTACAATTAGTAGGTGATGATTTATTTGTAACGAATGTTGATAGATTATCTCGTGGAATCAACGAAGGAATTGCTAATTCAATCCTAATTAAAGTGAACCAAATTGGAACGTTATCTGAAACGATTGCAGCAGTAAATATGGCGCATAATGCAGGATATACTTCAGTAATGAGTCACCGTTCGGGAGAAACAGAAGACAATACTATTGCAGATTTAGCAGTAGCTTTAAACTGTGGGCAAATTAAAACAGGTTCCGCTTCTCGTTCTGATCGTATGGCAAAATACAACCAATTGTTACGTATTGAAGAAGAATTAAACGAAGTGGCTTACTTTCCAGGTGCAAATGCCTTTAAAGTGAAGTAATTATATTTCAAAATATTTAGTAAAAACCAATAAGCGAAAGTTTATTGGTTTTTTGTTTTTTAATGAAGTGTGTTTTGTTAAAGTGTATAGATTTTATATATACCAAGTGTGCAATTTATCTATCTATTAATTTTAAAATTCAAGAATTAATTATTAAATTCGCAACAAACAAAATTATACTTACAAAATATATATATATTATCATGTCGAAAAATGCAATTATAGAAATTGATGGTAATAAATTTGAACTTCCTGTTATGGTTGGAAGCGAAAATGAAACTGCTATCGATATTAGTAAATTAAGAGATTTATCAGGAGCAATAACTTACGATCCAGGATATAAAAATTCAGGAGTATGTAAAAGTGATATCACTTTCCTAGATGGAGAAGAAGGAATCTTAAGATACCGTGGGTATTCTATTGAAGATTTAGCGGATAAGGCAGACTTTTTAGAAGTTTCTTATTTAGTGATTTTTGGAGAATTGCCAACAAGAGAACAATTAGCAGATTTCGAAACTAATATTCGTAAATATACTTTAGTTAACGAAGAAATGAAAAACATCATTGATGGTTTTCCAAAAACAGCTCACCCAATGGGCGTTTTATCTGCCTTAACAAGTGCACTTACTGCTTTTAATCCTAAAGTGGTAAATGTTGAAAACGAAAAAGAAATGTACGAAGGTATTTGTAAAACTATGGGTAAATTCTTAGTTTTAGCTACTTGGACGTACAGAAAAAGCATGGGATTCCCATTAAATTATTACGATAACACAATTGGGTATGTAGAAAACTTTATGCAATTGATGTTCAAATTGCCTACAGGACCATACGCTGCGAATCCAACTGTGGTTGCCGCATTAGATAAATTATTCATTTTACACGCAGATCACGAACAAAACTGTTCAACTTCTACAGTTAGAATGGTAGGGTCTTCTCACGCGGGTTTATTCGCTTCAATTTCTGCAGGAGTTTCAGCACTTTGGGGACCATTACACGGTGGTGCTAATCAGGCCGTTTTAGAAATGTTAGAAGCAATTCAAAAAGATGGTGGTGATGCAGATAAATATTTAGCAAAAGCAAAAGATAAAAATGATGAATTCCGTTTAATGGGATTCGGACATAGAGTATATAAAAATTTCGATCCAAGAGCGAAAATCATCAAAAAAGCAGCTGACGAAGTGTTAGCGGAATTAGGTGTAGATGATCCAATTTTAGCTATCGCGAAAAGATTAGAAGAAGCCGCTTTAGTTGATCCTTATTTCGTAGAAAGAAAATTATATCCAAACGTAGATTTCTATTCTGGTATTATTTACCGTGCTTTAGGAATTCCAACTGATATGTTTACTGTGTTGTTCGCAATTGGTCGTTTACCAGGATGGATCGCACAATGGAAAGAAATGCGTGTAAATAAAGAACCAATCGGTCGTCC
>JACCDZ011659247.1_pt1 | contig 27930 bp, 29 predicted proteins | sample 7449551 | NCBI WGS metagenome assembly JACCDZ01 (sample SAMN15323452, study PRJNA562643) | freshwater metagenome | isolation source: river surface water | place: USA:Blue River Watershed | collected 2017-08-18 | reverse complement strand
CGATTTCGCGCGCCTTACCGGCATGCGGCCTTCGCTTCCGCCAGCAGTCGCTTGCCGTCGTAGCCCTTGGCTGCCATGTCCTTCACCCACTCTTCCTCGATGCGCGCAGTCAATGACTGCCAGCGCCTGAGTTCGGCATCGGGCAACGTGTAAAAGGTGTTCCTGCGCGCCTCGGCCGCCTTGCGGCCCTGCTCCCTGTCCTCCGCAAACACCTTGCCCGCCCAGGCCGACGCCGCCGGGCCGCTGTTGTCGTCAATGACCTTGCGCAGTTCGGGTGGCAGGCTGTCATAGCGCGACACATTCATCGCCAGGATGAGGACCGAGTTCAGCATCTGCGGTCCGCCGGCCGGTGTCTCGGTATGGAAGCGCGTCACTTCCTCGAACTTCAGCGTCGGCATCACTTCCCACGGAATCAGCGCACCATCGATCACGCCCTTCGACAGCGCTTCAGCTGCCTGCGGCAGGGGCATCGGCACCGGCGTTGCACCGAGCGCTGTCACCATCTTCGTGCCCTGCCGCGTCGGCGCGCGAACCTTCAGGCCGCGGAAATCTTCAAGCGCCCTGACCTGCCGCCGTGACGTGTGCAACAGCGAACCGTCATGCAGGTGAAACAGGATGGGATGCACGCCTCGGTATTCGGCCGTTGCATGCCGGGTCGCGTAATGCCACAGCCCGCGGCTGCCGCGCTCGGAATCGCTCACCATGAACGGCAGCTCGAATGCCTCGGACACCGGGAAGCGGCCCGCCTGGTAACTCGGCACCGTCCAGACGATGTCGGCCACGCCGTCCTTCGCCTGGTCGAACAGCTGCTGCGGCGTGCCGCCCAGCTGCATCGACGGATAGATCTGGCACTTCAGCCGACCTGACGACTCCCTCGCGATCTTGTCGCACCAGGGCACGATCAGCTTCGCATGCGCGGTCGAGCCCGGCGGCAGGAAATGAGGCACCTGCAGCGTTACGGTCTGTGCGCCCGCCATGCCGCCCGCCAGCAGGGCGGCCAGCGCGAACACGCGGGTCAGTCGAATGGCCATGGAATCTCCATTGCAGGGAAAAATCGCTCAGCCGCCGAAGGCGTGCACCAGGACCAGCGACAGCGCCGGGAAAAACACCAGCAGCAAGATGCGCACAAGGTCGGAGGCGAGGAAAGGCAGCACGCCGCGGAAGGTCTCCGTCACCGGCACGTCGCGCGCCAGGCGGTTGATGATGTAGATGTTCATGCCGACCGGCGGATGCACGAGGCCGATCTCGACGACCATCAGCGCAAGGATGCCGAACCAGACCGACTTGTCCGCCGCCGTCATGCCCCACACATCCAGTCCCATCACCACCGGGTAGAAGATCGGTATCGTCAGCAGGATCATCGCCAGCGAATCCATCACGCAGCCGAGGAACAGGTAGATCAGCAGGATCGCGAAGATGACCGACAGCGGCGGCAGGCCGCTGCCCTGCACCCAGCCGGCCAGCTCGACCGGCATCTGCGTGACCGCAAGGCCGCTGTTGAGCATGTCGGCGCCAAGCAGCACGAGGAAGATCATCGCGGTGCCCTGCGCGGTGCCGAGCACACTCTTCATCAGGCCGTCGAAGCGCATGCCGCCGGCCGCGGCCAGCAGGCCGCAGGCCGCCGCGCCGATGGATGCAGCCTCGGTCGGATTGGCCCAGCCGCCGTAGATGCCGACGATCACCACCAGGAAAACCAGCAGCACCGGCAGCACGCCGACCAGCGAGCGCAGCGCGACCGCCACGGGCACGCGCCCGGCAGCCGGACCGGCCTCGGGCCGCAACGTGACGACGACGCGAATGACGATCAGGTAGCCCAGCAGCGCGATCAGCCCCGGGATCACGGCTGCCATGAACAGCTTGCCGATCGATTCCTGCGTCAGGACCGCATAGATCACCAGCGGCACCGATGGCGGGATCATGATGCCCAGCGTGCCCCCGGCGGCCAGCGCGCCGGTCGCCAGCCCGCCCGAGTAGCGATAGCGGCGCAATTCGGGCAGCGCGACCTGCCCCATCGTCGCGGCGGTCGCCAATGAGGAACCGCAGATTGCGCCGAAAGCGGCGCACGCGGCCACGGCCGCCATCGCAACGCCGCCGCGCCAATGGCCGACGAAATTGTTCACGCAGTTGAACAGCGCGCCGGACAGTCCGCCGTTGGTCGCAAACTGCCCCATCAGCAGGAACAGCGGTATCACCAGCAGGTCATAGTTGGAAAAGCGCGCATAGGCGACGTTCTTCAGCGCGCTCAGCAGCGGCAGCCAGCTGAAGTCGTTCATCGCCACGAAGCCGGCCGAGCCGATGACGAACATCGCCACGCCGATGTGCACGCGCAGCGCCAGCAGCACCAGCAGCGCCGCGAACATCAGCAGGCCGGCTGACATTCCGCTCAACTTGTGCTCCGCGGTTCATCGTAACGGGAGAACGCGCAGAGGCAGGCGTTGTATAGCCCGGCGGCCGCCAGCAGCGCAAAGCTCGGCACCAGCGCGGCGACCACGGTCCACACCGGCCACGACAGCATCATCGAACTCTCGCCCGCCTCGCGCAGCGACAGCGCGCCGGCGGCGGTGCGCCAGGCGACGACAGCGGCAACTGCGGCGAGCAACAGGTGGGACAGCGCATCAAGCTGGTCGCGTGCGCGCGGGGCAAGGCGCGCGGTGAAGAAATCGATGCGCAGGTGCTGCCGCTCCATTTCGCAGAACGGCAGCATCGCGGCGGCGGCGACCGCGCCGCCCATCTGCATGATTTCGATATCGCCCGGGATCGGGGCTGCGGCAAGCTTGCGGCCGATGATCGAGGCCAGCGACATCAGCACCAGCGCAAGAAAACCGGCGCCGCCGGCAATGGCGAATGCGCGCGCGAAGCTGTGAAGGCGGCGTCCCCACGGGCCGTTCGCCGGTCTGCCGGCTGCGGCGTGCGCATCGGCCAGAGCTGCATCCTGCATGCTGAATCCCCTTGTAGCGGGTTCGGACCCGTCTGGAATTGAGCTCATGATAACCGCAGTCCCTGCGGCCGGAGCAGCGTGGCGCGGATTCCGCTACCATCGACAAGGACATCAGAACGGTACCTACCGTCGCCGGAGACTACGATGACACACTTCCCTGCCCGATCCGCGCTGGCCTCTGCGCTGGCCTGTGCGCTGGCCGTCGCGCTGCTGCCGGCCGCTGCGCGCGCCGACGCGCCCGACTGGCAGCTGATCTCGGAAACGGAAGACCCCGAAAAGGTCATCAGCTGGTATGTCGACACGACGAGCATCGTGCACGATGACGATTACCTGCGCGCGCTGCTGCGCACCTCATGGTCCGTGCCGCAGTACGGTCCGGACAGCACGGCCTACCAGTCATCGACCTACCTGAACTATTTTGACTGTGACGCGCGCAAGATCGCCTATACCGCGAACAGCTACTACCGATCCGAGGAGCCGGTAGGCAAACCCGTGCACAGCGAGCCTGAGCAGCCGGCCTCGGCGCTGCGGTTCCAGTCGGTGATCCCGGGTTCGGCCGGCGAACGCCGGCTCGAATTCGTCTGCAATTTCCGTTCGAAGCGTTTTCTCACGCAGGCCGGCACCGCGCTGCGCGGATGAAAAAAGGGCGCTGCAGTCACATCCTGCAGCGCCCCGAATGACAGCCTCCCGATGCGGCGGTATCAGCCGGCCGCGACCGTCAACCCCTTGGAGGCCGGCGCCGACAATTGCACATCGCCTGTCAGCTGGCCGCCTTCTTCTATCACCAGCTTGCCGTAGCGAACCTTGCCGGTCACGCGGCCGCTGGCGTACACCACCAGTTTCTGCCGCACCGTCAGCTCGCCGTCGAACTGGCCGCGGATCTCGGCAATGTCGAATTCGGCATTGCCGATGAATGCCCCCTGCTCGGAGATCTGGATCACGCGCGAATTGATGGCCGCTTCGACGCGACCCTCGACCACCAGCGTATCGCAGTCGGTGATCTCGACGCCGCGCAGCTTGATGTTCGGGCCGACGGTCAGCTTGCTGCGGGTCTCGTGGCCGCCTGCATGACCGTGGCTTGCCGCACTCGCGATCGACGGCGGCACCACGCGGGCGAGCGTGGTGGACGTAGCCACCGCGAGGCCGGGCGACGCCGGCCGCTCGGCCGCTGCGGCCGTCACGGTCGCCGGTACCGGCTTGGCTTCAGGCGCGCTGTCGCGCTTCCCGAACAGTTTTTCTGACTTCAGCATGAACGATCTCCTGGATGAAAGTGAGCGCGCAGCAGGACTGCGCTGCACACTGTCCGCTTGGGCAGTTGCAGCCGGCCAAAAGTTCCCATCCAGAAGATTCGCAAGAAAAAGCTTGCGCAAAAAACAAAACCGCAGCGCGAAGGCTGCGGTTTCGATGCGAAGAGCTGTCGCGCGATCAGACGCGGCGCTTGTATTCGCCGGTACGGGTGTCGATTTCGATCTTGTCGCCCTGCGCCACGAACAGCGGCACGGACACGTCGAAGCCGGTAGCGATCTTCGCCGGCTTCAACACCTTGCCCGAGGTATCGCCCTTGACGGCCGGCTCGGTGTAGGTGATTTCGCGCACGATGGTAGTCGGCAGTTCGACCGAGATCGCCTTGCCGTCGTAGAACACGGCTTCGCAAGCCATGCCGTCTTCGAGGTAGTTGATCGCATCGGCCATGTTTTCGGCCTCGACTTCATACTGGTTGTAGTCGGCGTCCATGAACACGTACAGCGGGTCGGCGAAATACGAGTAGGTCACGTCCTTGCGGTCCAGCATGACCACGTCGAATTTTTCGTCGGAGCGATAGACAGCTTCCTGCGCCGCTTCGGTCAGCAGGTTTTTCATCTTCATCTTGACGACGGACGCGTTGCGGCCCGACTTGGAAAATTCTGCCTTGACGACGACCTGAGGCTGGCCGTTGAGCATGAACACGTTGCCGACGCGGAGTTCTTGTGCGGTTTTCATAATGAGATTGCCAAATAGTTCGGAGAATGATGCGCGCCGGTCGGGACTGCCTTTGATGTACGGTTGCCGTTGTAATCAGCGCACGGGGATTGCGAAGCCGCGGAATTTTACCCGATTTCGCCGGCGAACTCGATCAGGCTCGCGGCCAGGCCCGGCTGCTCTGCCAGCTGCCGCTCCCAGCGGCACCCATGCGCGGTCAATGCAGGCAACGCGGCAAGCAGCGCCGGCCAGTCGAGCCGGGCTGCCGGGTCGCCGTTCCACGCCCGCCAGAATCCAGCCAGCACCGGCGCAGATTCACCACATGACGCGGCGTACAGCGCGAGGAAGGCCTCCAGCTTGTCGGCATGGGCGCCGCCTTCCTGCGGATACAGCTGCCAGACGAAAGGCCGCGCGGCCCACTGCGCGCGCACCGCGCTGTCCTCGCCGCGCACGAAGTTCAGGTCGCAGCTCCACAGCAGCCGGTCATACGCGTCCGGCTCGAGGAAGGGCACGCCGGCCAGCGTCAGCCCGCCTTCGGTGCGCACCTGTCCGGGCGGCGGCGCGAGCGGCGTCACGCCTTCGGGCACCAGGCAGACGACCGGCGGCCCGGCGCGCATCGCCGCCAGCAGCCGTTCGACCGGCGCGGTCGGATAGCAGAACAGCGAGGCCAGCGTGGCCTGAGGCGGCACACGCACGCCCAGCTGCGCAAGAAAGGCGTCGCGCTCGGCCGTTCCGAAAGCGGCGCGCGCCGCATCCAGTCCGGCCTCCCGCAGCAGGCCGCCGGTACGCGTCGTAAAGCCGGGGAAAAAGAAATGCTGCACCAGCGGCAGCCGCGGATGCGGCGAAGGCAGCCGGTGGCTGTCCTCGACCCAGCGCTCGGCCGACAGGTACTCGAGGTTGATCCACACCGGCGCCGGCTGCACCGCGGCCATCGCCTCCAGCGTGCTGTCGGCCAGCCGGCAGCCGAAGGCGGAGATCACCAGGTCGCCGGCGGGCACCGGCTCGCCGCGCCAGCGGCGCAGCGTGAAGCCGTCCAGCGCCTGCGCTTCCAGCCCGGTGTCGATCGCCGGGCGCAGCCGCTGCAGCCGCGCGATGTCGTCGATCCACAGCGTCACCGCCAGTCCGGCCTGCGCGAGCGCACGCGCCAGCCGCCAGCAGACGCCGGCATCGCCGTAATTGTCGATCACTTCGCAAAAGATGTCGGCGCAGCGCAGGACTCGCATCGCTTGCCCCGATCCGGCAACGTGCCTGCGCGCAGGCGGCGCGCTCACTCCCACTCGAGCTGCATGTACAGCTGCTCGGCGTTGCGCAGGTTCACGGTGTCGAACAGCTGCCAGCGCGGGCGCTCGGCGGCGGCCGCGTCGCGCACCACGTCGCGCATCGGCCGGCCGGCGGCGATGCCGCGGCGCAGGTCGGCCATCAGCACGTCGAGATAGCCGCGCAGCCTGTCCAGGTGGACGGCCTTGTCCTCGACCAGCGGGCCATGGCCGGGAACGGCGCGCGCTGCCGGCAGCGCCTTCAGCGACTCGATCACGGCGAGCCAGCCTTTCGCATCGCCGTCGATCGACGGCGCTCGGTCGACGAACAGCAGGTCGCCCATCCACAGCGTGCCAGTGCGCTCGTCCAGCACGGTCAGGTCATGGTCGGTATGCGCAGGCGGCCACGCGCGGAGCAGCAGGCGCCGGCCGCCGAGGTCGAGGTCGAGCGCGAGTTCGGCGCTGACTTCGCGCGTCGGCAACACGATGCGGCTGCCGTCGGCGTCCGCGCCGAGCATCTTCCTCAGGTTGGACTCGTAGCCCTCGGCGCGGATGCGCATCGCGCCGGCCAGCCGCGCATGGCCGATGAATTCAGGCCGGTCCTGCTCGAAGGCCGCATTGCCGAAGATATGGTCGGAATGCACATGGGTATTGATCACATAACGGATCGGCAGTGACGAGCGCGCGCGGATTGCTTCTCGCAGCGACTGTCCGATGCGGAAGCTGCCGCCGGTGTCGATGACGGCGATCGCGGTGTCGCCGATCACGAAGCCGATGTTGGCGATGTCGCCGTGGTAGTCCTCGCCGAACTCCTCATGCACGCCGGTGTGCATGAACACGCCGGCCGCCACCTCGGTCACAGGCAGCGGCGCCGCCACGGCCGACTGCAGCGCCAGCGCCGCGCAGAGCACGGCCATCAGTCGCGCCAGCATCTCAGCCCTCCGCCGCGATCTGCCGCAGCGCCCGCTCGAACACCTCGACCGGCTGGCCGCCCTGCACCAGGTAGCGGTCGTTCAGGATCAGCGACGGCACCGAATGAATGCCCTGCGACTGGTACAGCTGCTCCTGCTCGCGCACGACCGCCGCGTAGTCGTCGCCGCGCAGGATAGCGGCCGCGCGCTCCGTATCGAGCCCGGCTTTGGCGACGGCCTGCAGCAGCACCGGCGCGGCCGACGGATCGAGGCCGTCGGTGAAATAGGCGCCGAGCAGCGCGCGCTTGAGCCGGTGCTGCGCGTCAGCGCCCTGTTCGCCGGCCCAGTGCAGCAGCCGATGCGCATCGAAGGTGTTGTAGGTGCGCTTGCGCCCGGCCATGTTGAACTCGAAGCCGACGGCCGCGCCGCGCTCGGCGATCTGCTGCTGGTTCTGCTCGACCTGCGCAGGCGTGAGGCCGTATTTGCGGCACAGGTGCTCGACGATGTCTTCGCCTTCGGGCGGCATGTTCGGGTTCAGCTCGAACGGCTGGAAGTGCAGTTCGACGGTCACGTCCTGCCGGACCCGCTCGATCGCCTGTTCGAGCGAGGCCAGTCCGACTGCGCACCACGGGCAGGCGATGTCGGATACGAAATCAATCTTGATCGGGTTCATGCAAGCTTCTTCGCAAATGAGGTGGGGGCATGGGCAACCGGCGCCGCTTCCGGCGCCCGCGCGCAATCCGGTAACACGCGTAGTTTATACTCGTCCTACCCTGTTGAAGACACCGACACGCCAGCGATGCCGAACAAAACGCCTGCAACGACACGCACCCTCGCCGTACTGCTGCTCGCCTGCGCCGCCGCGATGCCGGCTCAGGCCGCCAGCTACCTGTGCGTGACGAAGGCGATGCGCGGCAACAAATGGATCTGCACCGAGGATCCGTCGGTCTGTTCCTTCGTGTTCCGCGTCGACGAGGCCGGCCGCAAGCTCACGCGCAATGCCGACGAACGCAACCCGCAGGTGCCGGTTGTCGTGGACAAATGGGATGACAAGGTGCTGATCGCGCACGAAGACCAGACGCGCATCGACTCACGCTATATCGAACAGTATTTTTACAAGATCGAATTCGGCAGCGGCAACTTCCTGATGGCCAACGAGTATGTGACCAACAGCGGGCGCTACCTGACGGAGGAAGAGCTGAAGATGGCCGACAGGAAGCGCTTTTCCTACTACCGTCCGCAGCTGTTTTCGGAAAAAGGCCGCTGCCGCTTCCGCCGCTAGCGGCCGGTCATCAGCGGTTGCGCTGCTTGCGCGCCGCGAGCTTCTTGTGCGACTCGTCGAAGGCGCGGTCCAGGTAGGCCACATAGAACTGATGATCGCCGCCAACCAGCGGCTCGACCAGCATGTCCCCCGCAGCGTCGACGAAGACCAGCGTCGGCGCGACCGCCACGCCATAGCGCTTCGCGATCGCCGTCGGCGTGGTCCAGCTGCCGTCGTAATCATGGATGGACTGCCGGCTCGTCATCGTCAGCTCGCGGATCACCGGCGGATTCGCCTCGCGCAACAGCGGACCGAGGTAATTGCGGCGCACCACCTTGCAGTACGGGCATTCCGGCAGAGAAAACATCAGCACCAGCGGCTTGCCGGCCGCCTGCGCGTCTGCCGCCTGCTGCTGCAGGTTGTCAACGGGTGGCAGCGTCACAGGCGGCGGCTCCGCGAAAGCAGCCGTCGACAGCGACAGGAAGAAAACCGGCGCGAGCACGCGCCGCAAAAAACCGTTCATTGCCTGATCTCCGATTCTGTGCAGGCCAATTGCCCGCTGGTCTCGATCACCGTGCCCGAACGCGGGTCAAAACGGCGCCCGGAGACGTTCATACGTCCGTTGCTGCGGTCAATGCTGAAATCCATGCCGACCTCGACGCCCTGCGGCGAGATGCCGAGGCTGCGGCAGCGGATCGCCGCCGACGCCAGCTCGCAGCCGCAGACTTCGACGGTCGGCTCGAGACAGCCCGACGCCAGTTCGGGCGCGCGGCGCACATAGCCGCCCTCGAAATTCGCCAGGATCTGCCACTGTCGCTCGCCGCCCGAAACGCCGCCGCCGTCGAACACGTCCTCGACCCTGACCGAGCCGGAACAATCGAACTGCAGCGTCTGCGCCGCCAGCGGCAGCGCTGCAGCTGCGGACAGCGCACCGGCCAACGCCGTGGCCAGCGCGCGCATCATCCGTCGACCACGCCCTGATCGGTGCGGCTGTCGCCGCGATTGTCGTGCCAGGTCACGCTGATGGGATCGCCCTTCTTCGCGCCGCGGAAATTGAACGCGATGTACGGATTCTCCGACACCGCCATCCCGAGGTGCGCGTCGAGCACCACGCGGTCGTTGCACTTCACGACCAGCGTCTCGATGTAGTGCGGAGGAATGCGCTTGCCTTCCTCGTCCTTGCGCAGGCCCGATTCCATCGGGTGCTTGACCATCAGCTTCATCTCGACCACGTCCTTCACCAGGAAGGCGCGGATCTTCATTGGTTCACTCATGCAGGTCTCCCTCGTGCCAGTCCGGTCAGCCGCAGCCGCCGCCGCCGGCGCGCACCTTGATCATCGTATTGCCGACGTAGTATTTGCCGTCGGCGCGCGCAATGCCGTAAATGGTCGATGTCTCGCCCATCTTGATGCGCGTGCTGATCATGGCGTCGGTGCCGGGGGGGATGCGGAAGGCGGCCGTGACAGGCAACGGGTTCTTGTGCACCACCACCAGCATGAAGTCCGTGTTCGGGATCTTGCTTTCCATCGACATCGGCACGACGAAGCCGCTGCCCACCAGTTCGGGGCCGGACAGCACCACGTCATTGCTGTTCACCGCGACCTCGCCGCCCATGGCCCAGACCGCCTCGGATACGGTCTTCGCATCGAACAGCTTGTTGTCCCACTCCGCGCCGAACACGTCGGAGGGTTTCAGCACGCCCGCTGCAAACGCCAGCGACAGCGCGGTTCCCACTTGCAGGAAGTCCCTGCGGTCAATCTGCTGCATGCCCGTGTCTCCTCGGGATACATTCTTTTTCTCACCCCGGCATCGGGGCACCGTTCGGCCTGCGCGAGGCCTTCTTTCAAGTTTACCCGAAGCATCGCCTCGGATGGCCAAATCCATTACTCGGGTAATAACGATAAAGAAAGGGCCGGCAAATGCCGGCCCGCGTGTCTTGCTTCGTCTTGCTTCGCCCTGCGGCGCTTATTGCAGATTGTCCAGCGCCGTCGACAGGTACTCGACAGTGCGATCGACGTGGTTCAGCTTCTCGAGGCCGAACAGGCCGATGCGGAAGGTGCGGAAATCGGCGCGCTCGCCGACCTGCAGCGGCACGCCGGCTGCAGTCTGCAGTCCGAGCGAGATGAATTTCTTGCCGTTCTGGATGTCCGGGTCGCTGGTGTAGCTGACCACCACGCACGGCGCCTGGAAGCCCGGCGCGGCGACGCTCTTGAAGCCCTTGGCTTCCAGCAGGCGGCGCACCTTGTCACCCAGCTCGACCTGCTTCGCCTGCAGGTTTGCAAAACCGCCGTCGCGGGTTTCCTTCATGGTGTCGCGCAGGATGCGCAGGCCATCGGTCGGCATCGTGGTGTGGTAGATGTGCGAGCCCTTCTCGTAGGTCTCGACGATCTGCAGCCACTTCTTCAGGTCGCACGAATAGCTGGTGCTGGTGGTCGCGTCGATGCGCTCGCGGGCGCGCGCGGACATGCCGATCAGTGCGCAGCAAGGCGAGCTGCTCCAGCCTTTCTGCGGCGCGCTGACCAGCACGTCGACCTTCGACTCGACCATGTCGACCCACATCGCGCCGGACGCGATGCAATCGAGCACGAACAGGCCGTCGACGGCTTCGACCGCCTCGCCGACGGCACGCAGGTAGTCCGGCGGCAGGATCATGCCGGCCGACGTTTCCACGTGCGGCGCGAACACGACCGCCGGCTTGTGCTCGTGGATCCATGCGACGACTTCTTCGATCGCCGGCGGCGCATATTGCTGTTCGAAGCCCTCAACCAGCGGCTGGCCGGTCATCACGTGCAGCTGGTCGGAGATGCGGCCCATCTCGAAGATCTGGGTCCAGCGATAGCTGAACCAGCCGTTGCGGATCACCAGGCACTTGCGGTCAGTCGCGAACTGGCGCGCGACCGCTTCCATGCCATAGGTGCCGCTGCCCGGCACGACCACCGCCGACTTCGCGTTGTAGACCTCCTTCAGGATGCTGGAGATGTCATTGATCACCCCCATGAAGGCCTTCGACATGTGGTTCAGGGAGCGATCGGTGTAGACGACCGAGAATTCGAGCAGTCCATCGGGATCGACGTTGGGAAGCAAGCCGGGCATAGGAATCCTGTCTGGGTGAATATGTACTGGCCAGCCGGTTTGCCGGCATGCCAGTACGAAAAATTGAGAGCGCGAGTTTAACAGGTTAAGCGCCGGACTCGTCAGGCCGGTGGCAAGGCGGCGGGCTGTTGCGGCCGGCTCCGGACCATTGCTCCCTATGCACGGCGCAACCTATGGCAGGAATGACAAGTTCGCAAGCAGTGGCGAAGGGCTATAGAATCGCGTCCTCTCTTTAGTTCAAACAGTTATCCGGAGAAACGATGGAAAGCGATATCGAAATTGCGCAAAAAGCAAAGATGAAGAAGGTGGTCGATGTCGCTGCGACGCTGGGCATTGGTGAAGATGCGATCGAGCCGTATGGCCACTACAAGGCAAAAATCTCGCTCGACTATCTCGACACGCTGAAAGACCGTCCTGACGGCAAGCTGGTGCTGGTCACCGCGATCAGCCCGACGCCGGCCGGCGAGGGCAAGACCACGACCACGGTCGGCCTGGGCGATGCGCTGAACCGGATCGGCAAGAAGGCAGTGATCTGCCTGCGCGAACCGTCGCTGGGCCCGGTGTTCGGCGTCAAGGGCGGCGCGGCCGGCGGCGGCCATGCGCAGATCGTGCCGATGGAAGACATCAACCTGCACTTCACCGGCGACTTCTCCGCGATCGCGCTGGCCAACAACCTGCTGGCCGCAATGATCGACAACCATATCAACCACGGCAACCCGCTCGACATCGATCCGCGCCGCATCACCTGGAAGCGCGTGGTCGACATGAACGACCGTGCGCTGCGCGACATCGTCATCGGCGCCGGCGGCACCGCGAACGGTTTCGTGCGCCAGGACGGCTTCGACATCGTGGTCGCGTCCGAAGTGATGGCGATCTTCTGCCTGGCCACCTCGGTGCAGGACCTGAAGAAGCGCCTCGGCGACATCGTCATCGGCTACACGCGTGACCAGAAGCCGGTGCATGCGCGCGACCTGAACGCGCACGGCGCGATGACGGTGCTGCTCAAGGACGCGCTCCAGCCCAACCTGGTGCAGACGCTGGAGAACAATCCGGCGTTCGTGCACGGCGGCCCGTTCGCCAACATCGCGCACGGCTGCAACTCCGTGATCGCGACGAAGAGCGCGCTGAAGCTCGGCGACTACGTGGTGACCGAAGCCGGCTTCGGCGCCGACCTCGGCGCGGAAAAATTCATCGACATCAAGTGCCGCAAGACCGGCCTGATGCCGTCGGCCTGCGTGCTGGTGGCGACCATCCGTGCGCTGAAGTACCACGGCGGCAAGGACGTCAAGGAGCTCAACACCGAAGACCTCGACGCGCTGAAGAAGGGCCTGGTGAACCTCGAGCGCCATGTCGAGAACGTGACGAAGAACTACGGCCTGCCCTGCGTGGTGTCGATCAACCGCTTTACGGCCGATACCGAAGCAGAGATCGCGTTGGTCACCGACCGCATGAAGGCGCTGGGCGTGAACGTGGTGCTGGCCGAGCACTGGGCCAAAGGCGGCGCCGGCGCCGAAGCGCTCGCGCACGAAGTGGTGCGCCTGGCCGAACGCGGCGCGCAGGGCCATTTCGTCTATGAAGACAGCGACTCGCTGTGGGACAAGATGAAAAAGGTCGCGACGAAAATCTACGGCGCGGCCGACATCAGCGCGCCGGCGAAAGTGAAACAGCAGCTGCAGGCGTTCGAGGACGCCGGCTACGGCCGCTACCCGATCTGCGTAGCCAAGACACAGTCGTCGTTCAGCACCGACCCGACGCTGCGCGGCGCGCCGAGCGGGCACATCGTGAACGTGCGCGAAGTGCGGCTGGCCGCCGGCGCGCAGTTCATCGTGATGATCTGCGGCGACATCATGACGATGCCGGGCCTGCCGAAGGTGCCGAGCGCAGTGCGCATCGACATCGACGACAGCGGCAAGGTGGTCGGGCTGTTCTGATCCGGACATACCGCGCCGAACAAAGCTAACGACAAACAAAGAACAACGGAGACATTGATGCGAGCAGCCGTCTACACCAACCGCGGTCCCGCGGCCGAGGTACTGAAGATCGTCGACAAGCCGACGCCGGAACCCGGCGCCGGCGAAGTGCGGGTGCGCGTCGCGTTCAGCGGCGTCAACCCGTCCGACGTGAAATCGCGCTCGGGGATCGCCGCCCGCACCGGCGGCTTCCCGGAGGTCACGCCGCACAGCGACGGCGCGGGCACGATCGACAAGGTCGGGGCTGGCGTCGACGCCAGCCTCGCCGGCCGGCGCGTCTGGGTGTTCAACGGCCAGTGGGAGCGGCCGTACGGCACCGCGGCCGAGTACGTCACGCTGCCGGTGTCGCAGGTCGTGCCGCTGCCCGATGGCGTGTCACTCGAAGTCGGCGCGTCGATCGGCATACCGCTGATGACGGCGATGCATGCAGTGCAAGCCTGCGGTTCGCTGCTCGGCAAGACCGTGCTGGTGCCCGGCGCAGCCGGCAGCGTCGGCTTTTACATCACGCAACTGGCCGTCGCTGCCGGTGCGCGCGTGATCGCCATCGTCAGCAATGACGACAAGGCCAAACTTGCACGCGAGCTCGGCGCGGCCGATATCGTCAACTACAAGACCGAGTCGCTGGTCGAGCGGGTGCAGGCGCTGACCGGCGGACAAGGGGCCGATTTCATCATCGACCTCGACGCAGCCGCGCATGCGCCGCATTACGGCAGCCTGCTGCGCTTTGGCGGCAAGGCAGTGGTCTACGGCACCAACCAGCCGCAGATCACGATGCCGTTCGGCCCGATGATCCTCGGCTTCGTCAGCATCTATTACTTCATCGTCTACAAGCTGCCGGCGCCGCTGCTGCGCGACGTGCTGGCCGGCGTGTCGGCCGCCCTTGGACGCCCGGACTTCCGTCATCCGCCGCTGGCGATCCATCCGCTCGAATCCATCGTTGCTGCGCACGAGCAGGTCGAGCGCGGCGCGAACGCCAAGGTGCTGGTCCGCCTCTGACGATGACCGGCTTCAGCGATCACTTCGGCGCGGTCGCTGGCAGCTATGCGGATTTTCGTCCCGGCTATCCGCCCGAATTGTTCGCGTGGCTGGCTGCGCAATGCGCGGGCCATGAGCTCGCTTGGGATTGCGGCGCCGGCAGCGGACAGGCATCGGTTGCGCTCGCCGCGCATTTCGCGCGCGTGCATGCGACTGACGCCAGCGCCGATCAGGTCGCGCATGTGGAACCGCATCCCTGTGTCGAATATCGTGTGGCGCCGGCAGAGCAGTCCGGCCTGCCGGATCGCAGCGCCGACCTGGTGACGGTCGCGCAGGCGCTGCACTGGTTCGACCTGCCGGCTTTCTACGCGGAGGTGCGGCGGGCGCTCAAGCCCGGCGGCGTCATCGCCGCCTGGACTTATGGCGTACACGTCACCGAAGGCGATGACGTGAATGCGGTCGTGCGCCACTTCTACGAGCATGTCGTCGGCCCTTGCTGGCCGCCGGAACGCCGTCATGTGGAAAACGGCTATCGCGAGCTGCCCTTCCCTTTCACGCGCATCGCCGCCCCCGAATTCACGATGCAGGTACGCTGGCCCCTCGCACAGCTGCTCGGCTACCTTGGTTCGTGGTCAGCCACGGCGCGCTATCGCAAGCTGAATGGCAGCGATCCCCTGCCGGCGCTGCGGCAGCAATTGCTGCCGCTGTGGGGCGACCCGGCGCAGGCCCGCAGCGTGAGCTGGCCGCTGTCGCTGCTGGCGGGCCGGCTGGACTGATGACGAGTTTCCATTCGATAATCCGCTGCACCTCCTACGCCACCCCATGACCCTTGAACCTGAAGCATTGCAGGCGATCTGGCTGACCGTCAGGCTGTCCGCCGTCGTCACGCTGATCCTGCTGCTGGTCGGCACGCCGGTCGCATGGTGGCTGGCGCGCACGCGATCGCTGCTGAAGGCGCCGGTCGCGGCGCTGGTCGCGCTGCCGCTGGTGCTGCCGCCGACCGTGATCGGCTTTTACCTGCTGCTTTCGCTCGGCCCGAACGGCGTCGGCGGCAAGCTGACCGAATCGCTCGGCCTCGGGCTGTTGCCTTTTACCTTCTGGGGGCTGGTGATCGCCTCGGTGCTGTATTCGCTGCCGTTCATGGTGCAGCCGTTGCAGGGCGCGTTCGACGCCATAGGTCGCCGCCCGCTCGAGGTCGCGGCCACGCTCGGCGCGACGCCGCTGGACGCGTTCTTTACCGTCGCGGTTCCGATGGCCCTGCCCGGCTTTCTGACCGCGTCGGTGATGACCTTCGCGCACACCGTCGGCGAGTTCGGCGTGGTGCTGATGATTGGCGGGAACCTGCCCGGCGAGACGCGGATGGCTTCAGTGCAGATCTACGATTACGTCGAGGCGATGCAGTATGCGCAGGCGCACCAGCTCGCCGCGGTGATGGTCGTGTTCTCGTTCATGGTGCTGCTCGCGCTGCACCTGTCGCGCGCGCACGCGCGCCGCGGAGCCTGACGTGGACGGCATTCGCGCTCACCTGCAACTGAACCGGGCCGGCTTCATGCTGTACGTGGATCTCGCGTTGCCGGGACAAGGCGTCACCGCGCTGTTCGGTCCCTCCGGCTGCGGCAAGACCACGCTGCTGCGCAGCCTTGCCGGACTGGAGCGCGCGCAGGGCACGCTGCGGGTAAACGGCGAGACCTGGCAGGATCAGCGCACCTGGGTGCCGACGCACCGGCGCGCGATCGGCTACGTGTTCCAGGAAGCGAGCCTGTTTCCGCACCTGAGCGTGCTGGGCAACCTGCGCTACGGCCTGCAGCGTTCGGCGCGCGGCGCGCCGGCCGATCTCGAGCATGCGATTGATCTGCTCGGACTGCGCGCGCTGCTCGACCGCAAGCCGGAGCGCTTGTCCGGCGGCGAACGGCAGCGCGTCGGCATCGCGCGCGCGCTCGCGGTCAACCCGAAGCTGCTGCTGATGGACGAGCCGCTGGCCGCGCTCGATCTCGCGCGCAAGCAGGAGATCCTGCCCTACCTCGACCGGCTGCAGCGCGAGCTGCGCATGCCGGTCGTCTACGTCACGCATTCGCCGGACGAGGTCGCGCGGCTCGCGCACCATCTGGTGGTCATGCAACGCGGCCAGGTGGTCGCCAGCGGCGGGCTGGCCGACACGCTCGCGCGTGTCGACCTGCCAATCCGGCTCGGCGAAGATGCCGGCGTGGTGATCGATGCGACCGTCGGCGCCGTCGATGCGCAATGGCACCTCGCCCGTCTCGATTTCGACGGCGGCGCGCTGTGGACGCGCGATCCCGGCCTGCCGCCGGGCACGCCGGCGCGCGTGCGCGTGCTCGCGCGCGATGTCAGCATTGCGCGCGAACAGCCCGGCAAGAGCAGCATCCAGAACATCCTGCACGGCCACATCGCGCGTATCGTCGATGACGACAGCCCGGGCCTTGCGTTGCTGAGGTTGCAGGTGGGGCGCACGGCCTTGCTGGCCCGCGTCACGCACCGCTCGCTGGCCGAGCTGGCGTTGCACGAAGGCGATCCTGCCTGGGTGCAGGTCAAGTCCGTCGCACTGGCCCGCTGAAACGATGAAACGACCTGCGCTCCTGCTGGCCCTGCTGCTGGCCGCCGGCTGCACGAAGGCACAGGCGGCATCGCTGCGCTTCAGCTGCCGCGGCTGGATGCCCGTCTACATCGACAGCTGGCTACCGATGAATCCCGAGCCGGGCGAGTTCGATTCGCTGTCGATCGACGTCGACGAGGCCAGCGGCACGACCAGTTTCGTGCTGACGACCATCGGCCGCGTGAGTTTTCCGACCCGGATCACCGACTCGCAGGTCAAGGGCACGCTTGCGCTGCGGCGGATCATGGTCGACGAGATGATCGAAACCGTCGATTTTTCCCTGAAACGCGGCACCGGGGAAGTCGTGGTCACCGCCCTCGAGAAATCTCGCCGTCCGCACCTGCTGTACCGCGGGCGCTGCAACCAGCACAAGCCGGCATTCTGACTGCGCCGCTGCAGCAGCACGGGCGAAAAAATCCCGGACCGGCAATTCGGCTTTTCCGTGCAATCACCTCGCCAAGGCTGGTGTGCCGGGGAGGATGAACGACAGACCTCCTGATTTGATATAGTGCAAACCTCCCAGCCCCTTTGGGCTATATCGTCAGAATCACCGCCGGCGGCAAAGGCGACAACGATGGACAAGACAGCCTCTTACGCAAAGACCGCGCGAATCAAGGTTCTGGTCTCGGCATTGCCGCTGACGGCATGGGGCCTGACGCGCATGCTGGAATCGCCGGAAGCCGCGACATTGCAGTGCATTGCCGTCGCCCCCTCGGTTGCGCACGCGGTCCGGTTGCTTCCAACGGCCATGCCGGACCTGGTGCTGGTGGACCTGGACAGCGAGGAGAGTGCCGACGTGCTGGCCGGGCTGATCGTCAGCGCTCCGCTGAAGATTCTTGCGCTGACCAGCTCGACCAATCCGGCAATCCATGATCGCGCCATCCTGGCGGGGGCGCGCGGCGTGCTGGACAAGCGCGAAGACGTATCGACGCTCCTCAAGGCATTGCACAAGGTGCATGAAGGCGAGATGTGGGTGGACCGCAGCGCCACGAGCCGCATCTTCCTGGAACTGGCACGCAAGCAGGCTGCCGCGCGCCCCGATTCGGAAGCGTCGAAGCTGAACGCGCTGACAAGCCGGGAGCGCCAGACCGTCGATGCACTGATGGACAATCCGGCGGCGCCAGCCAAGGTGCTCGCGAAAGACATGGCCATCAGCGAGCACACCTTGCGCAATCACCTGACCTCGATTTATTCCAAGCTGGGCGTTGGCAACCGCACCGAACTGTATGCGTTCGTGCAGCGGCACAGGCAGGACAACGGCAAACACTGAGATCGCCGGCGCGCCCGCGCCGGGGAGCGGATATTGTCGATGGCCCTGCTTCGATGCGGACACCGGCGACGGATGCGCAAAAAAGCCCGCATGAAGCGGGCTGGTTCATTCATCAAGCGGCGAGTGGCCTGCGGCCTTTCGTGCCGGCCTGACCGATCAGAATCCGACCGTGTAAGTCGTCATGGCTGACCAGCTGCTGACTGAACGGAAAGCTTCCGATCGGTACATCGCACCAACGCTCAGCTGCTGCGCTTTGGCGACGTCGAACGCAATGCCGGCCGATGCGGTCGGCCTCGTCTTGCGAGCGTTCGCGTTCAGGCTCTCGGCCGTCAATCCGCTTACGCCGGCAGCGACATACTCCCCGCCGCGGACTTGCAGGTCGTGCTCGACGCCGACCGAACCGAATGCCCTGACGCGTGGCACAAGGCTTCCGCTGACGCGAAGCCCGGCCAGCGCGGTGGTGCTTTGCTGCGACAGGGCTTCAAAGGTCAACGGCGACGTGACGCCGGCTGCGGCCTCTTCCGCATAGCCGTTCGCCTTGACTTTCGTGTAGCGCACACCAGCATACGGGCTGGCCGTCCAGTTGGTCGCCAGCGGCACGTGGTAGCTGACGACCACGCTCGCTCCCTGCGTGTTCATCCGGGTCGTGCCCGAGCCGGCTTCACTGGTGCCGACGACACCGCGCGTGGCGGTCAGATCGTTGTTGCCATAGCCAGCGGCGATCCGTGCTTCCCAGCCTCCCTGCACAGGCCGCTGGCTCCATACGCCGAACAAGCCGAACAATGGCGAGCCATTGTGCAAGCGTACGCCAGTGCCGGTGTTCGCCGATGAGCCCTGATCAAACCACGCGCCGACACGCCACTGTTCACTCAGGCTCAGCGCCCCGACCAACAGGCCGTGGTTCGTGTTCAGGTCGGAGTCATTGATTCGCTGGTAGCGTCCGCCGGCGCTGACGCACACGCCTTTGGCATCGAACGCCGTGCAATCATAGGTGAGGCCCGACGAGATCGCGTGGTTCTGCAGCGCATATACACCGCGCAGCGCAGCCAGCGTGTTCTGCATCGAGACTTGCGTATCGGCAGACGACGGCCCGGTCGGGAGATTGGTGATCAATTGGTAATACAGGACCATCCCGTCACCCGGGGCCGGCTGCTCTTTGAAATCAAAAGTCCATTCGCCGTTGTTGCCGTAAATTCCGGCCGCTGTCGGCGTCCCTGTCAGGAAACCCGTCGCCGAATTCAATGACAGTCCCGACGGAAGCGTCCCGCTTTTGAGCACCACATACACGGAATTGAAGTTCAGCCAAGGATACCCGCCGGTCTTGGCCGCGGCGAGCAGGTCTGCGCTGTAGTTTTGCCCGACCGTCGCCTCCGGAAGGGGGATGACGCTCATGCCGGCCATCGCGTGGCTGGCAGTGAATGAGAGGACGACACTCGCGATTGCGTATTTCAGGGTACGGCAAAGTCTTTTTATCAACATGACGACAACGATCTGAATCAGATCTTATATAAAATAAAGTTTCCAATAGGAAATGATACGGCCGGGTTGTCTGCGTACGCAAGCAGAGATTGACTGCGGCAGGCATGCGCGCTGAACAGGGCTTGCCACCGGGCGGCGTGAATCGCGTCGGCCGTGCAGGAAAACCAGCTCGTCGCTTGATGAAGCGGCGGGATGCGTCAGGAAACGCGCTTGAGTGGAAACGCCAGCGCGCCGATGAAATCGCGGACGACGACAGGCCCCTTGATGCCTTGCAGGCCGAAACGGAACCTGGGCTGGCTCGACCTGCGCTCGTCAATGAAGGTGGCGAACATCCGGTCCCAGATCGTCAGCAACTCGCCAAAGTTCGAGTTGCCTTCCGATTGATGCGCCGAATGATGGACACGGTGATAGGCCGGGGTTACCACCAGCATCGACAGCTTGCGGCTGACTGCGGGGTTCAGCGCGATGTTGGCATGACAAAACGCAGCATGGATCATTACAGACAGGCCGTACGCGAAGATGCACCACAGCGGCACGCCGAACAAGGTCGCCGCCGTCAGCAGCCAGAACGCGGCGACGACGGTTTCCAACGGGTGGTGCAGGATCGACGTGAAGACCGACACTTTGGCATCCGCGTGATGGAGTTGGTGCAGACGCCACAACACAGGAATTTTGTGCATCAGCCGGTGCCCGACATAACTGAAAAAATCCAGCATCAGCACGCTCGTCAACAGCGTGATTGCCGGCGGCACCTCCCATTGGCTGATCCGAATGAACTGCAAGGGGCCGATCAGGAAAATCCAATCCCGCAACGCCACGCTCATCACAAGGTAGTTCAGGACATGACCGGCGACCGCGACGAATGCCGCGACGGCCGCGAGGCTGTGCCCGTTGCGACTTTGCTCCGGATACCGGCGCTCCAGCCAGCGGAGCAGTCCCAGCGACAGCACAACGACGATCAATTCAACAAGCTGCATCGCACAGACGCCAAATAAAAATGGCCGCCATCTTAACCGAGCTTTTTACTTGCACCGGGAGCCGGCAGCGACCGGTACCGGTCGAGCCGGAATGAAGGAAAACATCATGAAGGGCGGAAGTGAAACGCGTCGCGCGGTCCGGCAAGGTCAAGGTAGCGAAGACTGCCCTGGCCGGCATCATGGACCGGATCGTGTTCGGCACGGCGGACGCGGTGCGGATACGTCTGCGTCCGCCTTTTCCCATCCCGAAAAGAAAAATCCCGGTATTCGATCGCTCGAATACCGGGATTGTCCTGGCGTCCCCACGGGGATTCGAACCCCGGTACTCACCGTGAAAGGGTGATGTCCTAGGCCTCTAGACGATGGGGACAAAACTTGAATTCTGTCCGTACTGCTGGCCTATGTTTACTGCTTTGCTACCGTACTGCCTGCCTCAACGAAAAGGGCCGGAATCGAACCGATGCCGGCCCTGCGAATTTGGCGTCCCCACGGGGATTCGAACCCCGGTACTCACCGTGAAAGGGTGATGTCCTAGGCCTCTAGACGATGGGGACAAAAACTGAAATTCTGTCCGTACTGCTGGCCTGTTTCACTACCGTACTGCACACGCTGGATTCTATCCCAGTGGTGGAGGTAAGCGGGATCGAACCGCTGACCTCTTGCATGCCATGCAAGCGCTCTCCCAGCTGAGCTATACCCCCCTGTGCTGCAGAAGCGAGATTATAGCCAATTCTTTTCTCTCGTGTAAATCACTCTCGAAAAAAATTTTTACAGGTACGGTGCGATGCGCTGGACCACGACATCACGCCCGAACAAGACGAGCACCGCATCGACCGACGGCGTCTGCAGCTGACCGGTGACGGCGAGGCGCAGCGGCATTGCCAGTTGCGGCATCTTCATCTTGTGGTCGGCCAGCACCTGCTTCATCAGCGCAGCGATCGCCTCTTTGGTCCAGTCAGTCGTCTTCGCCGCGTCGGCAAACTGCGCGAGCGCCGCACGCGCCGCATCCGTCAGGTGCTGCGCGACCAGCGCTGCGTCCGGCTTCGGTTCACGATAGAACAGCATCGCGGCGTCGGCCAGTTCATTCACGGTATTTGTCCGGTCCTTCAGCAGCGCGATCACCTCCTGCAGCGGCGGCGCGCCGTCCAAGCGCGCACCATCACGCTCGAGCGCGGGCATGGCCAGCTGCGCGAGACGCGCATTGTCGGTCAGCTTGATGTAGTGATTGTTCAGCCACGCCAGCTTTTCCGGATTGAACTGCGCAGGCGACTTGGTCAGGTGATCAAGGTCGAACCACTGGCAGAACTGCTCCATGCTGAAGATTTCGTCGTCGCCATGGCTCCAGCCGAGGCGCGCCAGGTAGTTCAGCATCGCTTCCGGCAGGAAGCCCTGCGCCGGATATTCCATCACGCTGACCGCGCCATGCCGCTTCGACAGCTTCTCGCCGTCGGCGCCGAGGATCATCGGCACATGGCCATAAACCGGCAGCTCGCCGCCGAGCGCCTTCAGAATGTTGATCTGGCGCGGCGTGTTGTTCACGTGGTCATCCCCGCGGATCACGTGGGTGATCTTCATGTCCCAGTCATCGACCACGACGCAGAAGTTGTAGGTCGGCGTACCGTCGGGCCGTGCGATCACGAGGTCATCGAGCTCGCGGTTGGAAATGGTGATCGTGCCCTTGACCGCGTCATCCCAGCTGACGTCGCCGTCCAGCGGATTGCGGAAGCGCACCACCGGCTTCACGCCGGCCGGAATCGCCGGCAGGGTCTTGCCCGGCTCGGGCCGCCAGGTGCCGTCATAGCGCGGCTTCTCGCCGGCGGCGCGCTGGCGCTCGCGCATGGCCTCGACTTCGTCGGGCGTGCAGTAGCAGGGGTAGGCGGTGCCGTCCTTCAGCATCTGCGCGATCACTTCGCGGTAACGATCCATCCGCTGCATCTGATAGAACGGGCCTTCGTCATGGTGCAGGCCCAGCCACTGCATGCCGTCGATGATGGCCTGCACCGCTTCCGGCGTCGAGCGTTCGAGGTCGGTGTCCTCGATGCGCAGGATGAAAGTGCCGCCAAATCGGCGCGCATAGGCCCACGCAAACAGCGCGGTGCGGGCGCCGCCGAGATGGAGATAACCGGTGGGACTGGGGGCGAAGCGGGTGCGGACGGTCATGTAACGGCTCTGGAATCTTGGGAAAACCGCTATTTTAGCGGCTGGAACGCGGGGCGGTCCGACTGATAGAATCGCGGTTTCCCCAATTCAGTCCCCGTCGGCAATGAGCGTCACCGCACCCACCTCCCCTTCCCGCAAGCTCTTCGTGACCACCGCGCTTCCGTATGCGAACGGTGCCTTTCACATCGGCCACATCATGGAATACATCCAGGCCGACATCTGGGTGCGCTTCATGCGCATGCGCGGGCATGAGGTGAATTTCGTCGGCGCCGACGACGCCCACGGCGCGCCGATCATGATCGCCGCCGAGAAGGCCGGCGTGACGCCGCAGGAATTCGTCGCGAAGATCGCGGCCGGCCGCCAGCAGTACCTGGACGGCTTCCATGTCGCTTTTGACAACTGGCACTCGACCGACGGCGCCGAGAACCATGAACTGTCGAAGGAAATTTACCGCCGCCTGCGCGACGACGCGAAGCTGGTCACGACCCGCACGATCGAGCAGTTCTACGATCCGGTAAAGAACATGTTCCTGCCGGACCGCTACATCAAGGGCGAATGCCCGAAGTGCGGCGCGAAAGACCAGTACGGCGATTCCTGCGAGGTCTGCAGCGCGGTGTATGCACCGACCGAACTGAAGAACCCGTATTCGACGCTGACCGGCGCCGCGCCGGTGATGAAGTCATCAGAGCACTACTTCTTCCAGCTGTCCGACCCGAAATGCGTGGAATTCCTGCGCAACTGGGCGCTGGACCCGTCGCGCCTGCAGCCGGAAGTGGCAAACAAGGCGCGCGAGTGGCTCGACAGCGAGACCGGCCTCGGCGACTGGGATATCTCGCGCGATGCGCCGTACTTCGGCATCGAGATTCCGGATGCGCCGGGCAAGTACTTCTATGTGTGGCTGGATGCGCCGATCGGCTATCTGGCGTCGCTGAAGAATTATTTCGGCAAGACCGGCCGCGACTTCGACGCCTTCCTCGCCGACCCGGCGACCGAGCAGTACCACTTCATCGGCAAGGACATCACCTACTTCCACACGCTGTTCTGGCCGGCGATGCTGCATTTCGCCGGCATGAAGGTGCCGAACAATATCTTCGTGCACGGCTTCATCACGGTCAGCGGTGAAAAGATGTCGAAGTCGCGCGGCACCGGCATTTCGCCGCTGCGCTACCTCGAGATCGGCATGAACCCGGAATGGCTGCGTTACTACATTGCGGCCAAGCTGAATGCGCGCGTCGAGGACGTGGACTTCAACCCGGAAGATTTCGTCGCGCGCGTCAACAGCGACCTGGTCGGCAAGTACATCAACATCGCCAGCCGCGCGGCCGGCTTCATCGCGAAGAAATTCGACGGCAAGCTGGCCATGGGCTGGGCGACCGCAGACGATGCTTTCCTGTCGGGACTGCGCGCCGCCGGCGCCGAGGTCGCCGCGCTGTACGAGGCGCGCGAGTACGGCAAGGCGCTGCGCCATGTGATGGAACAGGCCGATGTAGTGAACGCGTATGTCGATGCGAACAAGCCGTGGGAACTGGCGAAAGATCCGGCCAACAATGCGAAGCTGCAGGAAGTCTGCTCGCGGTTGCTGGAAGCCTTCCGCATCCTGACGATCTACCTGAAGCCGGTGCTGCCGGCGCTGGCAGCGCAGGTCGAGTCGCTGCTGAACGTCGCGCCGCTGCAGTGGAGCGACGTCGCGCAGGCGCTGCCGGACCAGCATGCGATGCAGCCTTACTCTCATCTGATGACGCGCGTCGAACCGAAGATGCTGGACGCGCTGTTCGAACCGCCGGCCGAGGCGGCGCCGGCTGCACCGGCCACGCCGGCTGCGGACATCGAGGCGATCGACGCCGAGATCAAGATCGACGACTTCATGAAGATCGACCTGCGCGTCGCGCAGATCGTCGACTGCGAGCACGTCGACGGCTCGGACAAGCTGCTGCGGCTGACGCTGGACGTCGGCGAAGGCCGGCTGCGCAATGTCTTTTCCGGCATCAAGTCCGCATACAAGCCGGAAGACCTGAAAGGCAAGCTGACCGTGATGGTCGCCAACCTGGCGCCGCGCAAGATGAAATTCGGCGTATCGGAAGGCATGGTGCTGGCCGCGTCCGCGAAGGATGAGAAGGCCGATCCGGGCCTGTACATCCTGGAGCCGTGGCCGGGCGCAAAGCCGGGCATGCGCATCCGCTGAAGGTAAAATACGCGTCAACCGAGACAATCCCAAACCGGAATCCAGGGTCATGAGCCTTTTCAACAAACAAACCGCTTACGTGTCCGATTTCAGCCGCTTCCTCGCCGACATGAAGCAGAAGAATCCGCAGCTCGAGGCCGAACAGCAGGCCGGCCGCGCGCGGCTGTGGGACAAGGACAAGATCGACCTCGACGAAATGCGCCGCGCGCAGGAATCGCGCGTAAAGCAGAAAGCCTACGTTTACCAGAGCTTCTGAGCCGCCCGCCGTGGAATTGTCCAACGACACCGCCATCGACAGCACGCCTGACGTCGTCGATGGCGTCGCGTTTGCGAAGCTGTACGGCGAGCCGCTGTTCAAGCTGCCGAACGACCTGTACATCCCGCCGGATGCGCTCGAGGTCTTCCTCGAGGCGTTCCAGGGACCGCTGGACCTGCTGCTGTACCTGATCCGCAAGCAGAATTTCAACATCCTCGACATTCCGATGGCGGCGGTCACGCACCAGTACCTCGAATATGTCGAGCAAATCCGCACGCGCAACCTCGAGCTGGCCGCCGACTACCTGCTGATGGCGGCGATGCTGATCGAGATCAAGTCGCGCATGCTGCTGCCGGCGAAAAAGGTCGAAGGCAGCGACGAACCAGTCGATCCGCGCGCCGAGCTGGTGCGCCGGCTGCTCGAATACGAGCAGATGAAGCTGGCCGCGTTCGAGCTCGACACGCTGCCGCAGGTCGGTCGCGATTTCGTGCGCACGCAGGTGTATGTGGACCAGACCGTGGTGACGCGTTTCCCCGACGTGAACATCGCCGACCTGCAGTCCGCATGGAATGACCTGCTGCGGCGCGCGAAGCTGACCGCCAGGCACACGATCACGCGCGAGGAACTGTCGGTGCGCGAGCACATGACGGCCATCCTGCGCCGCCTGCAGAGCGCGAAATTCGTCGAATTCCAGGACCTGTTCGACACCTCGCGCGGCGTGCCGGTGGTCGTGGTGAACTTCATCGCGATGCTCGAGCTCGCGAAAGAGACCCTGATCGAGATTACGCAGGCCGAGGCCTACGCACCGATCTACGTGCGGCTGGCCTACTCGCCGAACTGACGCCGCACAGGCATTTTCCGCCGGCGCGGCAACGGCGCCCGCTAGGCTCATTCAAAGACGAAGAATCCCATCATGAAAATCATCTCCTCGATCGCGGAACTGCGTGACCACCTGCGCGGCCAGCTGCGCACTGCGTTCGTACCCACGATGGGCAACCTGCACGAAGGCCATCTGTCGCTGATGCGGCTGGCGCGCAAGCATGGCGACCCGGTGGTCGCGTCGATCTTCGTGAACCGCCTGCAGTTCGGCCCGAACGAAGACTTCGACAAATATCCGCGCACCTTTGCCGACGACGTTGAAAAGCTGGAAAAGGAAGGCGTGTATGTGCTGTTCGCGCCGACCGAGAGGGACATCTACCCGGAGCCGCAGGAATTCCGCATTCAGCCGCCCGACGGGCTGGGCAACATGCTCGAAGGCGAGTTCCGGCCCGGTTTCTTCACCGGCGTGACCACCATCGTGATGAAGCTGTTCTCCTGCGTGCAGCCGCGCGTGGCCGTGTTCGGCAAAAAGGATTACCAGCAGCTGATGATCATCCGGAACATGGCGCGCCAGTTTGCGCTGCCCACCGAGATCATCGCCGCCGAGACGTATCGCGCCGATGACGGGCTCGCGCTGTCCTCGCGCAACGGCTACCTGTCGGCCGCCGAGCGCGCCGAAGCCCCGGCGTTGTACCGCGAACTGAACCGGGTCGCCGACGCGGTGCGCTCGGGCCAGCGCAATGCCGATCAGCTCGGCGAGGACGCGATGGCACGGCTGGCAGCCAGCGGCTGGCAGCCGGATTACGTGGCGATCCGCAAGCGCGCAGACCTGCAGGCGCCTGACGCCGCTGACCTCGAGGCCGGCGAGCCGCTGGTCGTCCTCGCCGCCGCGAAGCTGGGCAATACTCGCCTGATCGACAACCTCGAAATATGACCGCTGCGCGCCTGCTGCGCGCCGGCTTGCTGGCAGCGCTACTGCCGGCCACGGCTGCCGGCGCGACGGTCAGCGCGACCGATGACAGCGGCCGCGTGGTCACGCTGGCTGCGCCCGCCGCACGCATCATCAGCCTCGCGCCGCATGCGACCGAGCTCCTGTTTGCCGCCGGCGCCGGAGCGCGCGTGGTCGGCGTCTCTGCGTACAGCAACTTCCCTGCAGAAGCCTCCCGGCTGCCTTCCGTCGGCGACGCCATGCGCGCCGACATGGAACGCATCATTGCGCTGAAACCGGACCTGATCGTCGGCTGGAAGAGCGGCAACAACCCGGCCCAGCTGGAGCGGCTGCGCGCACTCGGGCTGCCTGTGTTCGACAGCGAGCCACGCCAATTCGATGACATTGCCAGTTCGCTGGAGCGGCTCGGCGCACTCGCCGGCACGGTTGAAGGTCGCGCCGCCGCGGCGCGTTTTCGTGCCGACCTGCGCGCATTGCGCGAACGCTATTCGGCGCGCAAGCCGGTCAGGGTGTTCTACCAGATCTGGCCGTCGCCGCTGATGACGCTCAACGACGCGCACATCGTGTCCGAGGCGATACGGCTGTGCGGCGGCGTGAACCTGTTCGGCAAGCTCGCGCCGCTGGTGCCGACGGTCAGCCGCGAATCCGTGCTGAAGGCCGATCCCGAAGCGATCTTCGTCAGCGACGAAGATGCGCAGGCCTTCGGGCGCTGGCGCGGATTCGGCAACCTGACGGCGGTGCGCAATGGCAGTCTGTTCCGGGTCGACGGCGGCGTGATGAACCGCGCCGGCCCGCGCATGCTCGGCGCCACCGCGCTGCTGTGCGAACAGATCGACGCGGCCCGCCGCAAGCAGACGACCACTT
>JACCDZ010080932.1_pt1 | contig 27939 bp, 24 predicted proteins | sample 7449551 | NCBI WGS metagenome assembly JACCDZ01 (sample SAMN15323452, study PRJNA562643) | freshwater metagenome | isolation source: river surface water | place: USA:Blue River Watershed | collected 2017-08-18 | reverse complement strand
TCCTATAAATTGAATCCGCAGACCTTGTTTTTCGCAGGGTATAGCGACAATGCTTTTGCCGATGACGAAGTGAATTCATTGACTCGCGACCAGCGCTCGGTGTTTGTGAAGTTCAGTTATGCGTGGATGTTATAACTTAAACGGCAAGTGTTAAAACAACAAAGCCAGCATCTCTGCTGGCTTTTTTTTGAGTTCTTACTTCGCGGCGAGTGGCGAACTAGCCTTTGGCTTTAGCAGCTTTTTTCAGCGCTTTTTTCTTCGCAACTGATTTTGGCTTTTTGGTCTTCGTCGGTGCTTTGGCTTCTTTGTGTTTTGGACGAAGCGCTTCAATCACCCGGCGTTTTAATGCCTGTTCGGTGTAACGTTCTACTTTACCAACCACACCGATATCGTGGGCTTCCACTAAAGAAATGGCGATGCCTTTTTTGCCGGCACGACCGGTACGGCCAATCCGGTGAACGTAAACGTCAGCAGTTCTTGGCATGTCGTAGTTAACGACGTGGCTGATATCATCGATATCCAAACCTCGAGCTGCGACGTCAGTGGCAAGCAGAATACGTACGGCGCCGCTTGAAAAGCGCGAGACGGCTTGCATACGTTTATCTTGTGGCATTTCGCCTTGTAACCAACAGGTTTTAATCCCCGCCGATTCCAATTGACCCGCAAGTGTTGCTAAACGTTCGCGCGTTTTGATAAACACGATGACCTTAGTAAATTCAGGTTGTTGCAACAGGTGTACTAAGAGTGCCAGCTTGTGATCCGCATCATCAGCTAAGTGTACCCATTGGGTGATCTTGTTTTTCTCGCGACGTGGCGGTTCAGCTTCTAATTGCACTGGTTCTTTCAGCGCTCTGGTTGAGAAGCGACTAATAGCGACACCTTCCAAAGTTGCTGAGAACAGCATAGTTTGACGACGGCGTTTGGCTTCGAGAATGATACGATCCATCTCGCCAACAAAGCCCATGTCGAGCATCCGGTCAGCTTCATCTAACACTAAAAGTTCCACTTCATCGGCGTGGAAGCTTTCTTCGTTGAGGTACTCAATCAAACGGCCTGGAGTTGCCACCAAGATGTCGTTATTTTTTTCTAAGGTTTCTTTGTGGCTACCATAGTTGATACCACCGGTGATCACGCCACAATTCAGGTCGGTAAATTGTGTGAGCATTTTCACTTGCTCATAAATCTGGAATGCCAGTTCACGAGTTGGGGTCATGATCAACACCCGGGCGAAACCTGGATCGCGACGAGGGAAATCAATAAGGTACTGGATGGCCGGTAGTAAAAACGCGAGGGTTTTGCCGGTGCCGGTTGGGGCAGAAGCCAAAATATCCCGACCTTCCAACGCCACCGGGATGGTCAGTTGTTGAATGGTTGTCGGTTTTTGAAAACCGCCAAATGTCAGGGCTTTGGCGATCATATCGTCCAATTGGAATTCGTCAAAACTGCTGATTTCAACTTGGCTGTTGGCTTCTGTCACAAATACTTTCCTATCATAAAACGGTTAAATAATGGCGGTATGGCTTTGTGGCCTGCTGCTGACAGTGGCCTTGGCATCCGATACACTGCAGCTTCCTGGTTAAGGATGGATTATGGCTGCTGGATTTACCTGTAAACAATTTTCCGTGGCGCATAGCGACTGTGCCATGAAAGTCGGCACTGACTCGCTGGTGCTTGGCGCTTGGTCGCAACCGCCAACCCAAGGTAATATCTTGGATATTGGCTGTGGCAGTGCCATTTTAAGCTTGATGATGGCGCAGCGCACCCAGTCGCAGCAACAGATTGATGCGATCGAGCTTTGCCAAGCGGCTGCTGCACAGGCGCAGGACAATGCTCGAAATAGTCCCTGGGCCGAGCGGATCCGCGTTGTTCAAGCTGATATTCTAACCTATCCAGACAGTGCTGACCATCTTGGCCAGCGTCGATACGCACTAATCATCTGTAATCCGCCTTATTTTCAGCATAGTTTGAAAAATCCGTCACAGCAAAAACAGCTAGCACGCCACACTGATTGCTTGCCCTTTGCCGATTTGTTGCAGGTTGCCGCACGTTTGGCGGCAACTGATGGCATGTTGTCGTTGATTCTGCCAATTCCAGAAGCTGCAGAATTACAACGTTTAGCCCCCAGTTCTGGTTGGTCTCTGCAGCGAAGTTGCGCTGTGTCTGCGCAACCGAATAAACCGGCGAGCCGGTTGTTGATGACTTTTACTCGCCAACCGAATGATGACGTCTGGTCGACCGAAGCATTATTAGTCCGCGATGAGTCAGGTGATTACAGCGCGGAGTACCGGCGACTACTGCGTGATTTTTATTTGCGATTTTAAATCATCAAATACAGCGCTTGTGTTGACATGAGTGCTGTGAGCAAGGAGTGCCATGTCAGAGTTTAGCCAATTGCCAATGAGCCCCGAAGCCTTAATTAAACTGAGCTTGCAGCAACAAGGGTTGTTGCAGGCCAACCGCGGTAAGGCTGGAACATTACAAACGATAAGCCAGTTGGGATATGTGCAAATTGATTCTATCAATGTGGTGGAACGGGCTCATCACCACGTATTGCATAACCGAGTGAGCGACTATCAACCGCAGTGGTTGGCGTCACTCTTGGCGGAAAAGCAGATTTTTGAGTATTGGTCACATGCCGCAGCGTATCTGCCGATGATCGATTTTCGCTTTAGTTTGTATCGTAAACAGCAGCTGGCGGCCGGAAAAAAACACTGGTTTGCCGCTGATCACCAAGAAATGCGTCAGGTCCGAGCAAAATTGCGCGCGGAAGGTCCTCTGAAGGCCGGTGATTTCGAGAAAAGCCAACATAAAAATGGCAGTTGGTGGGATTGGCAACCTGCCAAACAAGCGCTGGAACAGCTTTACATGCAAGGCGAATTAATGGTGGTTCGTCGCGACAATTTTCAGAAGGTTTATGATTTTACTGAGAATGTATTGCCGCCGCATGTCGATACTAAAACACCAACAACCCAAGAGTACGCCGAGTATTTAATTAGCAAGTATCTGCAAAGTCATGCCTTTGGCACTGTTGCACAAATCAGTTATCTGCGTCCTGAAATGAAAAAACCGGTACAACAGCAGTTGTTGTTGATGCAGGAGGATGGGGCGCTTGCTAGTTTTACCCACTGTGATCAGCGCTACTTTTGGCAACCTGCGCTGGTCACCGACCTGAAAAAGTCGTCGAAACTGCAGTTGCTAAACCCGTTTGATAATTTTGTGATCCAACGTCAACGTTTACAGCACTGGCTCAATTTTGATTATCAAATAGAGGTCTATGTGCCTGCCGCAAAAAGAAAAATTGGCTATTACAGTCTGCCAATTTTATATCTGGATCGTTTAGTCGGTCAGTTGGATGTCAAAGCCGATCGTCAGCACCGGGTGTTATTACTTCAACATCTGTTGTTTTCACCCGAAGTGAAGCTCACCAGCCGCTTGGCGAAGGCGCTGCAAAACGCATTACAAGCGTATGCCAAGTTTAATGGATGTGAGCATTGGCAATTAGTGCGGGCAACTCCTGCGGTGACAGCATGGTTTCACAGCGAAGTGCAAAGCGACAACGATTAATTACTGAAGCGTGCCACGACCTTTTGCCCAAGAAAAAACCGCAGCATGCTGCGGTCTTCTCTCGCCGGGGGGGCTTAAACTGGAATTAGCTGGCGCTACGAGATTTGATTGCTTCAATAACTGCTGAACTGGCAAATCCGTTGCTTTGCGCCCACTCGATATCGCCTGAGCTGGCAACTTGGCTGCTCGGCAGCTGCTTAACGATAAACTCGCCAATTTCAGCGGCATTATGTTTGATAGCAAAACGCACCATCGGTAAACCGTCACAGCTCACACCGTCATAGACGTTTTTAATACGGATTTTAGAATCTGATAATGTTTTACGCAGGCTGTTTTTGTCATTTGCCGCAATGTAAGAGCAGATTGATTGCGCAATTTGGTCGTTAGCTTGCACTGGTGCTGTAACTAACATTGGCACAGTTACGGTGGCAACTAAGGCGAATAATTTGGCTGTTTGCTTTGCGTTCATCTCGGATCCTGTTCATATCAGTAATGTGACTGTTACGAAAGGCCCGTCAGAGAAAGTGCTGTGCACTTATCGGAGGATTTACATCATCGTTGATGATGGCAGCCCGGCTATCATGGATTTCTACAAGGTTTAGTAGAAATCGGTAGACCCGAAGCTTTGCGTGTTCAGTCTTTCAACTGACTTGCCTTTCAAATTAAAATCGATTCTAACCGCATAAATTTCAGCCTGCAACTATCATTTTGAAAATTATTGCAAAATGAGGGCTGAAGTTTTTTTGAACAATTTTACGCTAAAAAAATTAACTCAATTCCTGCAATTCTGCAGTAATTTGTTCAAGCCATTGCAGCAATCTGTCCTCGGTGAGGTCATATTGGTTTTCTTCATCAAGCGCTAAACCAACAAACCATTCTCCATCCGGTGTTAATGCTTTAGAACGAGTAAATTCATAACCTTCGGTTGGCCAAAAACCAATGCGCTGACAATCGTTGCCAGCGATGGCTTCGTCGAGCATGCCCATGGCATCAACAAACCAGTCACTGTAGCCAATTTGATCGCCCATGCCATAGATCGCAATGATTTTTTGGTTCAAATTAACGTCGGATATTTCCGACCAATGGGCTTCCCAGTCTTCTTGCAACTCACCAAAATCCCAAGTGGAAATGCCAAGGATTAATACGTCGTAATCTTGCATCTGTGATAAGGGCGTAGTTTTGATATTATGCAAACTAATGCTGCCGTGGGCGGCCATTTGTGGATCAGATTGCAGTAGGACCTGAATTTTTTCGGCGACCATTTCGGTATAACAGGTGGTTGAACCATAAAAAATTGCAATTTTCATCGACGGGCTGCGGTCCTAGTTTCAAATTGGCGGCAGTTTAACAGAGCGCTAGCGCGCATCGCAAAATCTTTAACGTGGGAGTTTCATGAAAATAGCGGATGCAGAACTTATCCAACAATTTCTCGATGAGCTGTGGTTAGTTCATGGGATGAGTGTGCACACGCAAAGCGCCTACGGCAGTGATTTGCGCAAGTTTGCGGAGTTTTTGATGGCGCGTGAGACTAATTTGCTCGGCGTGTCGGCGGATGTGCTGGAAAGTTATTTGGCCGAGCGATACGACCACGGCTTATCGGCGCGCAGTACGTCACGCTGCCTCAGTAGCTTGCGTCGTTTTTATGGCTATCTGCAACAGCAAAAGCTGGTCGACAAAAACCCATTGGCGGCCATTATCAATCCGAAACTCGGGCTTAGTTTGCCAAAAACTTTATCAGAGTCCGATGTTGTCGCGTTATTGGAAGCGCCGGATATAAATGAACCCATTCAGTTCCGTGACCGGGTCATGTTGGAAGTGCTTTATGCCGCAGGCCTCAGGGTCAGCGAATTGGTGGGGCTGAAGCTAAATCAAGTCAATCCACGAGCCGGTGTACTGCGTATATTGGGCAAAGGGTCGAAAGAGCGATTAGTGCCGGTTGGTGAAGAAGCGGCAGTTTGGTTGCAACGTTTTTTGGCGCATGGGCGGCCAATGCTACTGAGTCATCCATCCGACGTTGTGTTCCCAAGTTTGCGCGGGGAGCAAATGACCCGTCAGACTTTCTGGCATCGCATAAAATTTTATGCGAAAGTGGCGCACATTCAAGCTGAGCTGTCGCCACATACCTTGCGTCATGCTTTTGCGACTCATTTATTAAATCACGGTGCAGATTTGCGTGTCGTACAGATGTTGTTGGGTCACAGTGACTTGTCAACGACGCAAATTTACACCCATGTAGCGCAAATGCGCTTGCAAAATATACATGAACAGCATCATCCTCGGGGTTGATGGTTTTGGAGAATGAAGTACATGAAAAAGTTAATCGCAGGTTTGTTGCTAGCCTCAGCACCGTTTTTAACGGTGGCGGCAGTTGACGATACTAAGTTAAAAGCGGCATTTGCCGAGGTTGGCTTGAATGTCACTACCGTTGCGGACTCAACAGTCCCAGGTTTGTTGCAGGTGATGACCGATCGCGGATTATTCTTTGCAACTAAAGATGGTAGCCATTTGATTGAAGGTCAGATTTATGACCTAAACAACAAGGTGTTAGTGAACGAAGAGATCCTAAAGGTAGTTCGTAAAGCCGGTGTTGCTGGCATGAATGGCACTGTGATTGAGTTCAAAGCACCAAAAGAAAAATATGCGATCCATGTATTTACCGATATTAGCTGCGGATATTGCCGCAAATTGCATTCTGAATTGCAAAGTTATTTAGATGCTGGGATCACGGTACGGTATTTGGCTTTCCCTCGTGGCGGTTTAGGCAGCGATACCTTTGATAGTCTGCAGTCGGTTTGGTGCGCCAAAGATAAACAAAAAGCGATGAACGAAGCCAAAAGCGGCGCGGATATTGTCGCGACCAAATGTGATAGCCCAGTCGCTAAACAATTTGAGTTAGGTCACACCTTTGGGATCAGTGGCACACCAGCCATTATTCTGCCGGATGGCAGTATGATCCCAGGTTATCAATCTGCTGCTCAATTACAAGTTGCTTTAGCGCAGCTGCCTAAATCCTAATGATTCAGCTCGCAAAATCAATCACACAGCGTCCGGTTATAACACCGGACGCTTTGCTTTTACCTGTGCATCCGGTGTTGCAACGAGTTTATGCTCATCGTGGTATTAGCACTTTCGCTGATTTAGCGCGGACTCCCGATAAATTACTTCCATTTCAAACGCTTAAAGGCATTGATTCGGCGGTTCACCTACTGCTAAATGCTTTGCGGGACCAGCGGCGGTTAGTCATTGTTGGTGATTTTGATGCCGATGGCGCCACCAGCACCGCCACTTTGCTAAGCGGTTTTCGTATGCTTGGCTTTTTGCATGTCGACTTTCTCGTGCCAAATCGGTTTGAGTATGGCTACGGTTTATCGCCAGAAATCGCTCAGCTGGCAATAGCACAAGGTGCTGAGCTAATAGTCACTGTGGATAATGGCATTTCGGCCATCGAAGGTGTCGCTGCGGCTAAAGCTGCAGGATTACAAGTGATAGTCACAGACCACCATCTTGCCGGAACTCAATTACCAGATGCTGATGCCATTGTGAACCCGAATCAGCCGGGGTGTGGATTTGCGAGTAAAGCCTTAGCCGGTGTTGGTGTTGCTTTTTATTTGTTACTCGCGCTGCGAGCGGCAATGCGCGAGCAAGGTTATTTCGTCAATCAAACCGAACCAAACCTCGCCACATTATTGGATTTAGTCGCACTTGGTACTGTCGCGGATGTGGTGCCACTGGATAGCAATAACCGATTATTAGTGCATTTGGGGCTGCAACGGATCCGCGGTGGCAAAGTACGTCCGGGTATTCAAGCATTAATTGATATTGCCAAACGCCAAGCTCATAAATTGACTGCCAGTGATTTTGGCTTTGCGCTAGCTCCGCGGTTAAATGCTGCCGGGCGTTTAGACGATATGTCGATAGGTATCGGCTGTTTGCTCGCCAATGATTTGTCGAAGGCTCGGCAAATCGCAGCTGAACTCGATAGCCTTAATTTAGAGCGTCGTGAAATCGAACAAGGCATGCAAACCGAAGCTTTGGCGTTTTTAAGTCGACTCAGTTTTGATGGGAAAGCACTGCCGAAGGCGTTGTGTTTATACCAAGCCGATTGGCATCAAGGGGTTATTGGTATTTTGGCGGGGCGGGTGAAAGAGCTTTATCACCGGCCAGTTATCGCCTTTGCCCAAGGCGACGACAATCAACTGAAAGGTTCCGCACGTTCGGTGCATGGTGTGCATATTCGTGATTTACTCGACGAGATTTCCACGCGTTGGCCGGGCTTGATATTGAAATTTGGCGGCCATGCCATGGCGGCGGGATTAACCATAGCTGCAGATAAACTCAGCTTATTTGAACAAGCTTTTACTGAAATTGCCGAAAAATCTATCGCGGATGAGTTGTTAACCTCAGTGATTTACAGTGATGGTGAACTCTCGGCATCTGATCTTTCGATGGAGCTTGCCGAAGCGCTGCAGCAGGCGGGGCCGTGGGGGCAAGCCTTCCCTGAACCGGTATTTCACGGCAAATTCCGCTTGTTACAACAGCGTCTGTTAGGCGAAAAACACTTGAAAATAGTGCTGCAAGCGAGTGACGGTAAGCTGTTAGATGCGATCTGGTTCAACTGTGATTACAAAGCTTGGCCAAATCCGAATATCCAGTGGGTGGAATTGGCCTATCAGTTAGATATAAACGAATTTCGCGACCAGCAAAATTTGCAGCTGATGGTGAAGCATATGGTGGCCACAAGCTAATTAAACCTTAGGAGTAGACATCGACGATGCAACTAAGGTGATTGCGAAAGGCCAAGACCCTCGGATCTGCAAGGGGGAAGCGAAAATACCCCAAACCATTGCTGCACCTTGTGGCGATTTTTTGCTACAATCTCCGTCTTATTTTTGAGGCGCAAAAGATCATCATGTTTGAAGTCAATCCAGTTTATAACAGTATCAAAGACTTAGCTGAACGCACTAACGTGCTTCGGGGGTATCTTTGACTACGAAGCCAAGAAAGAAAAGTTAGAAGAAGTTTCCCGAGAGCTTGAAGATTCCGCGGTTTGGAATAATCCAGAAAAAGCGCAAGCTTTGGGGAAAGAACGCTCTGCTTTAGAACAAATCGTCAACACCATCGATAAATTGGACCAAGGTCTGGAAGATGTCGCAGGTTTAGTCGAATTAGCGGTTGAAGCAGAAGACGAAGATACTTTTATCGAGGCGCAAACTGAACTTGCTGATTTAGAAGCGCAGTTGGCTAAACTGGAATTCCGCCGGATGTTCTCTGGCAAAAGCGATCCTTCAGATTGTTATTTAGATATTCAGTCAGGTTCAGGCGGCACCGAAGCGCAAGATTGGGCCAGCATGCTGATGCGGATGTATCTGCGTTGGGGTGAAGCCAAAGGCTTTAAACCAGAACTTTACGAAGTGACTGATGGTGACGTGGCTGGTATTAAAGGTTGTACCATCAAATTCACTGGCGAATACGCTTATGGCTGGTTGCGCACCGAAACTGGTGTTCATCGCTTAGTGCGTAAGAGCCCATTTGACTCGGGTAACCGTCGCCATACTTCATTTGCGTCAGTGTTTGTGTCGCCAGAAGTTGATGACGATATCGAAATCGAGATCAATCCAGCCGATCTGCGGATCGATACCTACCGGGCATCGGGCGCTGGTGGTCAGCACGTTAACCGGACTGACTCTGCGGTACGTATCACGCATTTACCAACCAATATCGTAGTGCAATGTCAAAACGACCGTTCACAACATAAAAACCGTGACAATGCGTACAAACAATTACGCGCTAAGCTGTATGAGTTTGAATTGCAAAAGCAAAATGCTGAAAAGCAAGCACTGGAAGATACCAAATCAGATATCGGTTGGGGCAGCCAGATCCGCTCTTACGTCTTGGATGATTCGCGCATTAAAGATTTGCGTACCGGTGTGGAAACACGCAATACCCAGTCCGTGCTTGACGGTGATTTAGATAAATTTATCGAAGCTAGCTTAAAAGCTGGTTTGTAATAACACGACAATTTAACGCTTAATATCAGGAACGTATCATGCCTGAACAGAATACGCCGATTGAAGAACATCAGGACGTCAATAAACCGATTGCTGAGCGTAAACATAAGCTGGCGGCGTTGCGGGAACAAGGTAATGCCTTCCCAAATGATTTTCGTCGTGATGCAACCTCAGATCAACTGCATGCGCAATATGAGCAGCTGAGCAAAGAAGAGCTAGAAGCCAAACAAGTGCGCGTCACTGTGGCCGGTCGTATTATGCTGCGCCGAGTGATGGGTAAAGCAAGTTTCGCGACTATTCAAGATGTTGGCGGTAAAATCCAGCTGTACGTTGCGCTGAAAAGCTTGCCTGAAGGTGTGTACGAAGAAGGTTTCAAAAAGTGGGATTTAGGTGACATCATCGGCGGTAGCGGTGTGTTATTCAAAACTCAAACTGGCGAGTTAACCGTGTGGTTAGATGAAGTGCGCTTGTTGACTAAAGCGTTACGCCCACTGCCAGATAAATTCCACGGATTAACTGACCAAGAAGCGTGTTACCGTCAGCGTTATTTGGATTTGATCGTCAATGATCAATCACGCAAGACTTTCTTAATTCGTTCAAAAACAGTGGCTTACATCCGCCAGTTTTTCAACAGCAAAGGTTTCTTAGAAGTTGAAACGCCAATGCTGCAAAGCATTCCGGGTGGTGCTTCTGCACGTCCTTTTGAAACTCACCACAACGCATTGGACATGCAAATGTTTTTGCGCATCGCGCCAGAGTTATACCTGAAGCGTTTAGTTGTCGGTGGTTTCGAGAAAGTGTTCGAGCTGAACCGTAACTTCCGTAATGAAGGTGTATCGACTCGTCATAACCCAGAATTCACGATGTTGGAATTCTACTGGGCTTATGCTGATTACAACGATTTAATGGATATCACCGAAGAATTGTTCCGTGGTTTAGCGCAGTCAGTGCTCGGCACGACTGAAGTGCAATACCAAGGCAACGTGTTTGACTTTGGTAAGCCGTTTGCGCGGATGTCAGTGACTGAATCAATTCTGCACTACAACCCAGAAGTGAAATTGGAGCAGTTAACGACCCGTGAAGCTGTTGCAGATCTTGCGAAATCTCTGGGTATTGAAGTGAAAGCAAACTATGGCCATGGCCGTATTCTGATGGAAGTGTTTGATGAATTGGTTGAGACCAAATTGCAGCAACCAACGTTTATCACTGAATATCCAGCGGAAATTTCGCCATTGGCGCGTCGTAACGACCACAACCCAGAAATTACCGACCGTTTTGAATTCTTCATCGGCGGCCGTGAATTAGGCAATGGTTTTAGCGAGTTAAACGATGCTGAAGATCAAGCAGAACGTTTCCGCGAGCAAGTTGCGCAAAAAGAAGCGGGCGATGATGAAGCCATGTATTACGACGAAGACTTCGTGACTGCACTTGAGCACGGCTTACCACCAACAGCGGGTCAAGGTATTGGTATCGACCGTTTGGTTATGTTGTTGGCTGATGCACCGAGCATCCGTGACGTTATTCTGTTCCCGCATATGCGTCATAGCGATAAATAATCGCCATTGAGTCATCTGTACTAAAAAAAACCGACGGCAACGTCGGTTTTTTTATGGGCGAAAGCTTGGGTAGGCACAAAAGCTCGGGTCTGCACGAAAGTGTTGATATGCCAATAGCTCTGATCTGCCAACGATTCGGATTTGCGCGAAAGTTCGGATTTGCGCGAAAGTTCGGATTTGCGCGAAAGTTCGGATTTGCGCGAAAGTTCGGATTTGCGCGAAAGTTCAGGTTCGCGCCAAAGCTAAGGCAACGGCTCGAATACACCGCCAGATTTGGGCAGTTGCCTGGCGCAAAAGGAAAATTTACCTAATTACGCTCAAATGATAATAGATCTTATTTGCAAATAAGAATGATTCTCGTTAATATGCCTGCAGTTTTTATCACGACCAAGTAGTTGATACTTGGCAATGACTTGCAGGGAAATGATCCATCATGAGTTTTATCCAATCTAAAAAGCATCCAACTTTAAGTCGCAGCGCCTTAGCTAGCGCTTTGTTATTGGCCTTGCCGGTGGCCGCCCAACCAGCATCTTCGCAAAATGAGCCTGGCAAGATGGCAGAAGTGAAAGTCTCCGCGGATGCGATTGAGCCAGAATTTATTGCGGAAAAAGCCAGTTCAGCCAAACAAGTAAAACCCTTGGTTGATACACCGCAAACGCTGGTTGTTGTTAAAAAAGAGCTTTTCAAACAACAAGCTGCGGTGACATTAAGCGATACGCTGCGCAACACTCCTGGCATCACCATGTTGATGGGAGAGAACGGCAATACTGCTACTGGCGATTCAATTTTTATGCGCGGTTTTGATACCCAAAGCAGCATTTACGTCGATGGCATTCGCGATTTAGGTACTATTAGTCGCGACACTTTTAACACCGAGCAAGTAGAAATTGCCAAAGGGCCAGCAGGCGTCGATAACGGTCGTGGCTCGTCTGCTGGTTACATCAATTTAAGTAGTAAAATGGCAGGTTTAGAAGACTTTACCGCCGGTAGTGTGACTGTTGGCTCTGGGGCTCACAAACGCGTGACTGCTGATGTAAATCGTGCGCTGTCGGTTGAAAATGCCGCAGTTCGGGTGAACTTATTACGCCAAGATAGTGGCGTAGCTGGCCGTGAAATCGTGGAAAATAACACAACAGGCATCGCGACTTCTTTAGCCTTTGGTTTAGACACAAACACCCGAACCACCTTAAACCTATTGCATGTGCAGCAAGATAATATTCCTGATGGCGGTATTTCTACGGCAGGACTTCCAGGCTATTACAGCGCGACCTACAAAGCGGCGTTCCCCAATAATGACGGTCCGGCGATTGCCAAAGTTGATAGCGAAAATTTCTACGGCTCAGCATCTGACTTTGACCATATTCTGGCCGATATGCTGACACTGCGTGTGGAGCACGATTTTACCGATAAAGTGAGCCTACAAAATACCTCCCGTTATGGGGTATCAAGTCAAGAGTATGTGCTGACCGGGATTAACGCCTTGGCATTGCCTGCAGCCACTAAAACCGATCCAGCGACGTGGACTGTGACACGAAGCCGCCAAGGGAAAGATCAGAAGAACCAAATTCTCACCAACCAAACCAACTTAACTGCAGCGTTTAGTGCCGCCGGATTGACCCATACTGTGGCAAGCGGCGTGGAATTTAGCTATGAAAGCCAGCTTAACTACACACTCGGTTTACCGACTGGCGTGACGCAAGCGAATGCCAATTTATATCAACCATCGACCAACGATACCTTTGCCATGCCTGTGCGTACAGGGGCAAAAACCGATGGTGCCACCAGCACAGCCGCAGTTTATCTACTTGATACCATTGATTTAACTGACAAGTGGCAAATCAGTGCGGGCTTACGTGCAGAGCATTTCAGCACCACGACCGACATCATCACCGTACAGGCGGCAACAACGCCGCAAACCATTCCGGTCGGTACTTTATTAGGGGCTGACGCCAAAGCATCGGATAATTTATTTAGCTACAAAATTGGCACTGTCTACAAACCAACGGCTAACGGTTCGGTGTATTTAAGTTATGCCACCTCGCAGTTACCACCAGGCGGCACTAACTTCTCGTTGAGCACTTCAGCCACGAACCAAAACAACCCGATGTTAGCGCCACAAAAGGGTAGTAACTTGGAACTTGGAACCAAGTGGGATCTGCTGGATAACAAACTATTCGCCACTGCGGCGGTTTTTGAAAGCGTCAATAAAAACGAATTAGTCCGTGATGACGTCAACACTTATTTAAGCGCAGGCGAAAAGACCGTGCGTGGTATGGAGTTTGGTTTAGTCGGTATGCCGTTGTCCGGCTTTGAAGTGAGTGCTGGTTTAGCATTACTTGACCCAGAAATTACCCGAGGCGCGCGTTATTCATCGGCGCCAACTGAAGGCGCGGTGATCCAATGGACGCCGAAAACAACCTTCACGCTTTGGGGAAATTATAAGCTTGAGCAATTTAGCTTTGGCGGCGGTGCGCGTTATATGGATTCTGTGAAGCGTTCCAACACCGTGAATTTGGACCCAACGGCGAACTCAATGCTGGAAGTTCCAGATTATTGGGTAATTGATGCAATGGCCGCTTATGACGTTACGCCATCAGTGCAGGTGCAACTGAACTTATTTAACTTGCTTGATGAAGAATATATCAGCAGCTTAAATAACGGCGGTTCTCGCTACTTTACTGGTACTCCACGCAGTGCCAAACTTGGCGTGAACTTCGCGTTTTAATAGTCTAACCAAGCTAAATCAATAAATGCAGTGAAGGCCTTAGTTCGACTGGTGATGACCTCAGTGAAAAAACTAAGGCCTTTTTAGGATCCAAAATTATGATGTTACATATCCCGGAAATTCTGAATAAAGCCGAGGTTGCCGAGTTTCGTTTATTGCTGTCACAAAGCAATTGGACCGATGGTCGCGCGACCGTGGGCGAGCAGGGCGCGCAAGTTAAACGTAATCGCCAACTACCAATTGATAGCCCGCTAGCACGGCAGCTCGGCGAAATCATTTTGCAGCGGTTGTATCAAAACCCGTTGTTTTTAGCGGCCGCAATTCCGCATCGTAGTGTGCCACCGCTCTTTAACAGCTATGCGGGGGGGGAGCATTATGGGTTGCATGTCGACGGCGCCATTCGCTTGTTACCTGGCAGCAACTTGAGCTTAAGGACGGATGTTTCTTCAACGTTGTTTTTGTCTGAGCCCGAGGAATATGTGGGTGGCGAACTGCAGGTGTTAGACAGTTATGGTGCACACGAAGTGAAATTGCCGGCTGGTGATTTGATTTTGTATCCTTCGACCAGTCTGCATCAAGTGTTACCGGTTACTGAGGGCGAGCGAGTTTGCAGTTTTTTCTGGACGCAAAGTATGGTGAAAGACGATGCCAAGCGCGCAATGTTATTTGAACTCGATAGCAGTATTCAAAGTCTGCGTGGCAAGATTGGCGATGCGCCGGAAGTGCTTAGTTTAACTGGCCATTATCATAATTTGTTGCGGCAGTGGGCTGAGTTGTGAGTTTTCAACTCCTTAGGTTAATTGCACGCTCTCGAGCGCCTGTGTCGGGGGATGTACTCTGCGTCTCGCCAAAAACGATCTAGTGCGGTATCGGCTGAGTGTTGGCAATTGTTTAGCGAAAATAAGCAAAGTCTGCCTGTGGAAATAATTTGTAAAGATTGAACGATAGGGTATTGGCGAAAATTCAGGCATGCTCTGCTGACATAACAAAAAAAATGGGTGTTTCATGTTAGCAATTCAAGCATTGTCTAAAACTTACGACAACGGGGTTAAAGCCCTCGACGACGTCACACTAACAATTCCAAAAGGTATGTTTGGTTTACTCGGCCCAAACGGCGCTGGTAAATCCAGTTTAATGCGCACCATCGCCACCTTACAAAGCGCCGACAGCGGTAGCATCATTTTTGATGGTATCGATGTGATGAAAGATCCCAAAGCGCTTCGGCAAACCCTCGGTTATTTACCGCAGGACTTTAATGTCTACCCGCGGATCAGTGCCTTTGATTTACTTGATCATTTAGCGGTGCTGAAAGGCCTGAACGATAAGAAAATTCGCCGCGAAACCGTCGAAGCCTTGCTTGCGCACACCAATTTATATGTGCATAAAGACAAAGCGGTTTCTAGTTTTTCCGGCGGTATGCGCCAGCGTTTTGGTATTGCGCAAGCATTGCTTGGCGATCCTAAATTATTGATTGTTGATGAGCCAACCGCGGGGCTCGATCCAGAAGAGCGCAATCGCTTTCACAACTTATTGGTGAGCTTAGGCGAAGAAAAAGTCATTATTTTATCTACCCATATCGTCGATGACGTTGCTGAACTATGTCCAAAAATGGCAGTGCTAGCGGGCGGGAAAATCTTGCTACAAGGCAACCCGTTGGATTTAGTCGCCGAGTTGCAGGGACAAGTCTGGAGCAAAACTGTCAGTCAGGCAGAAGCGCAAATCCTCGAGTCGCAATTACCCGTGATCTCGAAACGCCTGTTTGCTGGTCGCACTGTATTAAACGTGTTTGCGATAAGCCAACCGGAAGGATTTAGCCCAGTCGCCGCAAATCTTGAAGACGTGTATTTCTCAACCTTATTCAATGCCCGTCAACGGCGCCAAGCCTGAGGAATACGTTATGTTGTGGCAATCAATTCGTTTTGAATGGCGCTATTATCTGCGCCAACCGTCGTTTTACGTAACCTCGTTCCTGTTCTTCTTGATGACGTTTTTAGCGGCATCCTCTGAGTCTGTGCAGATCGGTGGTGGCGGCGAAGTGCTTGGCAATGGTCCGTTTAGTGTGATCCGGACCTTGGTCACCATGCTCATTTTCTCGATGTTTTTGGTGGTGAATTTTGTTGGCAGCACCGCAATTCGTAACGCTACTTTCCAAATGGAAGAACTCGCCTACAGCAAACCCTTTTCGGTTTGGCAGTATCAACTAGGGCGTTTCCTGGGTTGTTACGCGGTGGTGCTGGCGGTTTTTGCGTTTGTGCCGCTTGGCACCTTGTTGGGTTCAATAATGCCTTGGGTCGACCAAGAACGCTTTGGTCCTACGCACCTGCATTATTACCTAAATGCTTATCTGATTTTTGCCGTACCCAGTATCTTTGTGCTATCAGCGACCTTTTATGGCATTGCCAATAAATTCCGCTCGATGATGGCGATGTATTTAGTCGCTGTGACTCTATTTGTGCTGTACGTCATTTCCATGGCGTTGGCGCGCGAGCCAGAGTATCGGCAGTTAGCGGCGATGATCGATCCGTTTGGTTTACGCACTTTCTTAGAAGTTTCAAGGTATTGGACTATCAGTGAGAAAAATACCTTGATGCCTGAGTTTGCTGGCGTTTTGCTCAATAACCGCTTGTTATGGTCTGGGATTGGTATTTTGGTGCTATTGGCCTTTGGTGGTTTATTTAGCAAATTGACCTTAAGCCGCGCGGGTGGCAAAAAGTCGAAAAAAGCGCAGTTGGCGACTCCAGATTTCCCACTTTCTGCTATCCAAACTGCAGCGAGCATCCCTTCCGCATGGCAACAATTTGTCACGAGGACTGGCTTTGAAATGCGCCAAATTTTCTTAAGCGCGCCTTTTATCATCCTCAGTTTGATATGTGTTTTTGATATGGCAGTGCCTTTTATTGACCCGCAAGGTTTTTATGGTACTGCGGATTGGCCTTTGACCCAATCGATGGTGAACATTATTGCTGATGCCACCGGCTTATTATTTGTCCTGATCCTTATTTATTACTGTGCTGAGGTTGTGTGGCGTGAGCGTTCAAGTGGGATGGGCGACATCGTTGACAGTTTACCGGTTGGCAATATGGTGTTCTGGTTGTCGAAGTTAGTGGCGGTTTCGTTATTGATGACCAGTCTTTATGCACTCTGCATGCTAGCGACAGTGTTGTATCAGATTGGGAATAGTTTCTACGATTTTGATTTTCCGCAATATCTGCTGAGCTTGGGCTTCTTTAGTTTGCTGCCGTTTTTGATGACAGTAGTCTTGGCGTTTTTCATTCAAGTGCTAAGCCCAAACAAATATGTCGGCATGTTGGTTTTTGTAATTTACTACGCAATTTCATTGGTCTTAAGCTCATGGGGCTTCAGCCACAACATGTATCAGTTCGCCAGCACGCCAGAGACGCCATTTTCTGACTTAAATCGCTTTGGTTGGACACTAGAGACGCAAAGCTGGTATTTGTTGTACTGGGGCGGTTTGGTGGCGGTGATGTTTGTGTTGGGCTTTGGCTTGTACCAACGCGGACCGGCGCAGTCGCTGCGCACCCGTTTTGGTTTACTGCGTTATCAAATCGGGAAAAGTGGTCTGATTGCTGCAGTATGCGGGCTCTTTGTCTTCTCCGCGGCCGGCAGTTGGATTTTCTACAATACCCGCGTGCTCAACACTTACACCAATGCTGAGCAGCAAATGGATTTGCAAGCCGAGTACGAAAAGCAATTTAAAGCAGGGCAAGATGACCCGATTTTAGTCGCAACTGATGTCGCGGCTAAAGTCGATATTTTCCCTGAACAGCGCCTCATCAAGGCGGAAGTTGTGCAGCAAATGCGCAATAAGTTCGATACGCCAATTAGTAAAATGTTGGTGAATATCCCTGATTATACGCAGTCGCTTGAAATTGAGGTTGCTGGCGGCGAACTGGCGAAAATTGCCGGTAATTCGCGGACTGCTTGGCTTAACTTTGCCACGCCGATCCCGGCCGGGGCATCAGTGACTTTGACGACTCGGATTGTTCGGCAAACCCTGGGGTTTGTTGATGCCAACGTTGATACCACATTGGTTGAAAACGGCACCTTCATCAATAACTCTGAGTTATTGCCACTGTTTGGCTATCAGCCTGGCGCTGAACTGCAAGATCGCCACGAACGCTCAAAACGCGGCTTAAAACCTGTGGAACGCATGTTCAAACTGGAAGACAGCAAACGTTACAGTGAAAGTGGTTTTGGTCGTGGTGAAGACTTCATCAATTTTAGCGCAACAGTATCGACCAGCGAAGACCAGATGGCCATCGCACCAGGTTACCTGCAGCAACAGTGGGTTGATAAAGGCCGTCGTTACTTCCATTACCAAATGGATAAACCGATCTTTAATTTCTATGCGTTTCTATCAGCGCGTTTGGCGGTGAAAAAAGAGCAATACAAAGGCATCTCGCTAGAGATTTATTATCATCCTGCGCACCATTGGAACGTCGATCGGATGATGGCGTCAATGAAGGATTCGTTGGATTATTTTAATGACGCCTTTGGGCCTTATCAGCACCAACAAATGCGTATCATTGAATTCCCTGGTTATCGCAGTTTTGCTCAGTCGTTTGCCAACACTGTGCCGTACTCTGAGAAAATCGGGTTTATCAGCGACTTACGCAACGAAGATGAAATCGACATGCCTTATTACGTGACCGCGCATGAGATGGCGCATCAATGGTGGGGACATCAAGTCGGTTCTGCCAATGTCCAGGGCAGTGCGGTTATTCCGGAAACTTTGGCGCAATATAGTGCGCTGCGGGTAATGGAGCAAAAATATGGCGAGTTGAAACTTCGTAAGTTCCTGAAATATGAGCTTGACCGTTATTTACGCGGCCGTTCGGATGAAAAATTGGAAGAAATGCCGCTATTACGTGCTGAAAACCAAGGGTATATCCATTACCGTAAAGGTTCGGTGGTGATGATGGCGCTGAAAGATCGGATTGGCGTAACACGTTTGGATGAAAGCCTGAAAGCCTTCTTACAGGAGTTCCAATACAAACAAAATCCATACCCAACGACCTTGGATTTGGTGCGGCATTTAAAAACCGATTTATCGATTGCTGATCAAGCATTTGTCGATGATTTGTTTGTGAACATCACCCTCTATGATTTACGGGTAATGGACATTAAAAGCGAACCTGTTGGCAAAGATCAGCTGAAACTGACCCTGCAAATTAAGGCCGCAAAAATGACGGCCGATGGCAAAGGCCAAGAAACAGCGCAGCCATTGGCTGAACAGATTGAGATTGGCGCTTTTAGTGCAGATCCTGACGAGTTTTCAAAAGACAATAAAACCTTGTATCTGCAAAAGCACCAAATCAAAACGGGCGATAACACCATTGTGATTACTGTGCCGGCTAATGCTGCTTTTGTCGGCATAGATCCGCTGATTAAATTGATCGATCGGGATGCTGCGGATAACGTGAAAAAAATCTAAGGTGTCTTGGTGGGGGGGTGGCTCATCAACAAGTTCGTATCACAATAAAATAACCCGCTGATAAAGCGGGTTATTTTTAGGGTGATTATTGACTCACTGGATAGCCAGCATCCAGCCAAGCTTGGAAACCACCATCTACTGAATACACCTTATGAAACCCCATCGCTTGTAACGATTGTGCCGCGAGCACTGAACGCGCACCAGAGCGGCATAACAAATAAATGGGTTCATCTGCCAACGTTGTCAGGGCTTGCAAAGTATCACAGACTGCAGCCACCTTTGGATGTTGATGAATTCGCATCTCCAACACTCCGCGCGGGTAGTTGATGCTGTGGGCAATATGCCCGGCAGTAAACTCATCCGGCTCACGCACATCAATCAAGACAATTTCAGCTTGCTTCGTCAAAGCAGAGAGCTGCTGGACATCGATTTCATTGATTTGTGCTTTGGCTGCGGCAACCAATTGTTGTGCTGTTTTCATCAATAGATCCTCATAATCACAGTTGACCAAGGCTTGGCTTTATCATCGTCCTGCTAAAACATTTTCCTCTAAAACGGCAATCCTTCGAAGGCAGCGTGCTTTTGCTTTGCCTTCAATAAGGAATTGCTTGAGACTGCTCTGTTTTAGAATTTATAGGCATATGTATATAACTTACTTTGCAATATACCGAACTGGGGACTACACTGCAATTAATATTAGATAACTCTAATTAATTGCAGGTGTTGTGCTTGTCCTTAGACGAGGCGGTGATGAAGATCCGACTTGTAGGGTGTTAGCACTGTACTTGGTCGTTGGATCTTCGATTTCATCAGTAAGGTGGCCAAAATGAAAAGAACTATTGTCGTGGGGGCAGGGTTAGGCGGGATGTCGGTGGTGTACGAATTACGCCAAAAACTACCGAAAGATCATGAAGTGATGTTGATCGGCGAAGGCGCTGAATTTCACTTTATTCCATCAAATCCATGGGTTGCGCTTGGCGAACGCACCAGGGAACAAGTGATCCTTGATCTCACACCTTACGTGAAAAAGTTTAAGATCCCGTTTAATCCGACTGGGGTTGCCAGTATTGATGCGACAGCCAATCGTCTAACGACTGGGGACGGTCTTGAGTTGCCCTATGATTATTTAGTACTTTGCACCGGCCCCAAACTAGCCTTCGAAGCGGTCGCAGGGGCAGGGCCAGAGCATGGTTTCACCCAATCTATTTGTACGGTGAGTCATGCCGAAAAAGCTTATGAAACCTATTTACAGCTATTAGCAAATCCAGGTCCAGTGTTGGTCGGTGCTATGCAGGGCGCGAGTTGCTTTGGTCCGGCCTATGAGTATGTGTTGTCGCTGGAAACTTTATTGCGGAAGAACAAAATTCGGGATCGGATCCCAATCACCTTTGTCACCAGTGAGCCGTACATTGGCCACATGGGCTTGGGCGGTGTTGGTGATTCGAAAGGTCTGATGGAACATGAATTCCGTGACCGCGGCATCAAATGGATCTGTAACGCGAGAGTGGATCACTTTGAAGATGGCCAAGCTTTTGTCGAAGAACTCGATCGCAAAGGCCAAGTGGAGTTCTCCCATCAATTGCCGTTTAAGCTTGCGATGTTTTTACCGTCATTTAAAGGCTCCCCAGCTATTGCTGCGGTCCCAGAACTCTGTAATCCAAAAGGCTTTGTGCTCACCGATGAGTTTCAACGTAGCCCTAAATATCCAGCGATTTTTGCCGCAGGCGTTTGTGTGGCCTTGCCGCCACTTGAGCAAACACCTGTGCCAGTGGGCGTGCCCAAAACTGGATTTATGATTGAATCGATGACCACGGCGATAGTCGAAAATATCTTGAGTTTAGAGCGAGGGGAAGCGATGAGCACGAAACCAACGCTCAATGCAATTTGTCTTGCCGATATGGGCGATAAAGGCGCTGCTTTTGTCGCATTACCACAAAATCCGCCGCGTAATACCAACTGGACGGCGATGGGCAAATGGGTGCATGTGGCGAAAATCGCCTTTGAAAAGTACTTCTTGTACAAAGTCCGGAATGGGACAAGTGAACCAATTTATGAGAAGTATATTTTGGGCGCTGTCGGTATTCACCGCACCAAAGACGAGTAATTTGCTTGCTACAACAACGACCGGCGGCAAGTGCCGCCAGTCGTTACCTCAAGACCGCAATTCACTAATCAAGATTTTGGCTTTGCCGCTTGTTTCGCGTCTTCCAGTTCCTGCCATGCTTGGCTGCCCCAAAGCGGTACAGTGGTGAGCGAATGCTTGTCAGATCCCTCACTTTCTTTGGTGGAGTAAGACAAATACACCAGAGTTCTATTGTCGGCGTCAAAAATTCTTCTGATTTTCAAATGCTTAAATAAAATGCTTTTGGATGCTGTGAAAACCACTTCGCCAGATTTGGATTTATCAATGTCTCTGAGCATCGCCGCTGTAATTTGCCCAGTCTGACGACACGCAATCGCCATGTCGGAGGGATCTGCAAGTGACAAATCTGCTTGCACATGACTGATATGGCAGGTCACTCCAGGGATTGCTGGGTCGTTAAATGTCTGAATTTTAATATCTTTGGTGGTAAATAATCCAAGACTCACGTCGCCGACTTCCTTGGGCGAACACGCGGTAAGCAGAGCGATAGTAGTGATACCAAGTATATGTTTTATATGCATAGCGCATTCCTTGTAAATTACTGCCTGTGTATTAAATGTCTGGTTGTCGGTTTACCACTTTGCGTAGTGATCTTCGACCAAACCCAAATGATTATTGAGCGTTAATCGACGACCATCGAGTAAGGTCAACTCACCTCTAAAATGGCCGACATATTGTCGAAAATTACTGGCCAAAATCAGTGCTTGCACTCGCTCTTGCCGACAAAATTGCGGGGTAAATTGTAGATCCACTTCACCACAAAGTGTTTTGATTTGCCACACACTATTGCTGTCTAAACGGTCAAACTGAAATTGTGCGCTACTGAGATGTTGGCGCTTTCCTTCAAACCATAAGGCATTTTCGGTCAAACCGGTTTCATTGACACCTGCAGCGAGGTTAAAGCCCAGTTTTTCACCATCAAGCCAAGTATTTAACGATGCCCAGCGCCAGCTGGTTTCGCGACGCATAAAGCCGGCAGAATAGTCATAATTGCCAAGGGCTTGTGTAAGATCTACCGTTTGGCTAGCCACAGTAAGCTGTCCGCTCACTGACAAAGCGTTGTTTTTTTCGGTATAGGTGAGGCCTTGGTAAGCGGTTGGGGCACACAGAGCTAAGGGCAATTGCGAGGCTTTATGCAAACTGAGCTCAGCTTGGATCTCGGGCGTTTTGAGCGTCAGCTGCCATTTGTCAGAACTTGGGCTAAGTTGCCAAGAAATTGCCCCTTGTCGCAGTGATGCCGAACCCTTTACCGGCGATTCGCTCATTTGGCAGCCCATTTGCAGCGGCAGCAGGATGCCTGTTTCAATAGTCGGTTTATCTTGTTGAAAAAAATAGGCAAACCCAGAACTAGCGTATCGAATATCGGCGATAGCGACGGCCAACAGCCAATCAGGGCCACAGACTGAGACAAACTGAAATTGCTTGGCGGCGAAGTGGCGACTGAGTTTACTGGCCACTTTGTCCATGACGGTGCGATAGGGAAAATCGGCAAAATTGAGTTCAGTCACTGAGTCTTCAAATAAACCAAATTGCGCTTGGCCTTTGGTATCGATTAATTTTGTTGGCGTCGCAAGGACATTTGGCAAATAACGGGCGTTCATCACATCACCTCTGGGTCATCATCAGGAATTTATAACAGGTCTGAATGGTCAGACCAAGCTTTGATTGCACTGATGGCCGATAAAGCTGGGCTGAGCACCGATAAAGCTGCGCTGATAGCCGATAACGCTCACTGGAAGTGGAATAAAACGCTGAAGTGAGGAAGGTCCATTGACTGCCATCGGCAAGCCAAAACACCGCCGACAATTAGTAAAACAAAACGGACCCTGTTGGGTCCGTTTTGTTGGCAGTCATTACCGGCTTAGTGCAGCCCAGCAACGATCTCGGCACTGATTTCGCAATTAATGGCCGTGGCCAGAGTGGCCATCGATGCCATGGGCATGACCATGAGCTAATTCTTCTTCAGTTGCATCACGTACCGCAACGATTTCTACATCAAAAGTTAAATCGATACCTGAAAGTGGGTGGTTGCCATCAACGACCACTTCATCATCAGTGACATCAAGCACGATCACTGATTGTTCGCGACCACTTGGATCTGCTGCACGAAAGCGCATGCCGACTTCAACTTCCATGCCTTCAAACATGGCACGTGGCACAGCTTGGGTCAGTTCTTCATGACGCTCACCATAGGCTTCGGCGGCAACCACTTCGACCGCAAATTTATCGCCAACTTTTTTGCCAACTAGCGCTTTTTCTAAGCCACTAATTAAAGAACCTGTGCCGTGGATAAACACCAGCGGCTCGCTGCCGGCAGATGTATCAAGTTCATTACCGGCTTTGTCGCTGACGCTATAGTGCATCGCCACGACTTTGTTTTGTTCAATCGACATGTAAACCTCAAATCATTCAATAGTATAAGGAAGGGGTTCAATCCGGAACATGACTTCCGGAGTTTCCGCCAGACGCAAGTGGTTGTCTGGTGTTAAATCGTTGGGTAATACGGCGAGCACAGCTAATTTGCCTTGAATGTTCACGGCATTGACGATGACACCACTTCTGCGCCAATTTTGCTCAAGCTGTAACTCAATATCGCTCCCTGCGGCCGGGGTAATATCTGTGGTGGCAGAGAGTAAAAACATAGCCCTCTTATTTTTACCCAGATATTTCATCCGCGCCACCATCTCTTGGCCCATATAACAGCCTTTGCTAAAACTAATTGCAGCAAGTGACTGTAAATTGAGCTGTTGTGGTACATACTCTGCCAAAAGTGGTTGCTCGAGATATGGAATACCGTGCTGGATATGTTGGGCTAACCAGCGGGTTGGGGCGGCCAAAATGCCGGCGTGATCTTTGAGTACTTGCTGGGCCGTTGCGATAGGAGCTATCCACAGGAAGTGATCTGCGGCCAAGGCCAGCAAATAACTGCCTTGATGTTGGCTAACTGCGCCTGTCGCTATCGAAGTAAAACCAAAAGATGCCAATAGATCTGCCGAGTTAGGGCCGCCAATCCCGAGCACCGCTAATTCACCAAAGGTTTCGCTGAAAGTAACTTTGGAGAAGACCCCATATTTTTTAAACTGCAATAGCGATGCTTGTAACTCATCTCGAAAGCCAATTTGTAAAATGTCGTCGCCCGCTTGGCATAAATGGAAAGTCGACCACATTTTGCCTTTGGCATCGCAATGCGCGCCACGGAGAAAATGATCTGTCGACAATTGCGTGACATCACAGGTAACTTGGCCTTGCAGAAATTTAATTTGATCCGGACCACTGATTCTGACGATATGAAAAGCAGGGAGTGGACTCATAAAGGCGTCAGATAACTCATTTGACAGCTGGGCCAGTTGCTCAGCGCTTATCCATGAACTTTGCATAATAAGACAATTTCTCCACACAATAAGCCAGATCATTGGGGAATGCTGTCAAAAGCACAACCCCTTAGCCAAATATTTGTTAGAATTTAGTCAAACATAACAGAGAGTCTTATATGTCGGAATTAATGACCAAACCACGTTTACGTTGGGCCTGTCGTCGCGGGATGTTGGAATTAGACGTGCTATTGGCACCTTTTGTCGAAGAAGGCTACGATGCCTTAACCCTTGAACAAAAACATATTTTCGAAAGGCTGTTAGCTGCAGACGATCCTGATTTATTTTCTTGGTTTATGGGCCATGCCCGTTCCAAGGATGCTGAACTGCAAGCGATGGTTGAACTCATTTTAAAACGAGTAAAAGTCTAATGTGGCAAGCCTGGTCAACTGTCGGACTTCAATCCAGTCATCAACAACGATTACTGGCGTTAGGTCTTTGCGGTTTACTGGGCTTATCCGTGCTGAGTTGGCCGGCGACAAGCCCATGGCTATTTCCCGCATTTTTACTGCTATCGCTTAGTTTTTATGGCATAGCACAATGGGCGCAACTGCCTATTCCACGCTTTTTAACGCTGAGCATGCATGGTGAGTTACGTTGGCATGCCGATGAGTGGCCTGCAGGCCATTTAGTGGCTGGTTCGGTGATTTGCCGTTTTGGCGTTTGGCTTTGTTGGCAAGCAGCTGATGGCCAGCGACATCAACGCTGGTTATTTCGAGACCAGCTTTCTGCAGAAAACTTCCGTTTATTGGGCCGTCATTGTCAACATGTGCGTTGGCGACATGCGAACTAGTCTGCGTTTAGCGCCAAGTCGAATTGCTCTGCTGTCTTGACGAGAATGCTGACTTGACTCAGCAATAAATTTTCCTTAAGTTAACCGGCCATTTTCAACCCGAGAATCAACATGAGCTTGATTGAACTGATTGGCTATATCCCAGCCATTATTTTTCCAGTGGCAACCTTAATGCAGTTGTGGCATCTATTAAAAACTAAAACTTCCGACGGCGTGCCCCCGTTAACGTGGTTAGCGTTTGCCGTTGGCAATATTTCTTTGTATATCTATGCGGAAAAATACACGGAACTGCAATCGATCTTAGGCCAACTTGCTACTGCAGCCTTACAAGTATATGTGGTGGTATTGATTTACCGCTATCGCCAGAAACCGCAGTAATTCGCTGGCAATTAGTGCAGCGACAGTCCAAAAATTTTAAGGCGCGCAAAAGTAAGTTTTGCGCGCCTTTTTACTGATTAGCGCGGTTCTTCAGGTGCCAAAATGGTTGGCTGACTTGAGGGCAGTTGTTTTGGATAATCCAATGTGTAGTGTAAGCCGCGACTTTCTTTGCGCGCCATGGCGCAGCGAATAATGAGTTCGGCCACCATGGTTAGATTTCGCAGTTCCAGCAAGTTGTTACTGACGCGGAAATGACGGTAATACTCTTGGATCTCCCGTTGTAACAACTCGACCCGATGCAGTGCGCGTTCCAGTCGTTTCGTCGTGCGAACGATGCCGACAAAATCCCACATAAACAGCCGTAATTCGTGCCAATTGTGCGTGATTACCACTTCTTCATCAGAATTACTGACTCTACTTTCATCCCAAGCTGGCAATGATGGCGGGGCTTTGACCTGTTCCAGGTTGGCCAAAATATGCTTTGCGGCACTTTGCGCAAACACCACACATTCCAGTAGCGAATTACTTGCCATACGATTGGCACCATGTAATCCAGTGTAAGCAACCTCACCAATAGCGTATAAATTAGCGATATCAGTTTGGCCATTTAAATTAGTCATGACGCCGCCACAGGTGTAATGCGCGGCAGGCACTACTGGGATTGGTGACTTAGTAATATCAATACCGACACTTAAGCATTTGGCGTAAATGGTTGGGAAGTGTTCGATAATAAAGTCTTTAGGTTTGTGACTGATATCTAAATAGACACATGGCACGCCCAAACGCTTCATTTCGAAATCGATAGCCCGAGCGACAATGTCACGGGGAGCAAGCTCGGCTCTTTCATCAAAATCCGGCATAAAACGACTGCCATCCGGGCGTTTTAAGTAGGCTCCTTCACCGCGCATAGCTTCAGTAATCAGATAGTTACGAGCTTCAGGGTGATAAAGACTGGTAGGATGAAATTGGTTAAATTCCATGTTGGCAACTCGACAACCTGCCCGCCACGCCATGGCAATGCCATCGCCTGAGGCCACATCAGGGTTGCTGGTATAAAGATACACTTTACTTGCTCCACCGGTTGCCAACGCAACAAAACGGGCAGAAATGACTTCAACTTGCTCGGATTGCCGGTTCCAGACGTAAGCGCCATAACAGTGTTGACCGGTTAGGCCCAATTTTTCGGCAGTGATTAAATCTACCGCATTATAATTTTCCAGTAACCGAATGTTTGGATGCTGCTTTACTCGGTCTACTAAAGTGATTTGTACTGCTCGACCGGTAGCATCTGCGGCATGGAGAATTCGGCGATGGCTATGGCCACCTTCGCGGGTTAAGTGATATTTGAGAACCCCATCATCATCACGGTACTGATCAAAGGGGACACCTTGGTCAATTAACCATTCCATCGCGGTTTTAGCGTTTTCGGCAGTAAATTGCACCGCCGCATCTTCACAAAGTCCAGCACCCGCGATCAAGGTGTCATTCACATGCGAGGCGATGCTGTCGTTTTCGTCAAAAACGGCGGCAATCCCACCTTGGGCATAAAGGGTTGAACCTTCACGCAACGGGCCTTTACTCAGCACTATGACATTTTGAGTGTCGGCTAATTGCAGTGCCAAAGACAAACCCGCAGCACCACTGCCGATAATTAATACATCGCAACCATGTTCTTTTTGTTGTGGCATGGGATACACTTATCCGACTAATGAACAATATTTAGGTCTGGCATTTTCCTGAATTTATTGGGGTTTTCCCTTGAATTCAAGCCAATTTAGCGCAGACTTGCCGATAATACACCTGTCTCTATATGACCCAATGGACTGTGGCGATCAGGGTATTGTAACTTTTTTATCTATTAAACCGAACTTTTTCAGCAGGGCGTCGTCATAAAGGTACGCTTGACAAGAGCCAGTTGCAAAATTTAGACGTTAGCAAAACAGGGG
>JACCDZ010495937.1_pt1 | contig 27970 bp, 28 predicted proteins | sample 7449551 | NCBI WGS metagenome assembly JACCDZ01 (sample SAMN15323452, study PRJNA562643) | freshwater metagenome | isolation source: river surface water | place: USA:Blue River Watershed | collected 2017-08-18 | reverse complement strand
TGTGTTTGATTTGAATGCTGTGCTGCAAAGAATGCAGCAAAGTACATGTAACCCAGTAATGATGAACAATCGTCAATTGATTTCCGTTCATTCCCTTCCTTTCTTCATTTCTTCCCTTCCTTTCCTATCCCTTCACCAATTGTTTGGCCAAAAAAAACGGCCCTCTCTAAAGTCGGCAAAAACACGGCCCTCCGAAACATCCAAAAAGCGAAACTCCGGAAAATCCTCCAGAAAATCCTCCAGAAACTCCCCCCTCTCCGAAACACACTGCAAATTCTCCAAACCCCACCGCACAACCTGGGAGTGAGAAAAAGATCCATTTCAAATCCATCGCATTCACATTTATTTGTTTTTCTTGTTGCTTCGTTACAACATTCTTATACTCGATCACCACACCACAGGTGCTGTCATTCTTCGTTACATTCAAACGAAAAACATCATGTCGCACATTACATCATCGACCGCCATGTTCTCTTCTTGTCCAGTGCCAGTCGGCGAACTTCGAGCATCCACTGCGAACGAATGGTTTTCTCAGCACGACATTGGCAATCTGGAAGCAATGGAAGGAATGACGGACGACGAAAAAGAAGGAAGAGACGGAGGAAGTGATGAAGGAAGTGATGAAGGAAAAGATGAAGGAAAAGATGAAGGAAAAGATGAAGGGAACGGAGAAGACGACTCGTCATCGTTGGTCGTCATGGCACGAATTGCCGATTGTATTCGTGCGCAAAGGACGAAGACAATGACAAAAACAAAGACCATTGCGAAATCGAAGCAATCCACGAAATATGTGCCAAGTCCAATTGCAACTGTCGTCCGCAAGGCAAACGCAGATCGCAAGGGAAATGCAGCATCCAAACGTGCGCCGTTGTCCCACACCGCGCAAGTAGCACAAGCGGAAGCCAGTCGCATTAATTCCACGCAGCAACCATCTGTCACGACAAATGATGATGTCGACATGAATGAATTGGAGGCGGAACTGATCGAGGCATTGTTGGACGATGCTCCCTCTCGCACCCTTCATCTCACACACCTGTTGTTGCTGATTGACCAATTCGATCACTTTCCCGATCCATCGATCACGTCAGACACTTCGACCGTGCCTTCCAACAACATGAAACCGGAAACACACCCAGCGACAACCGCAACCGCAACTACAACAACCAAATCAAACTTAACCGCCTCCTCCATGAGCGAATCGCAATTTCCGCAGATCGTGTTGTCGGATTACACATTGTTCCGCACCCTGTTTGACTCGGAAGTGGCGCGCTTTTTAACGCAGGATGACTTTGTGTATTTGATCAGCATCTTTGACCGCGATTTCGCATCTGCACAACGCAAAGGGGAAATGTCGATGGATTTGCACCAGATGCGCGACTGGTACGTGGAACAGTGCAGTCTGACACGAACGAAAGACATCAGTTTTGCAGGTGGCAATCGTGACCCCAACGTGATGGCATGTATTCGCGCTGTTTTCCTCATCGTAGCCATGCAACAAGCAATCAAAATGGATGTCTGTGTCGGAGGCATGACCCAACGGTGGATGGCGCCACCCGTGTTGCGTGCCATCCTGCAACGCATTTTTAATGCGCGCCAATTGCCCGAATTCACTTCGCGCAACCAGTGGCAATTCTTTGAGCGCCTGTTGCATACCTTCGTCGTTTGCAGAACCGTCTTGCGCATCGATTACTCCACCGTGTGGTGTTCCAAGCGCATCATCCTGAACGCATGTTTCTTCTTCGCCGACTTTCGCAAACGCTTCTTCTACGGAATCGCTTCGGTAAGACACATCGATGCACTCTTCGATCACTTTTTTCCCAAGACTCCTTCCGCCGCGATGGAAGTGTAACGTCGCCACAACATGTTCCCTTTAGTGTAAGATGGTTGGTATGTCGCATGTGCATATTTGTAGATTGCGTGCATGAATTGCGCGCCGTAGTATCAAACACCTTAACATTTTAACACTTTACATCATAACGCATTCACACTTTTCACATATTTCATTCACAATTCAATGCAATCCACAATACATCAACATGAAAGTGTTAATTACGAAATACCGAAACATCGAAATTTCGAAAATTCAAAAAAACTGCCATCACTGCCACACGAACACTGTTGTAGAACACAGATGTGTTCAGCTCTGGGACGCAGGGTGTAAGCCATTCCACCCCCACACCCATGGGCCCCAAGGTCTTCATAATTTTATTTTTTTTCTTGCTCTCATCGCAACACTAAAATACTCACACCACAACAGCTCTCAATTGCAATTTGTTGTTTCTTTTTCCTGATCTTCCTTCAATGTCCTCCGTTGTAACTGATACTGCCACTATTACCACCCTTGTGCCACTCAAGAGAAAGCCTGGCAGACCACCCAAGACAGATGTCAATATGCAAGTCGTGTCCCCTTCGGTTCCCTATCACTGTCATTTGTGTCCATTCACCGGCACAGACACAGCCAGCATGTCACACCACTGTCGTTCTTCGCGTCATCTGAGTTTGCTTGCGAAACACAATCCGGAAGAATATCAAACCTTCATTCGTGAGTTTCCCACCTTCCATTGCGACCCTTGCAATTTTGTGACCGGACTTGCCACCACGTACAACAAACACATGAAGAGTTTTGCACACATGCGATGCACTATGGATGCGCATTTGCGCAGTGAGGGATTTTCCACCTTACCCATCTTGCGCAAAAATGCACCGAAAAATCAAGACGTGTCGCAAGATGCGACCACCAAACCCAGTGTGCGTGCCCACAACAGTACCCCAAAGTCCAAAGGCAGTCCAAAGAATGTTGGCGATATCCTTGTTCCTGCACACCCACAAACTGTGCATCCATCTCCTACCCCCGCCGCCATGAAACACCACCGCCTGTCGGAAAGTGACCGAGTCGATTTCTACGTTGACATGGTGACTGCGCAAAACACCATGAAGAATTCCAGCTTTGTCTTGCGCAATGGAAAACACGGCCGCGGCGCCTTTGCGCAAGAATGCAACTTGGAGCAACAACGACAAAAGCAATGGATGTTGCTGCGCGAAACCTGCGAAGAGTACTATGTGCGCAAACTCTGTGGCAACTTCTGCACCCCAGTTTCTCAAGGCGCAAATGACCAAGCAGGAGAAGAAAAGGAAGAAGACCTCGTGCTACAATTGTTGGAAGAATCACAGCGCGAGTTGGCACAAGTGGGGATGCGCGGCGTGGGATGGCAATTGCCGCCCACCCAAGTCATTCTCCCCACCTTTCCATTCAGCCAAGTCAACCTCGAAGAGATGGACGCTACCGCCGCCGCCGCCGCCGCTCGAGAACGCGACATGCATCGCAAACGCAAACTGACCTTCAAATTGGAAAGCCACGACGAAACCCACATCCAAAACAAAGAGAATAAATCCAAAAACATCGTGACATCCACACCACAAAACAAGCGTGCAAGAAGCAAAGACATGCAAGAGTACACCAGCACAGTTCCCTTGGCGAAAGTGCAACGAGTCTCTGTCGATGAAGAAGAACCTTGCCTCCTACCACTGTTGCAGCCAGTGCGATCCTCTCCTTCATCTGCCTCTTCTCGATCCCCTCCATCGTTATCCAACGAGCACGTGGATCTGTCACCCTTTGTCTCGCATGACATCATTTCCATGCTTGTGTCATCTGCCATCGCATAACTTTGTATTCAGCATGTTAAACTTGAATGTGTAAAGGAATAAATCAAAACAAAACCAAAACTGAACTTCATTTTTTTACATTTTTTACATTTGCACACTTGTCTAAACAAATCATCACCGTCGATTGTTGCACGGGATTGAATCGATTGAACACACAATTACTCAGAATGTCACTTCTTGCGCCAACTCACAAAGAATCAAAATTTCCCCTCGACAACAGTGAGATCACATACGAAAATGCACATTCGTTGTTGCATGAACAAGCTTCGGACACAGACATGGACACGGAAGAAGGCGCGGCGGACACGGAAAACCACCATGAACTTTCTTCAGAAGAGGAAAATTGCATATACTTCGCAGATGAATTTGACAGCAAGTGCTTCGGGCAGCCTGGTCATGTCGTGGAGCAGTGTCCCAAACCTCGAACCATCTCCAAAAGAGGCACCAGGAAATCCACCGACAAGAATCTGAAGAACGGCAAATCTCGCACCACATTGCGCAACTATGCCAACGCTCCCTCCACGGCATGCACAAAGTCTTCCTCCAAGTTCTCCAAGTTGTCTAGCTGCAACACCAAAGTTTCCCAGTTCAACAAAAAACACAAGAAGCTCACCAAGCAACGACGTTACGACAGATTGCACAAAATATGGGAACGAGAAGAACACACTATCAATCCTGCGGAAAATGCGGTGACGAGAATGAATTCACCTGGACCATGGCGAAGAAGACGATTCGCGCTCATGAGAAAAATTCGCAGAGAAAAGTGGGCAAAGGACCGCGAACATTTCTCATGCCCACTTTGTCCACACTTGCATTTGCAATCTCAAGCTGCTGCGTATCTTGCAGACCAATCCAAATTTGCATTCTTGCATCCAAATTTCAAAAACTATCAAATGAAAGAAAAGAATGGGAACAGTTTGCTCATCGAAATTTTGCCAAAGAAAAACAATCCCAAAGCCGCTGCGAGAAGAAAAGCAAAACGTGCAAGCAATGCATAACATGCTCTCATTTTCATCTTTTTTGTGGATGTCGATTCTTTCTTGTTTCTTGTTTCTTGTTTCTTGTTTCTTGTTTCTTGTTTCTTGTTTCTTGTTTCTTGTTTCTTATCATTGTAACTCTCAATTTGTTCACACTGACTGATCCAAGTCTTCTTTTTTTCAATCAACACTGCACACAATCAACACTGCACACAATCAACACTACACACAATCAACACTACACACAATCAACACTACACACAGATACACACGCGAACACGGAAAAAAAACAAACAAAAAAGCAGCAATGCATGCAAACATACACACTTTGTTCAATTGGGGCAGCTTTGACCTCCTCGATCGAACCAAACCGGACAAGAATCTGCCGGATTTTTTCATGACACCTATTTCGGAGCGCCACGCAATGTGGTGGTTGATGACGGAATCAAATCTGTGTCGCAATCTCGCAATCGAAGCAATGCATTACTGTGCACCACGAAAAATCAACCTGGTGGGAGCACTGATGGCATTGGCCGAATGTGCGAACCAAAACTGCAACCGGTGGAGAAAGTTGTTCACCATGTTTGTGGAAAATTGCGGGATGCCGTGGGAGTGGCGATTCGAACAAAGCAATTCGCAAACACCATCGCTGGATTCCATCCACTTCGCCAAAGTGCATTACCTCGTCCGTGATCAAAGCAATCAGGATGTGAGTCCGTTGGCAATCTTTTCCCGCGGGGTGTACGTTGGGTTGAACGTCTTCCTGAAAGATGTGGATTGTCCCATCCGTGGCCGCGTGCACGTGTTTTCCAGTGCAACAATGTTCGTGCAACACAGAAATTTCATAGACATCACCATATTTCAAAACCGTGCTCGAACTCAATATCTTCCTCTGACATCGACCAGGCCCGCAAACCACTTTGTCACCCCGGACTTCTATTTGGACCACAAATCGTTGACCATGGACAACCTGCAGCGCATTGTGCGCAAAATCGGACGAAGCGCGCAGTGGCGCAAACACAACGAACAGTGGGTGATGAACGTCATCTACAACCACAACCTCACGCTGATCGAATCCATGACCCAGATTTACACGTTGATGCTGCGCACGTACACCGCGCCGCAGCAACCCGCCGAGCGCAACCATTTTGTGTCCAGTCATCTGGCGGAAATCATCATGTGCCATGCCAATGCAAATAGAAACACCAATACCACCAATGCCAATGCTGCTGCGACGACAGTTCGGGAAGAGGAAACGACTGCCGACAGCCCCTGGAAACAGTTGCAGTTGCTGGATTTCGGCGGAGGGAATGGCGATGTGTTAGCGGCGCTGCAAGAAGAGTTCCAATCAACCCAGCAGTACACGTGCATTGAAACTGCCACGGATTGGCAAGAACAATACCTGTTCAATCACCCAACCATTCGCTACTGCTTCTGGGACAACGAATCCATCGACACCGTCGCCACTGCGTCGCAAGATGTCGTGTTGTGCATGGTGTCATTGCACCACATGAAGCCCGACGTGCAAGAAAAGGCGCTGTCCGAAATAACGCGAGTCTTGAAACCCGGCGGATTGCTCATCCTGAAAGAACATCACGCGGTCGCCAGCACGGTCACCTGGCTCATCGAATGGGAACACCGATTGTACCATTTGTTAGACATGTGCAAGGCCGCCAAGGACAACAAACCCTTGATTGCTGACCACGCGGCATCCATTCGACACTATCTGCGCACCAACACCTTGTTGGTCCAGACGCGCGACCACTGGGAAGCCCGCGTGTTGTCACTGGGATTCGAATCGATCCACCTCGCCGACAACACATTCAATGCAAGTGACGAGGCCATCCACGCGCTGGACAGCGAAGTTGGGTCGTTGGGCGCCAATCCCACCAAATTGTACTGGCAAGTCTTTCGCCGGCATCTCCTCCCACTTCCATCGTCGACCCTTTAGCGGCGCGCGCGTTGTTTCCACTGTTTCTTTTTTCCGACCACAGAGTATCCCTTTTCTTGTTCGCTGCGAAACACCCATCACAGTCGGTTCCCTCATTGCAAACACATCAAACACATCAAACACAATCCACCGTAGACCACTGCCATGTCTGAACTTGTTGCCCACTCCAAACGATCCGTCGCCGCTCCTCCTGCGGCCACCGCCGTCGCAACCACGACCGGCGCATCCGACCCTGCTGCCGCAACCAACGCGGCTGCTGCAAATGGCGCTGCCAATGCAACCCCCATCCCTTCAGACGTGACAGCCCGCAATGCATTGCGTCTCTCCATCTCCCTCGACAAACCTATCGTCATGGACTACTGGCTTCCGTCCTTGAACAAGACAGCCTCCGTCGGCGTCCGCGAAGGAGGCGAAAAAATGTTGGTGAAATCGGCGGAAGAGTACACTTCCTCCATCGCCAAGATGTACCGCGCGGACAACGAATTCATCGTCATCACCGAAAATTCCATCTACATCGTGTCCAAAGAAATTCCAACACGACGCATCGCGTGAAACTCCACCGCACTCTAGTATCATCACCCCATGCGGGTGTTCTTTTCCCTGTTATTTTTGCGCAATGCCATTTCAATGTGTGCACAATGACCACCATTGCCGCATTGCGCAAAAAAATTAAATTCCGGCGGCAACATATCCACGCTCTTTGTTGTTCTTTGTCGTTCTTTGTCTTTTTTTTTCGCGCATTCACGATGCCCAACGGACAATTTTGGTACGGCAAATCGGTTGGATTTCCAGGCTTCCTGGTCAAGAAACAATTGGGGGTTGGCGCGCGACGCTCCACCCGCTTCTTTCCCGGAGCCTGCGCCTCTTCCACCACCACTGTCTTCAACGAATATCGCGCCAGCAACAACGGTGTGGGAGCACAAACCATTGCCAATCGCCGCGCCAAAAATCGACTCGCAACCATCTGCAACCCTCAACATCCATGTGGCAAATTCTACCTCACCCTCGGCAACGCCAAGCAGTAGCAGCAAAAGCAGCAGCAGCACAGCATCCAGTTACCCACTTCCTTCCCTGTATCGTAGCATCTATGTAACCACTTAACTCTGTTCCACTTCACACCGCATACACCGTTTCTTTCTTCCTTCATCATATCCATCTACACACTCCGCACATTGTCCCCCCTCCTTCTTCCTTCCACTTTTTTCCGCACCCATCCCTTCCACCAACCATCGTTGAAAAAAACGGCCCGCCACCCGTTTTTTTCATCATTTGAAGCTGTCGAGAGCGAGCGATAGTTTGCTCAATGGAGGATGTGTGCATGCAATCTGTGTCGCGGAAGTTCATCGACGTCGCGAACAACGACGTCGTTTGTTGCCGCGGCGCTTCGTTCGACAACGACGCAAGCTTTGGCGGCGGGTGGTTTTGCGTGGAGCACCACGACGGTAGCGACGACTGATTGCGCCACGCCAGCGACGACGACGCCCACCCCTTCTCGTGTTCATGCCCATGACATTCATCGTGTGTGCGTACAATGCGTCTTTGTTAAAGTTGGTAAAGTCGCTCACCTTGTTGTACGCGGCTCTATTCTTCAATGTCTGGACATCAGACGTGATGTCCTTCACCTTCTGTTCGTACACATTTTTGATGTTGCCCATCAATGCCATCATTTCTTCCTTTTGTTCATTCAGCACGTGTATCTGCTTCTCGATCAACTCCAAATCATTACGCTGTTCGGGTGTGAGATTTGCGCCTCTGGGAAGTGCGGACTCGAATATTTTTTTCAATGACCTCCGATTGTCGTACATGGCGTTCATGATCGACTCTTGTTCCCGGACACTTGCTTGCACAGACTGTATTGCTTTTGTCGCCAATTTGGAGCCAATCTCCTCGTGCAATTGCATCAACTCATCCACCAACACACCGATGCGTGTTTGTTGCTGCGCCAATTGTTGTTCCAACGTCGCAAACTCCTCGTCACTCAGAACAGTTTGACCTGTCTTATGAGCAGCCATTTGTCGATACATCGTGTCAAAACGATCAATCTCTTGTTCCAATGCGGCAATTTTGTTCACCATGTCAGTTTCCCCCAACGCCAACATGTTCTCACGAAAGGTCATTCTCGCATGTTGTATCTGTTGCATCTGCGTTTTGTCGGTGCCTGGCAAATGCTTTGTCAGATTCTCGTCTGCAAAATACATGCGCATCAGCTGCTGGTATTCAAACGCAGTCTTCTCGGCATCCGTGAAATGGGCCGGCGCAGCTTGAATTCGGTAGCCTTCTCCGTCATCTTTGACCTCATTTGCTTTTGCGAACGCCGGGTGTGATGGCTGCGCCTCTACAACAGCAGGAATAACTTGCGCCGGCGCATTGGTTTCAGTGTTTTCAGCAGCAGTAGCAGGGACAACCTGTGCTGGCACAAACTGCATTGGTGCAATTCGCTTTTTCTTGGAAGGAGGCTCTCCGCTTGACATCTTCTTCTGCTTCTCCGTGTTCAATGATGTGGACAACGTTGGGACTGTATGTGTGTATGTATACATTTCCCTGCAGAAAAAAAAAGCGTTTCCCCCCCCCTACCTTCACCATCCGCCGCCAGGACCAGCACCATCCGCCACTGCCACCGCTTCCAACAACGCTTTCTGGCCACCTTTTTCCAGCGACACTGCCTTGGTGATGTTGCGGATGATTTTGTTTTCGTGTTCTTCGCGGGTGTGCGCATCGTTCCCACCCACCGACTCCAACACCATGCGGTCATACTGCCCGGACATCGCGGAGCTGCCGGAGCGACATTCGGGATGTTGTTCGCAAAAGGAGTGCAACAGGTGCGTGTTCTTCGCCGCAACGTGTTGAATGACGGTGCGCATCTTGCGCTTGTGTTCGTCGTCGCGCTCCCATCGATCTTCGTCTTTGATGTACAGGGTTTCGCGTTTCTTGTCGGTGCAATGCACCGGGCGCTTGCACACATCCATCGAATTCAAACTCTTCACGATGATGTTGGAGATGCCCTCCACGAACCCCAAGCGCCCGACCGACTCCAAATCCGCCAGTTGCAGTTTCAGCGACTCCACGAAATCCCGGATGTTCATCGCGTCCTTGCAGCGCTCGTTCAAAAACACATTCAAGTTGAAAGTCTTGTTGTGGCTGTTGATGTTGTTCGAGTGAATGTGCACCCCTTGCTTCGACGCCATCTCCATGATGGTCTTGTTCTGCTCTAAAATGATGTTCGTCAACTCCTTGTTCTGCTCCAACATGTTCACGATCAAATGCGGCGTAATCTGCTCTGTCATCGTGGCGGACGGCGGCGACAACGACGAAAAAGCAGCAGAAGAAGAAGAAGATGAAGAAGAAGATGAAGATGAAGATGAAGAAGAATGTGCAGAAGGAGAAACTGGGGAAGGAGCGGAAACAGACGACGACGACCACGGCACACACTTCTTCTGGTGCTTCCATCGACCCACCCGCGACTTGTATGGGCGACGACATCCCTCGCACACAAAAATCGCTGTCTCCGACGCCTGCCCCGAAAGAAATGTCTCATTCTGTGTTAACAAATGGTTAACCAATGTTAACTGCGATGGGCTCTCGTGCGCACAATGCGGGGCGATGGTCGAATGTTCACACGATACACCGCGCGGTAAATCACGTGGTTGAAAATGTCTCAAAAGATGAGCAAAATCGGTTAACTGTGTGTTAACCGTCCCAGGCACAGCAGGGATGGTGTGCTGCGCGCGCACCTCCGACGCCAACAGACCCTCCGTCTCTTTGTGGCGTTGTTCGCGATGTGTTTGAGTGAGTTCGCGCTCTTTCCGCAGCACATCTCGTTTGTCGCGCAACGAAAACCATCCCAATTCCAGCATTTCCCAGTTGTCCCATCCCCCGGATTCGCGAATCACGTCATAAATGTGCAGCGTTCCACTCTGGCGGCACGCGGATTTGTGGTACGACTTGCGCTTCACGAAATTGGTGGTATGGCCAACGTAAAACTCCGACACGCGCACATCCTTGCAATGCAGCAAGTAAAAACACGTTCGAGTATAGTCTATGCAGTCCTTTGGCATCGCAGCACTTCTCGTTTCGTCAATCTCCGCAACACACCCACAAGGGATTCTATATCCTTTTGAGACAATTGTCTCAAAATGTCTCAAAATCCATTCGTTGCCTCCAACTTTCCCCCGACCATCCTTCGAAATTAGAGGAATTCCTCTAATTCTGGGCCGAAGTCCTTGTGGTGTGGTGTGTCCAATGTCGACAAATGGTCGCACGAGGTTGCGTGCGCAGTCGACGGTTTCCCCATTTTCCGACCCGGGGTCCAAATCCGATGTTTGTCGAAACGGCGCGGACTTCAGCCCTTGTGGCATTTTGGACATTTTAAATGTCCAATTTTCAAAAGCAGCCGTACTCTTCCCCGAATTTCCAAACATTTACACTTTTCCACCAAAGATTCCTTCGGAATTCCCGGATTTCGGATGTTCTGACGACAAGCGGAGAGGGTGGTGGTGGGGATGGGAAGAGAGAAGAAGCAAAAAGGAGAAAGGTTGCATGTCGCAGCGCGAATTCTTTTTTCGCGACAGGAAGTATACGCATTTGTTTCCACGCGCGCAGCATCCATATAGCACATCGCGACCGACGCCACCGCCGCCGCCGCTACCACAACTACTACTACCACCACATCTATCACGGTTGCCATGGATTTGCAACCCTTTGCCAACTTGATCTTTTGGTTGGTCATCCTGACCACGGTGGGGGTGCTGTATCGCCGCTACGACCAAAAATGGCAACTGACGGACGACCAAACCACCTTTCGCGCCATCCAGCAGTTCTTGAACCGGGACCGCGGGAGTCTGGAGGCCAGCACCTTGCCGATCTTGTGGATCCACATCCCTTACGAATACAACGCCCGTCAATGGGAGAGTTTTGGATCGCGCAGCAGCATGGAACTCAACCAACCCTACTTGTTCCTCACCGTGCGCAGCATTCTGCAGCGATGCCAAGACGATTTCACCATCTGCATCGTCGACGACCGATCCTTCGCCAAATTGCTACCTGCCTGGGAGATCGACCTCGCCAAAGTGGCCGACCCACTCCTCACCAAACTGCGCCAGCTGGGCATGATGAAATTGTTGCGCCACTTCGGCGGAATGCTGTGTCCCCTGTCCTTCGTGTGCATGCGCAACCTGCGCCCCCTCCACGACGCGCAACTGCGCCAGCAAAAGGAATTCTTCGTTTGCGAAACCGTGAACCGTGGCATCACTTCCTGCGAACGGCCGTTCGCACCCAGTCTGGAGATGTGCGGCGCACCGAAGGGGAGTGCGCTGGTGGAGGAATTGTGCCAGTTCCTGGAACATTTGACGTCCCGCGACGCCACGGACGCCTCCGTCTTCTTGGACCAAGCCAGTCAATGGTGTCTCGAACATGCCTCTCGCCTGAGTGTCGTGTCCGGCCACGCCGTCGGCACCCAATCCTTGCACGACGACCCCGTGTTGCCGGAACACTGGATGGCGCGCACACCTATCGCGCTGCACCGTGATCTCTACGGAGCATGGATTCCACACCGCGCGCTGGCGGAACGCCCCGCCTTTCGATGGATCACCTGCTTGTCGGAAGCGGAAGTGTTGAAGACGGACACCTTCTTGGGCAACTGTCTCCTGTTGGCTCTTTCTTCCGAGACACATCCCTTTGCCGACCCCAAAGCTGCTTCCCTTGCAACCGCGGCGGCCCCATCAGCCCCATCATCGTCGCCGTTGGCCGCCATGCTTCCCGCCCCATTCATCGCCTTCTGGAAAGTGCCATCGCGCGCACCCGTCTGGGGCGTGAAACCCATGTTCCTCGGAGACTCCTTGCGCAGCCATCACGGCGCATTGGCCAATGCCGCCATCTATCCCTCCGTGCCCATGTAGGCGGCAAAATATGTCACAACGGCAAAATATGTCACAACGGCAAAATATGTCACAAATTCCACCCCCCCCCCTTTTTTCTGTGCAGAATGCAACCAATCATCCATTGCAAGATTCGCACGCGCGCACCAACATGGATCTCAGACGCAACTCCACACTCAACCTCGGCAAACCAATGGCGCGACAAGTGTTGCCACATCCCGTGAAATGGTCTGCGTGGATGCAAGTCAAGCAATGCATTCGCCGTTGGTGTGCGCAGCGGGGAATTGTGGTGCGAGAACATGGTCGATGCATCCAATCTATTCTCCAGTTTGCGCGACCTGAACGAGTGACGCACATTCATTCGAAGGAGGCGCGTCGCATCCATCCGGAAGATGACAGTCGCGGATCAACTTCGCTGTTTCCCTGGATTGTTTCAGTGTGTCGATTCCGCGATGATCGAGCATAAGATGAAGCAAGATCACACACACACACACTGTTCGTTCCAATTCGGGTTGCGTCTTTCTCTCGCATTGGTAACATCCACCTCCTTCCCGCGCCACACACACACACAATCGCCGCAATGCAAGACTCTTCCGCTAGCACCACTTTCATGCTTGCCTCCACCATTCTTGCGCTGGGTGGCCTTGGGTTCATGCTCTTTAGCAACTCCGACGGCGAAACCAAACGCGGTGGCGGCAAATCCCGCGGGCATCTGCCGCTGTTAGAGGACGATTTCGATGCGCACGACGACGGAGCCATGGACGAAGACGACTTGGATGACTTTAGCGACGATCACTCCTCCTCCGACGACGACGAAGATGATGACGGAGAGATGGAAGATGCCGCAAGTCGTCCTCCTCGCAAACGTGCCAAGAAATCCGACGACGTTGGAACTGCGGGGTCTTGGTTGGACTCGTCTCTCTTCTCCTGGGGAGGCGGCGGCGAAGACGAAGACAAGGCCAAGAACACCAAACGAAAGGGTAAACGAAAGACCGACGAAGACTTGGAAGACTTCGATGAGGGAGAGGGGGAAGAAGATGAAGACGACGACGACTTGTCTGATTTCGACGAAGATGACGACGATGAAATCAGCGTGGATTTGGATGGCGAAGTTGCTTCCGTCGATGGCGACGACCTCTTTGACGAACCACTTTCCCCCTCCGCCGCCACCAAGAAACGTCGCGCCACCGCCAACACCGCCAAGAAGCGCAACGGTGGCAACAGCAAAACCACCTCAAAGTCCGGAAGCAGTCGCCGCCGATAAGCAGCACCCTGATGAACTAGACTGCGTGCGGTTGTTGTCGTGATCGTGGTCATGGTTGAAGCGGCGACGCAAATGATAAACCATGTGATGTTTGGATTGATGATAGGCGACGTCGTACGTGTAGGGTATTTCCAAGAAGTTGCAGAGTTGTCGCACGACTGTGATGAACGAGGAGAAGGTGAGTGCGCGATCAAGATAGTGACGCTTCGAGATGTGGTAGTGCGCGCGACATTGTGTCCAATACGGGGCAATCAAGTTGCGATACATACCGCGTCGGAAACTTACCTCGTCCACCTCTACGACACCCTCCCCTGTCCGGCCGTCCACCGATTCCGCGCAAAACTGGGTCAACCAATTCCAAAACTCCGATCTCGATGGCGGAGTCTTGAAATGCTTGCTTCGACATGGACGACCTTTCGCGACACCTGCGCTTGTTGCTGCGCATCCAACTTCTTCCTGCATTGATTTCCCTTCGTCCTGTCGTGTCCTAGGAATGGCGCGTTTGCGTAACACTATAGAAAAAAAAAGACAAGCCACCCTTTACATGTTTAACCGTAGATGTGTTCATAAACATGTAGATTGTATGTGTTCGGTGTATGTACTGTGTTAGAAAGACATTCAAAACTGTGTGTATTTTGTTTGGTGTGTGCGTGATTATTCTTAACAAGTTAACTAATTCATGCGCAATGGCAATTGTGTTTGCACATCATTCGTGTGGTCCAATGCATCGACAATCACAATGGACGTTTGTTGGGCGCGGCACTTCGTCCTCGTATCGTGACATGTGCCAATAGAAGGTGACTGAGAAGCCCCAAACCAGGGACAACAAAGTGATGAGGAAGCAGAGTTGCATCAATTCGCTCACCTTTGCAACATCCTCACCCTTTGCGACATCTTCGACCTTTGCGACATCTTCGACCTTTGCGACATCCTCACCCTTTGCAACATCCTCACCCTTTGCGACATCTTCGACCTTTGCGACATCTTCGACCTTTGCGACATCTTCGACCTTTGCGACATCCTCACCCTTTGCGACATCCTCACCCTTTGCGACATCTTCACCCTTTGCTTGATTGGACAGTGGAGTGTAATCCATAGTTTGGGTGCGCATGATGGTGTCCCAGTCATATCGATTCGACACATCGATGAAACAGCACCGAGGGCCTTGGCCCAGCATTCTCGCGTAGAATTTGTGAGTGATTGTGTTCGTGTAAAATAGACAGCCGTCGTCGCGGCGACCGTTTAATGACAAGAGGTGCATGGCGCGGTTCACCGCTGGAGTCATTTCCGTGATGATGTGTGGCTCCAAATTCTCTGCCCAGCGCACGTGTTTGATTGACATGGAATTAGAACAAGTGACATAGAAGTGAACTCAAAGAGTTGTGTCTTGCAGGGCGTGAACGGCATTGTGTGCGAACAGCGACAACTCCATTTCGTCTTCGTGGATGTTGTGGAAGATTGTGATGTACTTGCACAGGAGTGGAATCAGGGCGTACTTTTGCGCTTCGGACACCGCCTTGGTGGTTTTCAAAAACCCGTGGAAGTTGTCCAAGATGTCCATCACGGAGTACCCGCAGTCGTGCAGCCGGAACAACACTGCCGACGCCGCCTTCCAATCGCCTGCCAACAGGTGGCGCACGCATTCCTCCAATTGCGCAAAGTGAATGTTGGTACACAGTTGCGCCGCCAGCGCCAAATCCACGGGCGCCCCCAACAACTGGATTTTCTCTAGCGCGTGAATGATGGATTTGACGCTGTGGTTGGCGATTTGCAACAGGAATGCGCGCGCGTCGCTGTCCACGATCAATCCTTCTTCCGCGCAGATGCGGTCCATCAAGGCGCGCATCGGTTCCGCGCGCATCGGTTGGATGCGCAACACGGTGAGGCGCGACTGCAAGTTCTCGATGACTTTGATGGGGTTGGTACAGGAACACAAGAAGAAGACATGTTTGTGGTATTTGTCGATGCAGTTGCGGAAGATTTGCTGGCTCTGTTCCGGCAGGGTGTCCAAGTCGTCCAACACGATGATTTTCTTCTTGCGCGGAATGCAGGACCGCGTTTGGCAAAATGTCTTCACCTCATTGCGGTAGTATTGGATCCCCTGCTCCTTCAACGAATTGATGCACAGGATGTTGCTGTGGTACTGCTTCGGCGACCAGTCGCGGTAGTACTGTCGCACGGTGGCTTGCAACAGCGCGGTTTTGCCTGAGGCGATGCTTCCGACCAACAACACGAACAACTGATCCACCTCGCAAAGCGACATCAACATGTGCACTGCGTCCGGATCGTTGTCGAAGGCGCGCAACTGGGTTGGCTGGTACTTTGCCGCAAAAGATACTGCGGCGGTGCACACCACTGCTCGGTCTTCTTTGTCTTCTTTGTCTTCTCGGTCTTCCTTGTTTTCCGCAACCATCATTCCAACCTTTGTCATTCCAACCTTTGTGTTTGGGTTGTGTTAGGGTGAACTGTGTGTTGGTTGCGGTTTAAGTGTCTTTGCGCGCATGACCTTGACGGCCTTGACGGCTTTTACGACCTCCGCCAGCAGCATGACGGTCAGGATGGGCAACGTTGGCAAAAAACGCGCCAGGTGTCAAGTTGCGATGCAACTCTTCAAGTGGAATGTCGGGCAACATGGGATGCGATTCCCAGGAATATTGGCAGAAGGCGGACTCGGTGGCCCATTCCTCTGGAAAACAATGCGACATGGACCGCCGCAAATGCTCCACCAACGGCTTCGGCACAAACAAGGCGTGGTGTGAGGCGGGAATGACGTACACCAATTGCTCCAGCGGCGAGAGAGGCGGCATGCCATCGGGGTGCAACAAAAACATGTCGCGCGTCACACACTGCGCCAAGTCGCGCCACAGTGGCGCATAGTGATGTGGGTAACACGTGCGCCAAGAGACCAGTGGGTGTCCATGTCCGGACAAGTAGTATTGCCATGTCCAACTGAGCGCATGACAATACTGGTGCACACATTCATACACTCGCGCATGGTGCGCATCACCGACGCCACCACCGCTACCACTAACACTACCACCACCCACTGAGGAAAAGTGTGGAAGTGGAAGTGGAAGTGGAAGTGGAAAATGGAACAAGCGACGATAGTACCGCCGTTGCCATCCGGGACGAAACACATCGATGTACTCTTCCGACAATCGTTCGTACGCGGGTTGTTGTTCCCAATAGCGCTGCGCGCCGTGCATGTCTTTCGTGAGAGGTGGGGGAGTGCAATAGACTCCTCGTCGGGAAGAACGTGGGATGCTGTCGCTGTTGCCGCCGATGCGCGCCTGTGGACGATGTTCGTCTCGCCACCACGATTCTTCTTGTTCTGCCAAATGCCACCAGAGTCGTCGCACGTTGTCCGCATCTATGTATGCCCCTGGATGGCTACCTGCACCGCTACCGCCACCCCCGCAATGAATCACTTGGATGAGCGGTGCACATTGCGAGGCGTGGTACGCTGTCAACAATTTTTCGATGCCGTCGCCGCGGATGTTGACCGAGGGAAATTTGGGCAAAAAGTCGTTGCCGAGAAAGAAGCACAGCAGCAAATAGTCGAACACGGCCGAGTACGATGAGGTCGCCGCCGCCGCCAACGAAGTCGGAGGAGGATGTAACAATCGTCGAATTTCGCACGCAAGACGTTCGATGTGAACAAAGTGATGCGCATGTGTCTGTCCCACGGAAGTGGTCGCACCGTCACGATAGAGAACCACGTGCGTCCATGGATGTTGTTCGGTGAACAGCAGCGACAACATGATCAAGTCGGCGTCCAATCCGTACACCACGTTGACCTCCCCGCGGCGATCGGATGCACATTGTCGCATGTGTTGGAACAATTTGTGTTCCCCTTCCCCTGGTTCGTCACTGCCGGATACCGACACCGTAGCCACCCCGAGGTGGCGCAATACCTCCGGGGAGGAAAAATGGTCGTGCATGGCGCGGGTCAACGTGGCCATGAATGCCGTGCCGGGCGTAATGGACAGAGTGCTGAAGGTGGATGCGTTCTTCACATCAGAAGAGGATGAAGATGAGGAAGAGGAAGCCGCGGTTTTGTACCGGCGCGATCGTTGATGCTGCATTTTGGCGAGGGGGGCAACTCCGTCCAGCGCCAAATAGACGGAGCGTCGCGGGCGCAATTCGCAGATGTAGTGTTCCATGCGCGCCAAGGTTCCTTGGATGATGTGCAACTCTTGCTGCTCCAAAGACTCTTCTTCTTTCCCCTCCTCTTTCCCTTCCTCTTTCCCGGGAGACATTGCGTGCACGACATCGTAAATGATGGAATTGCAATCCATGTGCAGATGATCCACCATCACTTTGTCGCCGAAGATGTCGGGATGGTGTTGCAACAACCAACTGAAATACTTGGGAATTCCCATTTGTTGAAGAACCGTGTGTCTGACGTCGTGATGTCTGCTGAATGCGAACCTTTGTTTCTTTTTCTCGTCGCGCGCGTGTTCCGTCGTGTGTTGGATATTTCTTTTAAATCCGTTGATTGATTAGTTTGAAACAGCAGACATTGGATGGTGTTGGTGCTGGACTCTTCCTTGAGCAGCGTGGATTGTCTGCTGCGCGTTGCCGACACGGTGCTGCGGCATGGCAATGTCGCGCAGTCTTGTGCGTTGGACATGTGGTGTAAATGGGTCGAGATCGACAAGAAACCTCCAATGCCGTCCGCCGCGTCCCTGCAACGACTGAAGGAGACGTTGGTGCACGTGGAACACAATGAACAATTGCTGACGGAGGCATTGCGGCAAGCGGATACAGACATGATGTCGCAATTTCACGCAGGAGCCTTGTTGCAGCACACGGCGGACAAGTGTGTCGATTTTTTTCATGCACACAGTGAAGTCATGGCGGCCCTTCAGCGGAAACTCTCGCGCATGAAATGGTTGCGCTATCTGTGTCGCGGGTTGTTGCGCAACCTGTGGAAACACCACGCACAGACACAAGGATGGCCGCGATGGACACCCTTTGCGTTCCAGCGGTTTTTGCGGGTGCAAGCAAGAAGAGATGGATGAAAGAGAAAGAACATGAGAATCACACACCATCAATTAAGGAATTACACTATTTCACACACATATACTTTGAATACGATAGCGGTACACGCGTGTAACAAATTAACAAAACAAACACGACACTACTACTTTACCATGTCTTCATCTGTGTGTTGGTGTTCACGATAGGTTCGGTAGCAGCAGCAGCGGGCATGTGGTTGAAATAGCGACGAACAAATCGTTCTTCCAAAAAGGCCCGGTCTGCATCCCACATCGGCGAAGGCGACGGCATCAGAAACCTGCAAATGTGCGCAAAGACTTCCGTGGGAAGCGGTGGACAAGAAGGAGGAGCGGCGGATGCGCATGATGATGATGATGATGAAGAGGATTGCGCCAGGCCATTGCGCAGGACGACCATGCAGCGCCATTCCGCGTCGATCCACATCACCACTTCCAAAATCCGCAACGAGTTGCTTCGAATTTGTTCACAGCACGCTGGATCGGAACAGCTTTCCCGAAAATGGCAACAAGTATCTCGTGCGGACAACGCCAAGAGGTCTTCAATGATCACTGCGCCATGAATGTTGGTGGGTTGGTTCAACTGTGCCCGTGTCGTCGTGGTCGGGACACAGTTCGGCGGCCAAATGTCGACACACCATTGGAGGAAGGCGATGAAGTCGGTGCGAAACAAGTCTGTGACGAAGTCCACGATGTCTTTCGTGCACGACACGCCAAAAGTTCCTTCGTACATCTGCGCGACGCACGTGTGCCACGACACGTCGGTGTCGTCGGCTGTGCAGCAGTCGTCCATCCAGTGTAGCAGCTTTGTGTGCACTTGGTGTCGAAATTTCCAAAGCAACACTCCGTATGTAAATACCGCACTGGATGACAGGGACAGGTTACGTGCTGCATTCTCCGCGTCGAGGAGAGCTTCGTTCTCTTCGTCCTCTTCCTCCGCGTACCCAAACATCCAGAGAAATGCGGAGCTGTGGCGCGCGCCGGAAAAGAACATGTGTTGCGCAAACGACGGCGTGTTCGAAAACATGTTGTCTGCGCGCGCCAAGGACGAGAATTGCCACGCGGTCAAGGGTTGGTTGAATGCGCGACACGATTGAAACATGTAGATCATCGTGACGCAGTTGGACACATCCCAGGACGCCAGCGGTTGATTGAAGGAATGGCATCCGTGGAACAAGTCATCCATGTTGACGACGCTGGACACATCCCATCTGTCCAGTGGCTGGTTGAACTTGGTGCAGAAGGCGAACATGCACTGCATGGACGTTGCGCGGCGCACTTGCCAGTTGTTGATGTTTTCGTTGAAGTCTGCGAATCCGTGAAAGATGCCATCGAAACACTCAACCAGCGACACATCCCACTGCCCAATGGCCACATTTCCGTGCCGCTTGTTGAACACGCTGCGATTGGTCAGGTAGAGGTACACAAGGTGGCGCAACTGCTGGTTGTCTACCGGTTTTGGGCGCGGCGGGTGTCCAGTGATGTCGATGAGCAACCGACGTTTTTCTTTGCGACGCTGCACTTCCACTTCGAACAAATCGGGCACAAACAGGCGCGCGCTCATCTTGCTTTGCTTTACTCGGTCAGTCAATCAGTTAGTTGGTTGGGTAGTCAGTCAGTCAGTAATTTGATTAGTTAGTTAATGTGTGTATGTGTGTGTGAACATAACCACACGATGTCTCCCGTGCTGTTCACACTCACCGCCACACACACACACACACACACAAAACAGAAACACTGCCTTGGTGTGACAAAGAGGGGTGGTGAGTTGCCTGCGTCCTAGGCTCCTAGGCTCCTAGGACGCAACATTGACTACGAAACTTCGAAACTTCGAAAATGGTCGGTGTTTATCCGAGGTTGTATTTGCGTCCATTGAGTGCGTATTGCACGGGTTCGTTGAATCTGTACTCGCGACCGTAGTTGATCAAGATTTCTTGTCCATGGCGGATGGGTTTGGTGGCGCGGATGCGGGCAGTGCGACGCGCGCGATCCACGACGAACTCGGCATTCGCGCGATTGCGCGCCGTGTGGTTGATGAGCGAGCCCACCGTGCGCGACAAGGCACCATCGCGCACCGCGGCGTTGTTGGCCAACACTTGCAGGGCATAGGGTCCCGTGTACTCGCCGTAGCGCGCATCCAACTGATGATTGTTCAGCAATTCGCCGTCGTACGGAACGATGGGATCGCCTCGGCGAAAGACAATGGGATGTTCGCCGCCGCCCTCCGCGTGCGGATTCCAGGCAAACAATCCTTTGCCCGCATGCGGAATGTCAGAATCGGCGATGCGCACATGGTAAGCGACTTGCAGATGCTGGTAGCAATAGGGCAGCCCAATGCAGGCATTGCGGCGACACTGTGGACCTTCATTTCCATTGGCCAACGGTTTGCGATACGTGCAGCGTGCACATTGCAGCGGGGCATTGAAGACCACCTCTCCATCGTTGGAGTGGAAGTGGAAATAGCGCGGCATGTCTCTATGTTTTTGTTAGGGGGGGGAGTGCGCTGCGCAGTTGCTTTCGTTGCAATCTCGCGAGAATAAAAAAACCATGCACTGTTCGCCGCCGCCGCGGCCACCAACACCACGAACACCAACACCACGCAATCTCCACATCAAACAACCTTTTTTTTCTTCTCGTCGGAGAGTAGCACTGTTCTGCGACATCCCGCAACATTCATCCACGACGTCCCGCGACATCCATCCACGACATCCCCATTCACCTCCAGCAACCATTGAGAACCAAGAACCATGTATGATTTGGAAGCAGGACTCGGTGGCGGTGGTGGCGCAACGCTGCAGTTGTACCAACCCATGAACATCATGGTGTTCCTGTCGTTCTTCTCGCCATTGGTGTTGGCGGTCACCATCACCAGTATGTCCTTCGTGTTTCAACACGCGAAAGGGTTGGTGTACCTCGGCTTTCTTATCGGCGCCTGTGTCTTGCGCAACTTTGTGTTCATGGTGGCGCAACTGTCGCCTTTCCAATTCGATCCGCCGCAGTGCAAGGGCGTGCAGTTCAGTCCCTTTGCCAATGCATCCTTCAGCGTGTTCGTGTTCAGTTTCACGCTCGCCTATTTAGCCGTCCCCATGTGGAACAGTGGTCTCGCCAACGTAACGGTCCTCATCTCCATCCTGGTGTATGGATGCATCGATCTCTCGATCAAGATGTACAAAGGATGCCTGCAGCGCACGTCGGAAATTCTGGCCAACGTGTTGTTGGGCGGCATGCTGGCCAGCATTGTCACGTTCTTGATGCAGTCGGGCGGCTCCGGCGACTATCTCTTCTTCAACGAACTCTCCAGCACGCGCCAAATTTGCTACCAGCCCAAGGAACAAACCTTCAAGTGCTCCATGTATCGCGACGGCGAACTGATCTCCTCCTTCTAATCGCGGATGGCGGAAACATCTTGGACGGAGACCTCTTCCTCGGAGGAGACCTCTGCATTGGCGACACGGATGTCCACAGACACCTCTTCTTTGTCTTCTTCTTCTTCTTCATCTGCCGCCACGGGCAGCGCCGGAGGAGGAGAAACGGCGACAAAGGCGCGCGCATGGGCAACAAACCATTGTTGGAATCGATGGATCGTTTGGCGGCGCACGGTGGATTCCGCCAACTGTCGCATGGTGCTGCGGGCATGTGCATACATGTGTACAACTCGATGAACGTGTTCCACTGCGCGCATGCTGCGGTACTTGGTCATATCCGGGTGGTAGAACAATGGCTTTTTCTTGCGGTGATTGACGCTGTTGTGAAAGACGTAAAAGAAATCGATCATGTGCTGCGGGGAGGTCAAGTACGCCGCGGGGGTTGCGCGCGACAGAAAACTGGTGGCATGTCCGGAACACTCTTCGCAGAACAATACTTTGCAGATGGAGAGAATTTGGTGGAACAACGGACGTCCCAGCGCGGTGAATGCCGACGGATCCAAGGTGCTCGTGAGCACATGAAACAACGCCCACGTCGCAGGACCCCACACTTCGATCAGCGGCATGTCGACAATGGCAAAACCAACAAACAAGACCAACAGACAGACAGACGGACAGAAAAAACAAACGTGTGTGTGCGCGTGTGCGTGTGTAACAACCTTCGATAAAAAAAACAACATCCTTTGAGCGAACACATGTATGCGCGTCATCTCCGCCGCAATAAAAATCGACGCCATTTCCATCCTTGGTTTGTCCGATCGCCCCCCCCCATTTCACCCATTCCCCCTTCACATCTATTCGATTGGAACAGGAACACGATGTCTGAATCACCTGCTTCTGGTCCTTCCAGCGCCGCTTCCGTTCCTTCCGCTTCCATTCCTTCCGCGTCTGGTCTTTGCGCGTCCGCAGCGACCACCAGCAAGGAGGAATTGGTACACAACATCAAGGAGTGGATCAGCGTGGACAATGAGATTGCGCACTTGAAGCTGCAATTGCGCCAGAAGACGCAGCAAAAGAAAGCATTCTCGGATGCGCTGATGCGCGTCATGAAACAGAATCGCATCGACTGCTTCGACATCAACGGCGGATCGCTCATGTACAAACAAAGCAAGTCCAAGAAGCCACTCACCGGCAAGACGTTGCTGGCGGCACTGAAATCCTTTTACGCCGACAATCCACAAGTCGCCGAGGACGTCTCCAATCACATCCTGAACAGCCGCGAAGATCAAGTGCGCGAATGCATTCGTCGGCGCATCGACCGGCGGCCACAGAGTGGGGTCTCGGCGGCGGCACAGGCAGCCGACAAAGACACATAAACAAACGTGCGCCAGAACCATTCAACTTTCTTTGTCGCTGTCCACACACACACAGTCGCGCAACCTTCCGATGTCTTTCGCTTCCTCTACCGCCATCACCACCTCCACCTCCACCGGCACCGCAGTGGACACGGTTGTTGTGGAATATCTTGGTGTGCGTGCATGCACGGAGACACTGGCGACCATTCCGTTGGTGGAAGATCGAGAGTGGCGCGCCATTGAATTCCACATCAACGTGAGTTTACCACAACGTCCCTTTGTGGAATTTCGCGTGCGGTATTGTGCGCGACAGCAATGTTGGACCTTTCCGCCTTTCACGGAAGACGCTGGACACGCCGCAGTCGCCAAACCGGTGTGTCGCGGATCGTTCGTGCACCGCGAAGAGAATGTCCGCTACTTCTTGTGCGAAGTGGCCGACAATGTATTCATCACTCCTGCTGCTGCTGCTGCACCTTCCACTGCCGCGGCAACGGAAAAGGGAGAGGGGAACAGAGGAGAAGAGAATTGTTGGGTGTTGGTGGACGAAGTGTTGCATCACAGCACAGTGTATGCGCGCCGTCTCCACCCCGACTTGCGCACCCTCTTTCGCACCTTTCCCCAATTGTGCGAATTGTGTCCCGTGATATCCGCTGGCGCAAACCACCACGACGACGCATACCACCCGCAACAACGACAACAACAACAACAATCGCAAACCCAACCACACCATTTCCATTGCGAACGTCCCATCGTGCGCTACTGCTGGAAATCAAGCGAAGAAGAATTGCGCTTCGCCTTCTTGTTCGGCGAGCGATCGACCGGCGACGACTGTGTCACTTTTGTTCCCTTCTTCCAGCGTGAAAAAACGGCCCTCGGTCAAGGATGCCTTCGGTGCGCGGTGTTTCCGGGCACGACACGCTATTCGCCTGAGACACGTCGCGAGGAGACCGTGACGTGGATGCGGGGCAGCGGGGCCTGGTATTTGCATTTCGACAGCGTCTTGTTCTGCGACGGCGCCATTGCGATCCACGACGTGCTTTCGCGCCACGTGGTGCTGGACTTCCAATGGTTCGCGGACTTTTAATCCAAGCCCTTTTTTTCCACATAGACACTACCAAACGTGCTTGCTTTTGAACATCATTCCTCTGTTTCTTTTTCCTTCCTTTCTTTCTGCCAATGCGAACGTCAAGGTCTCCAATGGTTGCATGGATCGGGATGCAGTGGTTGTTCGTGGTGTGGTTGCTGTGGATTGCGATCACGCCGGTATTGGAACGACATCGCATCCCCGTGGCAAGGTACATAGTGTACTTTGTGTATTGGACCTTCCTCGGGCTGTGTCTGTGTATCTTCGTATGAGCACATTACATCCCATCACATTACAACATCACATCGTGTCACATAATTTTAATCGTTTCGGAAGTCGACACATTCAGAGACACAGACGGAAAGAAAGATGATGACACGCGTCAAATCACTCCGCCCCGTCGTATTCGGGACATGTTTTGGTATGCCATTGGCGTATTACCGCCAGATCCCGCATCGCGCAACCTACGTCGCGACTGTCATTTCTCCAGCCCATCGCACGTTTGCGTCTTATTGCGTGCACCATGGCACCAACCGCGAGTCGGCAACCACAGAAGGTACGGACACCAGGAACACGACCGACGGCGCCAGTCGCGAACCGACTCTGTCCAAATTCAACGGCGATATTGGCGTGGAACAAACGATTGATCGCTTCCTGAGTTGCTCCGAGATTTTGCGGGACTATTTCGATGCTGTCTTGAAAACGAAGAGCAATGGTGTCAGCGATGCCACGGTGGCACAGTTGCCCATGGACATCAGTCGGGACGTCATCGAGGGTCGAAAGTCTGCGGTGAGCGTGGGAAGACAATTGGAGAAGGCGTTGTTTTCGCAAGACAAGGAGCCGCTGGCACTGATGAGCTTCCAGTGGCGAAACGGAACACGCGACGCGATCGTTGTGGACACGCTGCGTTGGAACATCTACGTGGTGACAGAATATCGGACGGTGGAGTATCGCCGCTACACAGTCCGCGAGTTGGCGCGTCACAAAGTGACGGAATCCACGGTCCATGCATTGAAAGTGCGCTTTTTGGAACTGGTCATGCGCGGCGCGGAAGAAGATGGTCGCACGTTGCAATACGATGCTGCTCGGGAGTTGGTGCATCCACCAACCACTTTCTACCTGATTGACTGGTTTTGAAGGTTGGTTGTGGTTTCTTTCCTTGTTTTTTTTCTTTTCATGTAACTCATAACACGAGCACTTTACGTTCAAAGATACATAAACACACGCAAGTGGAGTTTCTTTCTTTCTTTCTTTCTTTCATCTCTTGTTGATCTTTGTCTTCATTCTGACCTTTTTTCCCCCAACATTTTGACAACAAACAATGAAGCACGTGCGACTAGGTATGACGGAGTCGACGTTGGCGTTTTTGTATTGGCTGCAGTACATTGCCGCGCCGAAAGGGTTGGTGTCGTTGTCGACGGGCGCGTGGCGCGCTGTTCAGAAGTGGGAAACCCAGATGTTGAACTGGTTGCATATCACATCGGGGTATTATGACGGGGAGGTGAACGGCTCAACATTCGGGGCTTTTTCGCGACACACGTCGGTGACCACCCACTATCGTCGCTACATGGAGGCGGTGTTTCGCGCGGCGCGGAAATGCGATGTGTTTGTGTTGACCTTCCACGACTTGCCGCCGGAAGTGCGCGCACACGAAGCCGCGTTTTTGGGACCGGGGTTTTTGGAGGTGAAACACGTGGTGGAAGACAAGTTGTCTCCGGATCCGATGTTCGACTTGATGCGCGGTCGACGGGTGTTGATCGTGTCGTCGTTTGCGCCGTTGATGAAAGCGCAGGTGGAAAGCGGGAATTGCGCGCGCATCTATCCGACGTTTCCTACTTGCGCGTCGATTGAAACGTATTGCATGCCGTACACGTTTTTCAACCATGGTCCAGACGAGAATCTGATTGCGACGGCGCAGCGCATTTGCGACGAGATACGCGCGGCGGGCTTAATTGATCGCTTCGATGTCGCACTGTTGTCGGCGGGGGCGTACACGGCGCTGTTGGCGGGAGTGATGCACGATCGGTGGAACAAGGACGTGTTTTGCGCGGGGGGCGAGTTGCAGCCTTTTTTTGGCATTGCCAGTGCTCGCGCAAAACAGAAACGCGCGCAAAGGAACGACCCGTTTCCGCACCCCGAATGTTGGATCATGTCCATTCCGCCCGAGTATCGACCGGAGGGATGGCAGCGCATCGAAGGCGGATGCTACTGGTGATGCGGCAAAATATGTCACAACATTCTCCAATTTCTTCACATTTGGCACCCAAGAATCTTCACATTTGGCACCAGTCGCGATTAAACGTCGAGGGGGAAGGCGAGGGAGGGTGGTTGGGATGTGTCGGTGGCTGCTGCTACAGCGGAGGAGGCGGAGGTGGAGGTGGAGGTGGAGGTGGTGAGTGCGGAGAAGGCTTGGCGCAGCATGGTGTCGTCGAATCGGTCACTGCGAAGGTTGTCGAGGATTTCGGATTCGAGGGGGATGCGAAGATGGATTTGTTGAAAATGTTGGACGAACCGACGGATGCATTCCGCCGCCTCGTCTTCGGGGGACACAGTCGTGGTCGCGGCAGCGGCGGCAGCGGCAGCGGCTGCCATCCATGCGTCGGCGGCGGACACGCGGTGACGCACCGTGTCTGTGGGCACGAGAATGTCGCAGACTTCCGGTTTGCGGATCTGCAGAAATTCGGGGCGCTGTCCGAACTGTTTGTGGAACATCTGCACGACAAACTCGGGGATGGGCGGACTGGATTCGATGAGTCGGTCGAATTCCTCTTTGCCAAACTTGAGCATCTGTTCCACCTCCATGCGCTCGGCGGGATGTTTCGCCAGTTCGATCTTGAGGTTGCGGTGAAACTTGTCCCACGCAATGGAACTGACGCGGTGGCCTTCGTTCAGCTGCGTGATTTTCAGAAACTGTTGGATGGTCGTGATGATGCCCGCCAGCAGATTGCAGCCACCCACCACCATGACGAACATGGCCTGATACGCCGGCGGCACGCGCTGTTGCGCAAAGTTGGCGGTGCCCGTCAGGGTGGAGATGATGATGACCGGGATGGTGTACCACGCATTCAGTGCACTGAAGTGCGCATTGGCCTTCGAATGCAGCCAGCGATAACACATGGCTTTGTCGGCCCATTCCACCATGATCCATTCGTGCTCCTGAGTCCATCCGCGACTTGTCAACGTCTGTGTTTGCGTTGATGGCTGTGACATGTTGGGTTGGTGCGGGGTTTGTCGCGCGGCGGCAGCGGGAGACGACACGGAGGAGGAAGAAACCGGCGAAGTTGGCATGGGATGGAAGAAGAGGGGCGCAGAAGGGGAGGGGCGCAGAAGGGAAACTGGGGGAACAAACGAAAGAAAACGAGTCGAAGCTGATGATGTATCGTGCGAAAAAAAAGTATCTGTGTACATACAATACCCTAC
>JACCDZ010047705.1_pt1 | contig 27985 bp, 20 predicted proteins | sample 7449551 | NCBI WGS metagenome assembly JACCDZ01 (sample SAMN15323452, study PRJNA562643) | freshwater metagenome | isolation source: river surface water | place: USA:Blue River Watershed | collected 2017-08-18 | reverse complement strand
GTAGTGGTACGGCCGCCGCCCGAAGCGGGCTTTTGCAGGCCCTCGGTCTTGATGCGCTTGCGCTGGCCTGCCGCCGAAGGCTTCTTGGCAAACTGCGAAAGGTCAATTACCTGGCCCGTCATTTTGGGTCCGTCCAGCTTCTGGTACTGGGTCTCGTGGTGGGTCGTCTCGCTCGCCTTGTCGTCGTCCGGAGCCTCAGGGGCTGCGTGAGCCGCAGGAGCGGCAGGAGCCGCCTCCGTGGCCGCGGGAACTGCTGCTTGGGGCGCCGGTTCGGCTGCCTTGGGCGCTTCGGGCGCCTCGGCCGGAGCCGCTGCCGCCGGTTTTGCCGCGGCCGGCTTGGGCGCGGGCGCTGCCGGTGCGGCTGCCTTGGGCGCTTCGGCGGCGGGAGCCGCGGCCTCGGCCTTCTTCGGAGCGAGGTCAATCTTGCCGGCCACCTTGGGTCCGCTCAACGTCGCCGTGGCGCGGATTACCTCAGGCTTCTTCTGCTCGCGCTCGGCCTGAATAGCCTCTTTCTCTTCGCGCTTCTGTTGAATGAGCGTCTCCGCCTTGTCCTTTGAAGACTTGTCGGTGGCGAACTGCTGCGTCAGGAGGTCGTACTGCGCTTGATCGATCTTGGCATTTCGGTTGCGTTCCACCTCCTGGCCCTTATTGGCCAAGAAGTCGACGGCGGTATCCAAGCCGATGTTCAGCTCGCTAAGTACTTTACTGATGCGGATGGTGCTCATAGGCGCAAAGGTCGGAACTAGTTAGGTAATAGGGTAGATATAGGGAACGAATCCGGGCTTACTCGACGTCAAACTCTTTTTTGAGGATGTCGCGAACTTCTTGAACGGTTTCGACTTCGAGGTCGGCGCGGCGGGCCACGTCTTCGACGTCGGCGCGGAGTACGGACTTCGCCGTATCGTAGCCTCCGTTGCGCAGCTGGTCGATAACCCAAGCCTCAATCTCGTCGCTGAACTCGAGGAGCTCTACGTCTTCTTCTTGAACCACGTCTTCGCGGTACACGTCGATCTCGTAGTCGTTCAGCTTGCTCGCCAGGCGAATGTTGGTTCCGCCGCGGCCAATCGCCAGCGACACCTGGTCGGCAGGCAAGTACACGTCGGCGTGGCGGCGCTCCTCGTCGAGCACCATGTTGGTAATCTTGGCCGGAGACAGCGCGCGCTGAATCATCAGCTGCAGGTTCGTCGTGTAGTTGATCACGTCGATGTTCTCGCCGCGGAGCTCGCGAACGATGCTGTGGATGCGCGAACCCTTCATGCCCACGCAGGCGCCCACGGGGTCGATGCGGTCGTCGTAGGACTCCACGGCCACCTTGGCTTTTTCGCCCGGAATGCGCACGACCTTCTTCACGGTGATGATGCCGTCGAACACTTCGGGGATCTCGGCCTCAAACAGCTTGGCCATGAAGGCCTCTGAGGTGCGGCTGAGCAAGATGAACGGCTTGGCTCCGCGCACTTCCACCAACTTGACCACCGCGCGGACCGTGTCGCCCTTGCGGTAAAAATCCTTCTCGGGAATCATGTCCTCGCGGCGCAGAATGAGCTCGTTTTGCTGGTCGTCGTAGATGATCAGCTCGCGGTGGCGCACGTGGTGCACCTCGCCGCTGATGATTTCACCTTCCATCGACTTGTAGCGCTTGTACAGCTCGCCCGAGTCGTGCTCCTGAACCTTTTGCACCAGGGTCTGGCGGAAGGCCAGAATGAAGCGGCGGCCCAAGTCAATGATCTTCATTTCTTCAGACACTTCTTCGCCCACCTCAAAGTCGGGCTCGATCTTCAGGGCCTCTGAAAGCGCGATTTCGAGGTTGTCGTCTTCAACGGCGCCGTCTTCGACGATGGTGCGGTTGCGCCAGATTTCGAGGTCGCCCTTGTCGGGATTGACGATCACGTCGAAGTTCTCGTCGGTGCCGTACTTCTTGCGTATTTGGACGCGAAACGCCTCCTCGATGAACGACATGAGGGTTACGCGGTCAATGCTCTTTTCGTCTTTGAACTCGCCGAAGGATTCGATAATGGCTAGGTTTTCCATAGCTACTTGAAGGTGAGAAACTTAGAATTTAAAATCGAGGGTGATGCTGGCAATGTCCGCCAGCGGGATTTGGGTTTGGGTCGTCAGGTCCATTTTGCCTTTGCCCACGGTCTTGGGGACGCGCTCTGTGCGTTCCAAAGTGAGGTTCGCGCCGTCGTAGGCCGCCAGCTTGCCCCGGCTCTTGAGGCCGTCGGCGTGCTTGACCACGACCTCGCGGCCCAGGTTTTTGCGGTACTGTGCGTCGACTTTAAACGGACTGAACATGCCCGGAGACGACACCTCAATGGCGTAGTTCTCCGAATCTTCGCCCAGGGCCGACTCAATCGCGCGGCTGATGGTCTTGATCTGCGCCAGCGTAATGTGGCCCTCATTCAAGTCCGCGTGCACTTTGATGTCGTTCGCCGCGCTCAGACTTACTTCCACGGCAAAGCCACCCATCGGTTCGAGGATGGCGGCTACCAGCTGCTGCAGTTCGGTTTGGTTCATCGTTTCGCGCGGATTCAAAAAGCTTTAAAAACAGTCGAGGGGACTTTGTGGGTCCCCTCGAGTTTGGATTCAGAAAGCACTGCAAAGATACAACGGATTTTTTACCATGCAAACCGCAGGCTGGCGCGCAGCTGGCGGCCGGCCTCGAGCACCCCGAAGGCGCGGGCGATCGAAAGGTGGTGGGCATAGGCGGCGTTCCCCGCGTTCAGCAGCTCGACGCTCCATGAAGCGCGCTTCGACAGCACCCCCGTGAGGCTGGCGGACCACAACCCGTAGGCCGGAGTGGGTCCGTCCAAAAAGTGCGCTTCGGTCGAAGAGAGCCGGTTTTGCGCGAGGTAGTGGTCGTAGTGCAGTTCGGCGTGCAGGCCTTGGTCGGGCAGCACGTCGTAGGCCAGGTGCGCCCCCCAACGACCCGGAGCCATGAACGGAAGCGGGTTTCCCGTCGCGTCCTCGCCGATGCTCAGTGCGGCCTGCGCGTGGACATGGAATCGCTCCGCGGGGTGCCAGTGGGCCCGCGCCTCCGCGCCGTACACGCGGGCGTCTCCTTGAACGTAGTAAAAGCGCCACGAGCCGCTGCTGTCGTTGGGATTGAGGTAAATGAAGTGTCGGTAGGCCTGGTAAAAGGCGGTAATCTGGGCGTCCAACTGCGGGCGCTCGTAGTTGAGGCCGAGGTCGGCGTTCCAGAGCCGCTCGGTGCGCAGGTTGGCGTCGCCCACTTCAAAACGACCCGCTCCAAGGTGCGACCCGTAGGCGAAGCGCTCTTCGAGTTGGGGTCCGCGCGTGCCGTGCGACAGGCGAGCTTGCAGGCTCAATGGCCTGCTCAGGGCGTAGGTGTAGCGCAGCAGCGCCGCATAGCCCGCGAAGGCGCCGACCTCACCGCGAAGCCCAACCGACCGAGTACTGCGGCCTTGTTCCACGCTGTAGTGCGCAAAAACCGCGGATTGGAACTGCTCGGCGTTGGGGTACAGCCGCTCGTGGGCGTGGTCGTCGTTGCGGAGCATGCGCAGTTGCTGCTGCGCCCCCAACGTCAGCAGCCCTGTACCCAAGCGCCGGTCCAAGGTCGTGGTTTGCGACGCCGTGTAGAGGTAAAAAGCCAAATGCGGATCTTCGGCGTGGCCGGGCTCCAGGGTGTCCGCCCCAACTTCTTCGTCAAACTCCGCCCGGTAGGAGGTTTGCACGCCGCTAACGGCCCTCAAAGTCCATGCGCCCAGCGGCCGCTCGGCCTCCCAGGCGAGGTGGCCGGCCTGAATAAACTGGTCGCCGTGCACGTGTTCGGGTTCCTGGCCCGGAGGGTAGTTCTTTTGCGGCAGTCCAAATCGGCGCTGAACGCCCGTGAACTTGAGGCGGTGCTGGGTTTTGCCTTTTTGCCAGGAGCCCAGGGCGCGCAGCGCGAGGGTTTGGGCGTGGGTGCCGCGCACGGTGTCGCCCCCTGCGTCGCGGTACTCGGGGCTGTAGCCGCCGTAGGCCCCGACGAAGTACAGACCGGGTCCGTTGCGGTGCAGGCTGTACTGGCCCGACCAGGGCATGCCGTGGGCCCCGCCGTTCAAGGTAAGCGCGTGCTGTTGCCCCGTGGCGCGCGGACGCACGTCGGAGAAGTACAGCACGCCGGCCATGGCGTCGGTTCCGAGCGCAAGGGAATTGGGGCCGAGCATAACCTCGACGTGGTCCACGCCCAAGAGGGGAAAGTCAAGCCCGTGGTCCGCTCCGCCCTGCATGTTGTCGTAGCGCCAACCTTGGAAGGCCGTGACCACGCGGTAGCCACCGAGTCCGCGCAAAATGGGTTTGACGGTGTGCCCGCCCACGCTGGCGAGCTGAAGCGCCGGTGCTTGGCGGCTGAGCTGAAGCATGGCTGAGGGGCCCTGGTCCGCCAGGGTGCGCACGGGAATGGCGAGGACTTGAGTCGACAAGGCCGAGGGGTTGTCGCGCCGGGCCTCGACCGAGGCTTCGCCGAGTTCAATCACCGTGGACGTATCGCGTTGGCCCCAAAGCACCAGGGGCAGGGCCGCGAGCAGCCCAAAAATCGTTTTATTCATAAGGTGGAAATAGGGGTTAACCGTTCGCGGAGCGGTTCCGCGATAAAAAACTCAGGTTAACCCACCGGCGGCCCGCGGGGGGCCACCCATTCCATGTTGGCGCGTTTCGTGCCAGAAACCGCTGCGGGATGATCCAGTCCCGGCACGACCAGAGCCACAGCTTCCCAGCCGATTGCCGGGGGCTGAATGCCCACGAGGTAGGCCGGATCGGCCCAAGAGCACGCGTCGTCGCCCTCGTGCAGGTGCTGGCCCTGTTCCGCACAATGTTCGTGGTGGCCGTGAAGCAGGCTGTGCGCGACCGGATCGGCGAGGCGAAGCCCCCAAATCAGCATCCAGATGAACAATAGGGGCGCGCGCATGGTTTCAAAGGTACGTCGTGCGAAAAACACACGGAATCCTGCGATGGTTCAACGAGGGCGGTCGGATCGTGGACCGAACTGATTTAGCCCTCTCGTTTAGGCGAATTTTGTACCGTATGCTCCAACGTCTCCTGTTTCTGTTCTTCTTCGCCTCCGGTAGCCTGCTTGCGCAACCCTGTTCACTTACTCCCGTTTTAAATTTGGTTACACGAACAGCTAGTAGTATCACTGTTTCTACTAGCTCCAATTCGCCATTTCATCGCTTAGAATATGGTCCACTAGGCTTTGTCCCAGGCAATGGAACCTACACTTCCTGGTTCAGTTCAAGTTCATTTACTATAAGTAATTTAAGCGGGTCTACAGGGTTCGATGTTTACATTCAGGACAGTTGCTCCAATGGTGCAAAAAGTTTATGGAGTACATACTACGGTTTTAATACAACTTGTAGCACGTTAAATGGCGCAAACGTACCGGCAACGATTCCTTGGTTTGAGAACTTTGACCAAGTTTCATTTACTCCGCGAACTCCATTAAATTCTGTGGCAGGTTATATGTGTGATTGGGTACCAGACCCCGCCGAAGGTTATGCTTGGGTCGCCGCACCTCCATTACAGATTTTACCAAATTCTGGACCACAATTTGACCATTCCGGAAGAGGCAAGTATCTCTTCGCAGATAGATTTGGTAATTTAATTGGAAACTCTAGGGCCATTATTCAAACACCTCAATTGAATTTAAGTGGTGCTGCAAATCCGGTTTTAGAGTTTTGGTATCACATGTATGGGAGCCAAATTGATTCTCTAATCATTGAAGCAAAAGCTATAGGAAATCAAAATTGGACAAGAATTGGGGTGATACCAAGCAATTCATCGCTGTTTACTTCAAAAACAAGTGCTTGGGTACAACAAATTTTGCCTTTAACGATTTTTAATAACCAAACAATTAACATTCGGTTTATCGCTAAATCTTCTGCAGCAATTCCAACTTTAGCACGGGTTGCCATTGATGATCTTTCCGTGCGACAAGGCACGGGATGTGTTGCGCCTTCAAACTTGAACTTCTTTGGCATTCAGGCTACATCTACCATGACGAGTATAATACCGGGAGGCTCACTGCACCACCAATTGTCCATCGGGCCTTCTGGCGTTGGCCCTGGAAACGGTATTGTCAAGCGTTTTAGCGGAAATACCACTACGATTAATGGGCTAACTCCTAATACCACATACGAAGTTTGGCTACGCGACTCATGTGGTCCAAACTCGTTCAGCAATTGGTTTGGCCCTGTATCATTTACAACTCAATGTGTGGCTCTGCCCGCGCCCTGGAGTGAGAGTTTTGATGGCACAGGTTGGTCAATTCCGTCGTTTAACCAATTGGGAACATGGCCAAACTGTTGGTTGCGGTCTATCAACTTGGGCTTAAACTTTGTTGTTGGGCCGCCACAATTCATAACTTCAAACACTGGAGCAGCTGAGGACCGAGGAGCCAGCTCGAATGGGCGGTATGTATTTCTTGAGTCAATTGGGTTTAATTCTGGAACTACTGGGGTTTTTAAATCCCCATGGATTGATTTATCAACCTTATCCACTCCGGAATTAACATTCTGGTACCACGCCTATGGTTCGCAAATTTCAGGTATGCAACTTCATGTTGAAGATACAACAGGTGTCTATACACAGGTTTGGTCAAGTTCTGGCCAAATCCAATCGGCTCGAACCGATCCGTGGAATGAAATTACCGTAAATCTCACAGCATTCGCTAATAAAAAGGTCCAATTGAGATTTACTGGTACATCCACTAACAACTTCGCATCTTTTGCTCAAGCTGCAATTGATGATATAAGTATACATGAAGCTCCTGCTTGTCCAAAACCGCAGAATCTTTCGGTGTTAACCTCCAACGGAACAAGCGCGACACTCAGTTGGTCGGTCGGAAGTAGCCCCTGGGTAGTAAAGTACGGCCCAATCGGCTTTAATCCTTCGATAAATGGAACCAGGGTTTTAGCAACAGTAAATTCGATAGTAATCAATGGTTTAAGTCCAAATTCTTCCTATCAATTTTATGTAAAAGATTCTTGCGGACCAACCAGTGTAAGTGCTTGGAGCAATCCGGTATCGGCCACAACAACTTGCTCTACGATAATTGCTCCATTTATCGAGTCCTTCCAATCTTCGACATGGGGCATAGGTAGTTGGCCAAATATTAGCGGATCAATTTCTTCTTGCTGGTTGCGCTCTGTTGGTTCTGTCGCATCAGATTACTTTTGGGCCGTTGGACAAGGGCCCATGCAATCCCCTTTTTCTGGCCCGAACCAAGGCATCAACGGCGGCAAGTACATGTTCACCAGCGGATTTGGCAACACGGGCGTGAACCAAGCCACCCTCACCTCGCCGTGGATCAATACGACGCCCCTCAACGTGCCCATGCTGCGCTTCTCGAGCCACATGTACGGCGGCGTCATTGACCGGCTCCAGGTCTTCATCGACTCGGGTGCCGGATGGCAGAGTATTCTGATTGTTCTTCCCGGCAATCAGCCCGCAGCGACCTCGGCGTGGACGCTCCACGAAATCCAGCTGCCCAATTATGCCGACAAAACCGTTCGGTTCCGTTTTCGCGGCGAAAAAACGACGGTAGCCGGCTACGCCGAAATTGGTCTTGACGAGTTTGCCGTGGTGGAGGCACCCTTGCCCTCCTGTGCCGCGCCCTCAAACCTCAGCGCTTCGGGCGTCACGGTGAACACGGCCCAAATCGCGTTCACGCCCGGCGGCGCCAGCACGCGAATTGCTCGGGGCCCCGTGGGCTTCGTTCCCAACGCGGCGACCACCCTTGCGACGGGGATTACCTCACCCTACGTGCTCACCGGTCTCAATGCCAATACCACCTACCACGTGTACCTCAAGGACACCTGCAGCAGCGTGGGGCTCGCGAGTTCGTGGGTAGGCCCCTTGGCGTTCACCACGCAGCCTTGTCCGCCCGTTTCGGCGAGCTTCACCTACAACGTGGTGAGCGGAAACCTCATCATGAACGCGCAAAACATTTCGGCCACGTCGAACTACACTTGGACGTTGCTCAACTCGAGCGGGGCTACGGTGGCCACGCGAACGGGCGGCTCGTCGACCATTCCCGTATCGGGCACCGGTTCGTTTACGTTGAGCCTCATCGTGACCAACTTCTGCGGAAGTTCCGACACCAGCCAGGTTACCGTCAATATTTGCGCCCCGCTGGGCGGCGGATTTAGCCACACAGTGAACGGAAACACCGTGAGCTTCACGAGCCTCGCCGTGAACTCGTCGGGCCAGCTGTGGGACTTTGGCGACGGCAACCAAGGCAGCGGCCCCGCTCCGGTTCACACCTACGCCGGAACCGGTTCCTACACGGTCGTGATGCGGTCGTTCAACATCTGCGGCGACACGATAACCTCAAGCCAAGTGGTGGTGACCTGCACCAAGCCGGCGGCGGAATGGACCGCGCAAATTCTCTCGTCGGGAGGCGCCGGAATGCGGGTTCAGTTCAACGCGACCCCCTGGTCGAGCGCGGACGCCGTGAACTTCCAATGGCTCTTTGGCGACGGCACCAACGGATCGGGCGCCAACCCCATCAAGACTTATGGGGTCCCCGGACTTTTCTACACGGTGACCTTGATTGCGTCCAATTCCTGCGGTGGGAAAGACACCTTGACCAAATCGCTTCAAACGGTTGGACTCGACGAACCGGCGGCAGTTGCCGCCTGGTACCCCAACCCGGCGCAACCCGGGCAGTGGATCACCAGTCCGGGCGATGCGCCCGTGTCCGTGGCGACCCTGACCGGCCAAATCCTGCACTGGGCCCAGCGCAGCGAAGCAGGCCAAACGCTCGTCTGCGTGCCGGAGAACTGCCCCGCTGGAGTGTACGTGCTCTGGCAAGAAGGGGTGGCGGTACGGATTGCGGTTCCGTAGTCCTTAGGGCTGGCGCACAAAGCGCTGGACCTTGGGAACGACGTTGCCCAAGCGCTCACTCAAGAGGACGTAGCTTCCGTCGCGAAGCCATGCAAAAATTTCACCTTGCGCTTCCTGGTCGGGATAGGGCAGCTCCATGGGCGTGCGCTGAAGCACGGTGCAGGCGGCTTCATGCGCCTCAGCAGGCCAGTAGTACAGCCGGCCGTAGCTGCGCACCACCAGGGGAGCTTGACCCGAAGACAGCACGCTTCGGTCCGCCGCGGTGGACATAAAGATGGGCAGGTCCGCCACCGCACGGGCGGTGTCTATGGATCCTGAAGGCTGGGCGGGCAGCACGTACACCCGGTTTCGCGAGTCCCGCTTGGTGACCACGTACATTCGGCCGTCAACTGGGTCGGTAAACAGCGATTCGGCGTCGCGCGGACCGTCCTCGTACACGAAGTTCCACACCCTAGTTTGGGCGGGCGACCAGGTTTGCGTCACCCCCGAAGTGTCATTGAGCACCGGCTCCGGCAAACCGTAAATCGAACAGCTCGTGCGCACGGCGTTGTTGTCCCCAACCTCTGCAATTCCGAGCCAGCGCTGACCGAGCGTGTCGGTCCAATGGGTAAGGTCCTCCCAATCGAGGTTGGCCCACCCTGCTGCGATCTGGAGCCGGGCCGTGACCCGCCCTGTGTTCACGTTGACGAGCGACAGGCTTGGCCCCGATCCGCCGTCTTCGATGACCCAAATGGCCGTTGAATCCCAGCCGCAGTAAACGGCTCCACTCGCTTCATTCAAGTCAACCGCTTGGGTGCTGTAGCGCGGCAGGCTGTCAAATCCCTGGGCCTGAACCAAGGCCGCTGGGTCAAACTGGGGTGCGGCGTAGTCGCAGCGCAGGTTCTTGGGCCCGGAGCACGACGCCCCAATAAAGATCCCCAAGGGCAAAAGGTAGAAAAGTCGAGGGAAAAGCACGCACAAACCTACTTCAAAGCGCCCGGCTTTGCATTAGCTTTGGCTACCGGGCATTCCGCGCCGGTACTAATTTAACCCCCTATGAGCCAGCCCACTGCCCAGCAAATTCTCGACACCCTTTGCGATGCCTACGGCACCACGTTGGCCGAGGTCCTGTCGCACCTCGACGCCGAATCTGAGATTCCGGCCGACGTGCAAGCCGCCGAAGAAGTCATGAAGATGGTCTTCAGCGGAATCATCAACGAAGCCTTTGACGAGGGACGCGCCCGCACCGTCGAAATGGAAGAAGACGACCGGTTCGGCGTGCTGATCGACGAGGACTTCCTTGAAGAAATTGGGTTCGAGCTCGACTTTGACGAAGTCGGCGAGGACGAAGAAGAATAACGCCCATTTTACCTGCGCCTAAGGTAGCGGCACGTGCTTTGTATACAGAAGTTCGGAACCGCTTCTCGCTCTGCGTTTCGTAGGGTGTTAAGGTGTTAAGGTGTTTTGGTTCCACAGAAAGCCCGCGGCAATGCGGGCTTTTTTGCTACTTTTAAGCATGATCCGCTCCAAGCTCGCCGTCGGAATCCTGGCCAGCATGGCTCTGATCTACTTTGCGTGGCAACGGCCCTTTTTGGAGCGCGGCGCCAATCCGCGCAATCAAGTGATTTCCTACGACGTGGCGGGCTACTACGCCTACCTCCCCATGCTGTTCATCGAAGGTGACGTTCGGCTCGAGCGCCCCTGGAAGTACGACATGATCCAGCTGGTAGGGGTGCACGAGCACCCCGAAACGGGCGGTCGCCACCTCAAATTTACCTCGGGCATGGCGGTGCTCTACGCGCCGTTTTTTGCCGCCGCCCACGCCTACACCTTGGCCACCCATCCGGCGGAGGCCCACGGCTTTTCGCTCCCCTACCGATTCGCCATCGGGTTGGCCGGGGTGCTGTACCCCCTGCTCGGACTCGTGCTGCTTCGCCGTTTTCTGCGCCACTACGTGCCCGACGCCGCAATCACCTGGGCCCTCGTCGCCCTGTTTTTGGGCACCAACCTCTTCTACTACAGCAGCTTTCGCGGAGCCATGAGCCACGGTGCCACCTTCATGCTGTCGGCGGCCATGCTCTACCACGCCGACCTCTGGCGGCGGCGCGAGCAGCCGGGTCGCCTCGTGGTCGTTGGGCTCCTCGCGGGCCTCGTGGTGCTGATTCGCCCCGTCAACCTGCTGATCCCTGTGGCCGTGGCCGCCATGTTCACGTTGGACGGTCGGCTTCCGCGCGGACTCCTCACCGGCCGGCGCCTGGCCCTAGCGGTGGCGGCGGCGGCGCTCGTGGCCCTTCCGCAGCTTGGGTACTGGAAGGCCAGCACCGGCCACTGGTTCGTGTGGACCTACGGCCGCGAAGGCTTTTTTTGGACGGAGCCCGCCTGGATTCAAGGCCTCTTCAGTTGGCGCAAAGGCTGGTTCCTCTACACCCCAATGGCCGCCTTCATGATCTTTGGGTTCTGGGGCTTCGCCCGCAAAAAGCCGGCTTGGGCCCTCGTCGTCGGACTCTACCTCGTCGCCGCCGCCTACGTGACCTTCAGCTGGTGGGCGTGGTGGTACGGCGGAAGCTTTGGCGCACGGCCCCTGATCGACGCCTACGCCCTGCTGGCGCTGCCGCTGGCCGTGTACTTCCAGCGCATGCTCGAGGCGGCCCCCGCCGTGCTGCGTCGGCTCAGCCTGGCGACGGCGACCGGCCTGGTCGCGCTCAACCTCCTGCAGACCTACTACTACACCGCCGGATACCTGCACCACGATTCCATGACGCGGGCCGCCTACCTCCACGTGATGCGGCATGCGGACTTTGCTCCGCGCGAACTCCTCGAAGCCCCCAACTACGTCGCGGCGCTCAAGGGCGCCGAGCCCCGCTACTAGCAAAAAAGCCCGCCGAGCGAACTCGGCGGGCCTCTTAATTCAGCACGCTGGGCTTAGTGGCGGACCAGCTTGGCCGTGTGCGTTCCGCGTTCGGTGTGCACGCGCACGAAGTAGGCCCCCGGCGCCCAAGTGGCACTCGGCAGCTCGACTTCGGTTCCGTTCACCGTGGCGGCAAACACCGGACGTCCCAGGATGTCCATTACCTCCACCGCCGTGACGTTGGCACCAAAAGCACGCAGCAGCGCGTTGGCCGTCGTCGGGTTCGGAACCAACTGCATCTTCACCGCCTCCACTTCGGGAACCGAGATGCTGTAGCCCACGGCGTTCAGCGCCTTCGCCATGCGGGGCATCGCAAACGCCATCACCGTGTCGATGTAGAGCAGCGACTGGGCCTTGATGTTGGGGTTGGTCTCGTTGGCCGACAGCGGATCGTTGCCGTCCCACCAATCCCAGGGGTTGGCATTCACCTTAAAGGGCATCGTCGCGTTCGGCGGAAGCATGTTGAACGTGTACAGGTTCTCCTGCGCGCCAAGGTTGTAGGGATTCGTGCGGGCCTTCACCGAGTAGGCGTCGTTCATCGTCGACGCCGCAAGCACCGTGTTGTTGCCAAAGCTGTTGGCCATTTTCACGGCGGTGTGGCTGCCGGCGACCTCAACCACCGGGAAGAAGGCGCCCGCGATGGGCACGTTCACCATGCCGCGGTAGTAGGGCGCAAAAAAATCGTAGCGGCTGTGGAAGCTCACCACCGGCGCGTCGCCCTGGGCCATCCACGCGGAATCTCCGAGGGCTCCGCCCAAGTTGATCACCATGTTCACGTTGTGGGGAATGCCCTTGTAGAGCTCGATGTTTCGGCCGGGCTGCGTTTGGTCCACGAGCGGAAGCCCCGTAACCGGGTGGGTTCCGCTGATGACGGCCTTGCCGCCGTAGCCGTTCCAGTCGCCCACCCGCGCCGTGTCCACGTAGGGATCACCGGCTGCGACGGTGTTGCCGAAGATGCCGGTTCCGGCCGCTTGGTACTTGAACTTGGACGGAGACGCCACTTCTGCGTAGTTGTCAATGGTCGCATAGGCCAGCGTGATGTAGCCGCCCGAACCCGCACCAATCAGCGAAATGGCCGAAGGATCGACGCGGTAGGGGTCGCCTAAGGCAAGCTTGGACGCCCGAACGGAACGCACGCACACTTTCGCGTCCTGCACGGCGTTGTAAACGGCCATGAGGTTGGTTCCGCGGCGCAAGTCCAGGTTGGTCGAGTTCGCCAACCAACCGAGGCGGTAGCTCGCCGAAACGGCCACAAATCCGCGGCGCGCAAAACGCTTCGCCATTTCCACTACGGCCGAATCCTTGCGGTCGCCCATGGGCGAAGCCAAGCCTTTGGGCAAAAACGAGCCCGTGTGGAAGATGATCACTACGGGGCGCGACGCCACCTGGTCCACGGCCGTGTCGGGCATGTAGATGTCGGCGTACATCGGTACCACCATCGGTCCGCCCATCGTGGCCGGAACGTACTGGCTGAAGTTGTAGCCGTAGGCCACGTTGGGAAGCACCGTCACTTGCGCGTCGGTGAACACCTCGTCGAGGTAGCGCTGCTGGGCCGAAGCCGAGAACGCCGTGAATGCCAATGCCGCTGCGGCAATTAGGCTCTTAGGGTAGGTTAATTTCATGCATTTAGGAGATTAGGATTCAGAAACTTACAAAAAATATTTTACTTCGAGGGGGCGTTCCACGTCAACGAGACGTAGGTCAGCCGTCCCACCGCCGGGCCGCCGTAGACCTGAACGACCTTCTGGTTCAACAGGTTGCTCGACCCCAACTTGACCTGCCACACCAAGTCGGGCTTGGCCCACGACACCTGAGCGTCCACCAGGCTGTAGCTCGGAATCCGCCCGGTAAACTGCGGCGAGCCCTCAAAAAGAAATCCCTCCACCCACTTGTAGGTAACGTTGAACCCGCAGCGTCCTTTGCCCAGATTCCAGTCGAGGTCTCGGCCCGCGAGCGACAGGTTGTACTTGTGTTCGGGGGTGTTGTAGGCCGGAATAATGGGGTCGTCTTCGCCCGAATTCAGCACGTTCCATGTGTAATTGCCTGCAAGCGTGTAGCGCGAAAAGTAGTAGTTGGCTCCAAGGCTAAACCCTTGCGTAGTAACCTGTTCCGTCGCGTTGGACGCAATCCGGTAGGCCTGCACTGAGGAGAGTCGATTCGCCGCGCTGCCGCCGGGATCGTCTTCGATACGCAAGCCCAAATGGTAGCCAATAAAATCCGTGTACCAGCTGTAGTAGTACGTTGCGTCGAGGTACAACCGATCCCACCACGTCGTGCGGTACCCCAACTCCACATTGCGCACCTGCTCCGGGCGGACCGCTTCGCGCGAGTAGTACTGCCACTGCCAGTCTGCCCGGGCCTGCGGGCCCGCCTTTAAAAAATCGCTGACCTCGTCGACCGTCACCAGCGAATCGTAGCCATTGAGGTTGCCCAGCAGCAGCGCCCGGCCCACATTGTAGTACAGATACTGATCTTGAAGCGTCGGATTCCGAACCGCCGACGAAAAACCGAGCCGCCACACGCTGCGCTCGTTGGGTCGGTACACCACCGAAGCGGCGGGCGAGAACAGCCAACTAAAATTCTGATTCTTGTCGGCGCGGGCGGTTGCGCTCACCGTCCACTGCTCGCCCCAGTTGCGCGTGTAGCCCGCATACAGCCCCAGTTCGGCCACGCGAAGCACCCGGCCGTTCGTGTCGCTGAACAGCGTTCCTCGCGAATTCGGACGGTATTGGCGAAGGCTCGAGCCCAGCGTGAAGCGTCCGCCCGCCACGTCGTAGGCCCGCTGCCCGTGCAGGTGCGCGAGCGACGACCGATCCCAAAACTGCGACCCCCCTTCGGTGAACGGCCGCGTAATGATCGACTGCTTCAGCGCCTCAAACGCCGCAGAACCCGGAATCAGCATGCTGTCGGGGTCGTACGCCATGTCCATCCAATTGCGGTTGCTCGCGTGCAGCGAATCAAACACGCCCGGATGAGCCGCCCAGAGCTGGGCCATGGCCGCACTGAAGTCCGCAGCCGAAAGCGACTCGTCGGGGTAGCCCGGCAGCGCCCGGACCACCGGCTTTTGAAAAATCGTCCAAAACGAGCGGTATTGATTCGCCCAAAACCCGTCGTTCAGCACCGAATCCTGCATGCGAAGGGCCGTAAAGTAGGCGTCGTAGGTCTTGCCCGCGTCCTCGTGGGTGGTGTAGGCGCGCACGAACCAGTCCTCGCCCTTGCGCAATTCTATGCGGTTTTGAAGGAACTGTATGTCCTTTAGGCTAAACCGGTTATCCCCTTGGTAGACGGTGGTCCCCGTTCCGTAGTTCAGGGCATAAATGGCCTCCACCCCGGCGCGGTTGCGGTAGTGCACCGACGTCGCCATCTTGAGGTTTTCGGTGTTGTAGTCCACGAGCGCGGACTCCTCAATCCCGCGGCGGTGATAGGTTCCGATGCCTGCGTAGGTTTTCACGTCGCCCCCGTCGTCGTAGGTAATTTCGTCCCCGTAGCGGTTGACCGCGTCGTACCCCCCGGGGTTGTCGGCGGCAGACTTGGAACCGTCCGTCGGGTCGAGGTTGGTCGCCTCCCAGTCGTCGGCCCGCAGCGCAAACAAGTTGATTTTGTAGGCCCAACTGGCGCTACCGTCCGCCCGTTTAAACGCTTGCGCGTGGCGGAACCCAAATTCAGCCAAGCGGCGCTCGCCCGCCTTCACCTGCACCGAAGTCCCCTGAAACCGGTAGGGATCCTTAGTCGTCATGGCGATTACTCCGTTGAACGCTGAGGGGCCGTACAGGGCTCCGACCGCCCCCGAAATGACGTCGACCTGCTGCACGTCGAGCTCGCTGGCGCCCAAAAAGTTGCCGAGCGAAAAATTCAATCCCGGGGCCTGGTTGTCCACCCCGTCGATGACTTGAAGGCTGCGCACCGGGCTGGTGCTGTTGAATCCGCGGGTGTTGATGATTTTAAATCCAATGCTGGCCGAAGTCAAGTCGACGCCCTTCATGCTTCCGAGGGCTTCATAAAAGTTGGGCGCGGGGGCTTCCTTCATGCTCACCAAGTCCAAGGCCTCCACGGTGAGCGGCGCCTGCTTTTGCTTTTCCGAAATTTTGGAAGCGACGATTTGGGCCTCCGAAAGCTCCACGGATGACGCCGTGAGTTTGATGTTCAGCGGATTTGCATTCCGCACCTCAGCACGGAAGGGCTCGTAGGCAAAAGCTTCCACCAAAATGGTCGCAGGAAGCGGTACCCCCTGCACCACGAACGCGCCTTCAAAGTCGGTAACCACTTTGATCGAGCCCACGGTAACCCTCGCTGAAGGCAGCGCCTCGCGGGTTTTGGCGTCGGTCACGGTTCCGGTAATGCGCGCCGTTTGCGCACTCAACGTCGCGGAGAGCACCAGGCTCAGCATCCCCAAAATGCGGGCATAAAACTTCATAAATGGGCGTTTAGGTGCCCTTAAAGTACGGATTTTCGGGCACCTAGGGGAAGGCCGCCGACCAGCGTCCGCTCGCCACCCGGGCGTGAAAGGCCGCCGAAAGCTGCGCCGTCAGGGGTCCTCCCTGGCCGCTGCCGATGCGGCGCCCGTCCACTTCCACCACCGGAGTCAGCTCGCCCATGGTTCCCGTGCCAAAGGCCTCGTCTGCGGTGTAGAGCTCGGTCAGTGACAGGTCGCGTTCCGCCGTGGGGATGCCCAGCTCCCGGCCAAGCTCCAGCACAATTCCGCGCGTAATGCCCGGTAAGCAGTTGGTCGCGTGCGGGGTGAGCAGCTGTCCGCCGCGCACGGCGAACAGGTTGGTCCCGTTCATTTCGGCCACGAAGCCGCGCTCGTCGAGCATCAGGGCGTCGTCGGCCCCGGCCACGTTGGCTTGAATTTTTGCCAAAATGTTGTTGATCAGGTTGTTATGGTGGATTTTGGAGTCCACAAACTGCGGGCTGTTCCGGCGTATGGCCGAGGTGACGACGCGCACCCCGGCGGCGTTGTCGTAGACCGGTTTTTTCCATTCGGCCAGCACAATGAGCGTGCAGCCCTTTTGGTTGAGTCGCGGATCCATTCCCGACGTGATTTTCTCTCCGCGGGTCAGCGTCAGCCGAACATGGGCGTCGCCGCGCATTCCGTTGGCTTCCAAGGTTTGAAATAGGGCGGAGCGGACTTCGTCGCGCGTCGGCACCTGGGCAAAGGCCATGGCGTGGGCCGAAGCGAACAGCCGGTCGAGGTGGTAGTCGAGGGCAAAGACACCGTTGGGGTACACGCGCAGTCCCTCCCAAACGGCGTCGCCCCCCTGAACGGCGGAGTCAAAGACGCTTACCTTGGCCTGATCCCGGTGCCAGAGCCGATCTCCGACCCAAACCTGCAGGTTGGCGTTTTGCGGATTAAACGTTTGAAGCATAATAAACGAATTTACTCAAGTAGAAGCGCTTGATTCGCCAAGCGGGCAAACAAGGGCGCCGATTCTTCCGCAAGGGCCTCAAGATGCTCGGACATGCGGGGCGGTTCCGGAGACGGAGTGCCAAAGCCCGTGGACTGGTGCACTTGTGCGTACCAATGCGGCGCCCAAACTCCGTCGTAGGGCTTCGGACCGGCCGGCCACGAGAGTTGTTCCGGCCTGAACTCGAGGTCCAGTGCGGCGCACACCTGACGGAACCCCCGTTCGGGATCGCGCAAGAGGTCGTCCGAGTCAACGACGACCAAAGGAACACCTAACGACTCAAGCTGCTTCAGTGCGTCGAGCTGCTCGCGCAGCGCCGCGTCGCGCAACGACACCTCCGGAACCACCTTGGCGAACGACGCGATGACCTTGCGGGGGCTTCTAATCCACAAAATGTGCTTCCAGCCTGCCGCGGGGGCCAGGTCCACGCCGTCCATGTGGTGCGCCATGTTCTTGAGGTAGGTCGGCCCGTTGAGCTGCTGTAGCTCATTCCAGACCTTTTCTACATCTACGGGCTGACGCTGAAGCACTTGGTCACGCCCCGGATGATCCGCTCCTGTACGCGCCAAGTAGGCAGCGTAAAACGGCTCGTCCACCACCGACCATCCAGGGCGCTGCGCAAAGCTGTACATCAACGCCGTCGAGACGTTTCTCGGACCCGAGAGGGCGTGCAGCACTTCCATCGCAAACGAATGTACGGGTTGGTCGCGGAATTCGGTTCTTCGCTATATTGAAGCCACCAACGAAACCAAACCATGAAGCTTCCCCAATTCGCCGCCTTTGCCGCCACCACGGGTCTTGTCGCCCTACTCGCCGCCTGCGGAGCAGCTAAAACGACTTCATCTGTAAACCTGAGCGTCGCCCAAGGCAAGTACCCTGGGTACACCATGTCGGAATTCACCGCGGGTCAGGCACTGTATGCCGAGAACTGCGGACGCTGCCACCCCGCCTACGCCCCCGCCTCGCACACTGAGGAACAGTGGGCGCATTGGGTTCCGAAAATGGTTCCAAAGGCCAACAAAAAAGCCGGAACCGTCGCAATCGACGATGCCGGCCAAGAATTGATTATCAAGTTCTTGTACGCTGCCTCGCACTAAGCTTTAGGCGCCAAGGCTCCTTGGCGGTAGGTCGCGTAGGAGGCCATCAAAATTCCGAGAATGACCAACGGAAAAAACGTTTGTGCGTCTGGGCCGTCCACCATGTAGTGGCTGAACGTCGCCGCGAGCAGTGAAAACGTAAATCCAGCGTACGCCCACTCTTTGAGGCGAGCAGGTGCCATCGGAACAATAAGTACAAGTGCTCCAGCCACCTTCATTATGTTGAGGAAGACCCTGAAGTAGTCGGGGTATCCGAGGTGCGCAACTCCCGCCTTGGCCATCTCGGTGTGACCCGTTAATGCAGGCATTACGCCTTCAAAGAGAAAAATGATGCCGGTGGCAATCCAGAAAGTCAGTCGCGTTTTATTCATGGTTTGAGCCATTGGTTTAGCCAGTTAAAAAATTCGTGCTGCCACACCAGCGCATTCTGCGGGCTCGTTACCCAGTGGCCTTCCTCGGGGAAGTACAGAAATCGAGACGGAATTCCGCGCAGCTGGGCTGCCTGGTAGGCCTCCATACCTTGGTTCAGCGGAACCCTAAAGTCGTTGCCCCCGTGAATCACGAGCAGCGGCGCGGTCCACTTGGCTACGTGGTTTTTGGGATTGAACTCGCCGTAGGACTTGGATTGCGGCTGGTCCCAGTAGGATCCGCCCAGGTCGTGGTTGGCAAAAAAGAGCTCTTCGGTCGTGCCGTACCAGCTTTCCATATTGAACAGTCCGCAGTGCGACACCAAGGCTTTAAATCGGCCTTCGTGGATGCCCGCAAGCTGGTAGACGCTGTACCCGCCGTAGCTGGCGCCGACCGCCCCAAGGCGCTTCGCGTCGACGTAGGGCTCGGCCGCCACGGCGTCCATGGCGGCGAGGTAGTCCTTCATCGCCTGGCCGCCCCAGTCGCCCGAAATCTGCTCGTTCCACGCGCGTCCAAAGCCCGGAACTCCGCGGCGGTTGGGCGCCACCACGATGTAGCCCTGGGCCGCCATCACCTGAAAATTCCAGCGGAAGCTGTAAAACGCACTGACGGTGCTTTGGGGTCCGCCCTGGCAGTACAGCAGCGCCGGGTACTTTTTGGCCGGATCAAAATTAGGCGGGTACATCACCCACGTGAGCATCTTCTTGCCGTCGCTCGTCGGAATCCAGCGCTTCTCGACCTTGCCGCGCGCAATCTTCGCGTAGTCGGCGTCGTTGGCGTGCGTCAGGGCCACCGGGGCCTTGCCGCCCAGCGCATACAGTTCGTTGGCTTGGTTTTGGTCCATGCGCTCGGCGACCAGCACCTTGCCGGCGTAGTCAAACGCGCCAAAATCGAAGTCGCCCGAAGTGAGGGGAGCGACCGTGGCCTTGGTCCCCCTGAGCTCGAGGCGCAGCAGCTGGTTGGAGGCCTCCTGGGTCACGTTCAGCACGAGGCTCGAAGGGCCTACCCACTTGAGGTCGTTGACGTACTCGCCGGCGACGTCGATGCGGCGGGGCAGCGCGCCGGGGGTGCGCAGGTCGAGCAGGTGGAGCTGGTTGACGTCGGACTCAAACCCGTCGGTGGGCATGGCCGTGAAGGCCAGCGTGGCGCCGTCGGGCGAAATGCGGGGATTCCCGTCGTAGCCGTTCAGGCCCGGAAGCTCCGTCGTCTGCGCCGTCGCCACGTCGTAGCGGTACAGCTTCGAATTGGTGTGCAGCGCGAACTCCTTGCCGGTGCTCAGCTTGGCCGAGTACACGATGAACGACCCGTCGGGGCTGACGTCAAACGACTCGGCTCCGCCGAACGGGGGCAGCGGCGCATGCCCGCGCACGCCCTTCAGCAGGTCGGTGTACTCGGTGGCGGGATTGGGCGCGTTCGGTACAACCACGGCGTAGGCCACGTGGTTGTAGCGGTAGTCGGTCCAGCTGTCCCAGTGGCGGTACATCAGGTCGTCAAACACCGCGTAGTTCGCCTTGGGGGTCTCGGGGTGGCGCTCCAAAGGGGTTTGGTCCAGCTGTTCGCGCGTCACAAAGGCCACGATCCACTGGCCGTTGGGCAGCTCGCGCAGCTTGACGTCGCTGGCTCCCCCCGGAACGTCCAGGTGAACCCGCAGGTCGCTGCCGTCGAGGGCCCGCGACTTGAGCTTGCCTTGGTGGACGTAGGCGACGCGGGTTCCGCCTTGGACAAACGTCGCGGCGTACTCGCCCCCCGGCTCGGCGGCCAAGCTGCGGGTTTCGCCCGTCGCCGCGTGCACGAGAAACAGGTCGCGGTTGCCCTTGTTGGCCTCGAGGTCGTATCGGGTCACGCCGTAGGCAACCCACCCGCTCGCGGCGGCATCGTCCAGACCCACGCGGCCCAGCTTCCACAAAAGTTCGGGGGTCATCACGGCCTGCCCGGCGGCGGCGGCCGAGGCGGCAACCAGTCCGCCCAAGAGTAGCTTCTTCATGGGGGTAAGGTAGCACAACCGTCGGCGAAGCGCAACTAGGCCCTAGATTTGGCTCCCGAACATGGAACACCCTGCACTCATCACCAACGAAGCGGTCGTCTTTGGACTGCTCATGGCCATCCTCGGCGGCATTTTTTGGGCCGCCAGCGAGCCCCGATTCAAAAAATTCTTTGCCGTAATCCCCGCCCTGCTGCTGTGCTACTTCGTGCCGTCGCTGCTGACCAACACAGGCTTGGTTCCCAAAGACACCCATATCTACTTCATCGCGTCGCGGTACCTGCTGCCGGCGTCGCTGGTGCTGCTGACCGTCAGCATTGACCTCAAAGCCGTGGTGGGCCTAGGGCCCAAAGCGCTCATTATGTTTTTCACGGCGACCTTCAGCGTCATGGTGGGCGGACCCCTCGCGCTGCTCCTCGTCTCGTGGATCTCGCCTGAAACCGTGGGTGGAATTGGGCCCGACGCCGTGTGGCGCGGATTTTCCACCATCGCCGGTTCGTGGATCGGGGGCGGCGCTAACCAGGCGGCGCTCTACGAGGTCTTCAAGCCCAGCGAATCGATTTACTCCGCCATGATCACGGTCGACGTCGTGGTCGCCGAAATTTGGATGGCCGTCATCTTGCTCGGCGCCGGAAAGTCGGACCGCGTCGACGCCTGGCTCAAAGCCGACAACCGCTCGGTCAAAGAACTTCAAGGCAAAATGGAAGAGTTCCTCAAGCGCACCGCCCGCATCCCGACCTTGGCCGACGCCATGAAGATTCTGGGCATCGCCTTTGGCGCCGTCGCCCTGAGCCACGCGGCGGGCGACTTCCTCGCGCCCTGGTTCGCCGAGCACGCCCCCTACACGGCCAACTTCAGCTTTACCAGCGACTTCTTCTGGATCGTAATTATCGCGACTACCATAGGGTTGCTGCTGTCCTTTACCCCTGCGCGCAACCTCGAAGGCGTGGGCGCCAGCCGCTGGGGCTCGGTGTTCATTTACATTTTGGTCGGCAGCATCGGCATGAAAATGGACCTCATGGAGGCCCTCAGTCAGCCCGGCCTCATCGGCGTGGGCGCCCTGTGGATGACCATCCACGTGCTGATCCTGGTGGTCGTCGCTCGCCTGATCAAGGCGCCGTTCTTCTTTTTGGCGGTCGGATCCAAGGCCAACATCGGCGGAGCCGCCTCAGCGCCTGTGGCCGCCGCCGCCTTCCACCCGTCGCTCGCCCCCGTGGGCGTGCTGCTGGCGGTCTTGGGCTATGCCCTCGGAACCTACGGCGGATGGCTGTCTGGCCTGATGATGTATGCAATTTCGGGCGACCCCAGCCCCCTGATGCTGCCCTAATCTGACCAATTTTTTGTAGGTTTACGGCCGTGAAACAATCTGCTGAACTCCGCCGCAACTGGCTGACCTTCGCCGTTCTAGGCCTTATTCTCACCGGACTTGGACTTTCGCTGGTTGGCGAAGCCGTTATCGCCAAAATGGCACAGCAAGCCTACGTGCTGCTGGGCACCGCTGGACTGGTCACCTTCAACGCCGGCCTCAGCGTTTTTGGCCAAGCCGTCATTTACCGCTACCGCTACCTCAAGGCCCACGGCCGCGAAGAGTCGGACCGCCGTTCAGGCCAGCGCCGCCACCGCGGCCGCGGGCGCAAGCGCCCCGGAGGTTCGGGGTCGGGCGGCGGCGGAACCGAGGGCGGCAACCGCAGCAGCGGGTTCAAGTCGCGCTTCGAAGAATAAGCTCGAACCTGGGGGCAAACTTTGCCCGAGCAACCCTGCGGCAACGCGCTTTCTGCCCTAGCTTCACGTCCTCAAATTATGTGTGGAATTACCGGCGTTTACGGACCCCATTTAGGCGCGGAAGCGCGCGAATCCGCCGTGGCGTCGATGAACGCGGCCCAAACCCACCGCGGACCCGACGGCGCGCACTTGGCGAGCATGGGTCCGGCCACCCTTGGTCACAACCACCTGAAAATCATGGACTTGACCGAGGAGTCCAACCAGCCCTTTCGCTTCGAGCACCTCAGTATGGTCTTCAACGGCGAGGTCTACAACTACGTTGAGCTCCGCGAAGAACTGCAGCAGCACGGCTACCGCTTCGAAACGACCAGCGACACCGAAGCCATTCTGAAAAGCTACCACTTCTGGGGTCCTGATGCCGTCACCCGCTTTGTAGGCATGTGGGCTTTGGCCATTTGGGACGACCGCGCGCAGCGCCTCTTTTGCTCGCGGGACCGCTTTGGCATCAAGCCTTTGGTGTACCGCCGCGACGAGCAGGGCAACCTCTGGTTTGCCTCCGAAATCAAGGCACTCAAGCAAAGTCCGGGCTTCCAAAAAAACCTCAACGTCGACCAGGCGAACTTGGGCTTGGGACTCGGCTGGATCGGCTACGGCACCCAAACCTACTACCGCGGGGTCGAAGCCTTGGCTCCGGCGCACAACCTTATCGTCGACGCCTCCGGCACGCGCATTCAGCGCTACTGGTCCCTCGACCCTCAGGCAAAACGCTCGGGCGACCCGCGCGAACTTCAGCGCGAATTTGCCGAGCGCTTCAACCAGTCGCTCGAAATTCACCTGCGCAGCCAAGTTGAAGTGGGGGCCTGCTTGAGCGGAGGCATCGACAGTTCCGCCCTCGTGTCCAGCATGTGCCGCCTGCGGCCCGACCTGGGCCAAAAGGTTTTTCACATTTACTACGCCGACTACGTCGACGAGCGGCCGTTTGCGCAGCACGTGCTCGATGCCTACCCGCAAGCCGAGGCCCACTACTACAGTCCGAGCGGACGCGACCTCGAGTCCTACTTCGCCGGAGCCAGCGCCGCCGCCGACGCGCCCGTCAACGGCTCGTCGTTCCTTTCGCACTACGCGCTGATGGACCTGGTCAAGCAAACGGGACTGCGGGTGCTCATCGACGGCCAAGGCGCCGACGAATACCTGGGCGGCTACTTGCACAGCTTTTATCCGCTCTTTGCGGACCAGCTTCGCGGGGGCCAATGGTCCGCGTTCGCCCAGTCGTTTGCGGGCCACCGCCGCAAGCAGGAGTTTGGACTCGCCGAAAGCCTGTCGGTCGCCCTCAAAACGCTCATGGTCCTGGGCGGAACCGAACAAATTCACCAAGCCAAAGGCCGCCACGAGCTGGCCCAGGTGCTGCAGCACAGCGCCCGCGCCCTCAACCTGAACCTCGAGCCCTACAGCACGTCCTACCTCGACAACTTCCTGTACCACCTCATGGGCACGACCTCGCTGCCCACCATTCTGCACTACAACGACCGCAATTCCATGTCGTTTGGCATCGAGAGCCGGGTGCCCTTCTTGGACCACCGCTTGGTTGAATTTGGTTTTTCGGTTCCCAATTCCTCCAGAATTTCGCCCGAAGGCGCCACCAAGAGCATCTTGCGGGAAAGCATGGCGGGCGTCATTCCCGAGGCCATTCGCACCCGCTACGACAAAAAGGGCTTCGTGACTCCGGGCGAAATTGCCTGGCTCAACGGGCCGCTCAAGGACCTGCTGCACACGTCGTTTGACGCGCTGTACTGGCTCGATTCCGCCAAGCTCGACCGCCTGCTGGCCGCCTACCACGCCGGGGACCGCCGCCACGCCAAGCTGGTGTGGAAGCTCTGCGCGCTGAATTACTGGATTAAGACGGATTTCTAAACGAGCGGACGCGGTTGGAGGGTAACCGCGCTAATCCCGACCGGATTTTTGTAAAACATTTTTTACTTTTTGTAAAGTTTCTTTTACATTTGAACCCACACCAACAGCAAAACCATGAATCCCTATTTTGAATTTCCCGCCTCATGGAAGCGTCCCGCCGCCGCCGTGTTTGTCCTGAGCACCGCCGCGGCGCTCTTTTGGCTCATCGCGGGGGCCCCAGACGGCGGACTGAGTTGGCTTCGCGGTTCCGCTCCCGCGCTGGTCTACGGCGAACCCTTTGGCCCCGCCTACCAGGGGCCGGCATGGGTGGCCAATAACTACACCGACGAGCTCATGCTGAGCGTAATCACCCTCAGCGGAGTGCTCACGGGCTTCGCCAAAGAGCCCGTCGAAGACGAGCTGATTCGCCAAATTCGGTGGAGGGCCCTTGCCAACGCCACCATGTTGAGCACGCTTTTTTTACTGCTCGCCACGTGGACCGTCTACGGACTTGCCTATGTTTATGTGCTGTACGTGCAAACCGTGGCGCTCCTGGTGGTGTTCAACGCCCAGCTCGCGTGGTCGCTTCGTCGCTTTTATTCCGCCCAGCATGAAGAATAGCATCAAGTCGGAACGGGTGCGGCGCAACTGGTCGCAGCAAGACCTCGCCGAAGTGTTAGGGGTCAGCCGCCAAACAATCAATGCGATCGAGCAAGGAAAGTACGCTCCAAGCCTCACGCTAGCAATCAAGTTAGCCCGGATATTTGAGCTACCTATTGAAACATTATTTAAGACAACCTAAACATTACCGAACATCAAATTACTAATTTCGTTTTCAGTACCAAATGAAGAAAATTCCATATTTACTAGATTATTTTCCAAGTATTCGCAGTCATAAATTCCAATGCTGACAATGAGACATATTGTCATTCATGTTGGTTTCCATAAAACAGGCAGCACTTCTATTCAGCATGCACTGACCTCCAACAACTTAAATAGTTTTGGATATAGTTATTATGGATTCGGGGCGCAAAACGGATCTAAAGGTATGGCCAATTTGTTCTCGAAAACACTCCATGAAAATATCAAAAAAAAGTCACATTTTAAACAATTAAAACTACACGATACACAACAAGATTATCATTTAATTAATCTACTAGAATTTATAACCAACAACAATAACAACTTAATTGTATCAGGTGAAGATATTTCGGACTTCTCAGCTACGGATCTTATTAAAGTCAAAGAGTTCTTCAGTAGTTTCAAATTGAAAATCAAAATAGTAATCTATGTTCGTCCACTCCACAACTATATTGAGAGTCAATGGGTACAGAAATTAACAAATAGCAATGACTATACGAGCCTAAGTTTCAACAGTAATTTTTGGCTTCAACGACTGGACCTAAAAGGACGAATCACAAAATTTGATCATGTCTTTGGAGAAGACAATGTGAACGTCTATTGTTACAATAAAAAGGATTTTCCCAACGGTTCCGTGACCGCACACTTCTTTTCTGTTTTGAAAATACCATATACTTCAAATAATGTTCAAGAAGACAATATACGTCTTAGCCTCCCAGCAGCTCAATTAGCTTACCTTTATAGAATTTATAAACCTAAAGATGAAACGTGGAATGAACTGCGGGCTAATGAGTCTATATTTATTGATCAAATTCGAAAAATAAAAGGTCCTAAACTTTATTTTCACTCGAACCTTATCAATCCATACATAAACTCGTTTGCCTCACAACAACTGTGGATTGAATCAAGGACTTTACAATCTTTTGAAAATGAGAATCATGATGAATATCCACATGTAATTCGCCAAGAATCTGACTTACTTAGTTTGAAAAAAGAAGCAGTGAATTGGCTCTCAAATACACGATTTTTTGAAGCCAAGAAACACCCACTAGATTACGATAATTACTTGACTATTTCGAATTACTTATATAGCTATGTTATCTCATTAACGTACAAAGATGAGCTTCCGAAAACTAAAAGGCTGTTTCAGCAAATACTAGCTAAGTTAAAGAAAATATATCATTATTTTATTACTTGAATGTGCGATGATGTAATCGTCAAATGAATGCTCTATCTTCGAAAAAACTTGAGGCGATTGAATAGTGATTTCAAGGCTACAAGAAAATCAACACTTTGTAAATCACTATAAAGTTCATTTATCTTTATCCTTGATTCAATTGCTAATTTCTGATACTCCAAAAGCACGTCTAGAGAAGCGTAGTACTCCATTCGAACGGTATTTAGTACATGCATGCCGTATAGATCGCCTTTATTTAATGCCTCCAAAGCTTGATACGCTTGGCTGATCCAATAATATTGAGTTTGATTACCTTCGGGATTATTCGCCCGAAAGTGATACAAATTAATATCAATGTACCGTTCAACGTCTGGAGTCATCTCTAATGGATCATTTGGCCACTTGATGCTCAAGGTTTCACCAATTTTTCGGACCACGGATTCCCAATCTTCTAGTAAGTTAGCAAAAGACACGAAGGTCCTATTAAAACACCTTGAATTCAAATCGGCTTGAAGTGTATAATGGAGCCATAGTAACATTGCATGAACTTCGGTGAAACCATTTCGCCTCATCAAAGAGCTCACTACCTCTTCAGGGTGCCTATATTGAAAAACGCAATTAACTTGAAGATTGAGTTCCTGGCAAACTCGCTCCCATAATGGTAAAAATAAACACAATCTTGGGTCCTTTACTAATATCAAATTAGAGTCTCCATATTCGGAAATCAACGTACTTTTTATTTCCTCTACATAACTTGTCGCAGTTACGCTAGAAAACCAGTTTGGCGGAATTAAATCAAGGCTGTGCCAACTAATGCCTAAAGAATGGAGTATTTTCTCATGTATCTCAACAATTGTCTCTGATTCCCAGAATCCACGTTCGTTGTTACCAAGTACTGGTTTCAGGAGTTTATGCGGTAACTCTGTGCCAAGAATGTTTAGTACCCTAGTTATTGCAGATGTTCCGCTTCTATGAAAGCCAACAACTAAAATTATACTGCGTTTCTCAGATATTTTCAACCGTCTCCGACAATTAATGTTCGCTTTGATCCGTTTTTATACGTTAAAAATCTTAAATACTGAAACAAAATTCATTAAATCGCAGTAAATTAAGAATTAATAACGTTTAAACGCTTGTCCAAAAAAATCTTTTGATCTCAAATTTTCTTAAAGTAAGTCAAGCGAAACTAATCAATTTCACTTTGACCTAACATTCATTAGCCAAAAAAGTCCGAACAACATCTGATATTTGTAGTATAAATTAAAATACCCCAACAGTATACACCATTAGGGTATTTGTGTGTTGCCCCACTAGGACTCGAACCTAGACATACGGAACCAAAATCCGCTGTCCTGCCAATTAGACGATGGGGCATCTTTATTGGACGGCAAATGTAGTACGAGACGGGCAATTGCCCAAATCATAACTAGAGCGGAATATTCCCGTGCTTGCGCTTCGGGCGCGCCACCGACTTGTTTTCGAGCATGCCAAACGCGCGAATCAACTTCGACCGGGTCTCGTGCGGAAAAATCACCTCGTCGACGTAGCCGCGGGCGGCCGCCTGGTAGGGATTGGCAAAGGCTTCGGCGTACTCGGCCTCCTTTTGGGCCCACGTCGCTGCGGGGTCGTCTGCCGTGCTGATTTCGTTCTTGAAAATGATCTCGGCCGCGCCCTTGGCGCCCATCACCGCGATTTCGGCCGACGGCCACGCGAAAT
>JACCDZ010542900.1_pt1 | contig 28009 bp, 18 predicted proteins | sample 7449551 | NCBI WGS metagenome assembly JACCDZ01 (sample SAMN15323452, study PRJNA562643) | freshwater metagenome | isolation source: river surface water | place: USA:Blue River Watershed | collected 2017-08-18 | reverse complement strand
TCCCGGCGAGCATCGACTGGGTCGCCAAGGGCGGTGTGACTCCGGTGAAGGACCAGGGACAGTGCGGGAGCTGCTGGTCGTTCTCGACAACCGGTTCGATGGAGGGCGCGTACTTTGTGAAATACGCGAAGCTCGTGAGTTTCTCGGAGCAGGAGCTCGTGGACTGCTCGAGTCCGCTGAACCACGGATGCAACGGGGGTCTTCCGGACCGTGCGTTCCGGTGGATCCAGAACAACGGCGGGCTGTGTTCGGAGGACACGTACCCCTACGTGTCCGGCACGACGCTCAAGGCGGGCGCGTGTCAGTCGTGCGCGCCCGTGGCGGGATCGCAGGTGCTCGGATGGACCGACTTGTCTCAAACGAATTCTGCGATGACCTCCGCGCTCGCCATGCAGCCCGTGTCGATTGCGATTGAGGCGGACCAGCGCGCGTTCCAGTTCTATTCGGGTGGAGTGTTCCCCGCGAGTTCCTGCGGGACGAATCTGGACCATGCGGTTCTTGCGGTGGGGTACGACGGCAGTTCGTACAAGGTGAAGAACTCGTGGGGGACGTCGTGGGGCGACCAGGGGTACATTTACCTGGAGAAGTCGGCGTCCGCGGAGGCCGTCGGTGGAACGTGCGGGATGCTCATGGCAGCGTCGACTGTGCAGTTGGTGTAGAACAAAAAAAAAGTTCACATGTCCTCCACATGCAATCATTGTACTTGTACCTGCGGAGCTCATGCCCCCAAAGACTTTACCACGCGCGCGAAAATGCAGGCCTATGGGAATTTTTTGGACGAAGACACCTGGCACGTGGGTCTCGATCTCGACCTTATTGATCCAACAAATGCCATGGATCTCCAGACGATTGCCAAGGTGGCTGCGTACCTCGAACACCAACGTAGACCTGTCGAAATGTTTGGATGTATGTTCTCATACGAAACGATTGAATCGTTTGCGTTTTATGTGGACCGATATGCAATGTATGCTGTGTACGGTGATGATTATAATTAATTAAAATGTGCTGCCCGACGTGTTGCACCTGTGGATGCCGGACACCTGTATGTGATCTCACGTCTCCCGATGTGTGTTACGCGGATCCACATGTCCTCGAGAAGCTCAAAACGGGGAGTTTGAGTGTATTTGACAAGGAAGGCCATTTTCAAATTTATGGTGTCTTCGATCTGTATGACAACAAAGAAGACATCCGTGGACCTTTTCGCCTTTTCGGATGTATGTTCACTCCGGAATCACTGAAGGCGATTATGCGAATCATGTATGAATATCATCGTCTCTATTTGTAAGATGGTTCACAGAAAGCAGAGGAACCCGAAGGACCGTTGTTTCGAATGGTTCTCAAGGACCCAGAAGAGCTCGTCGCACTCGGTTGTGCACGCGACGGCGTAGAGTTCGTCGTACGTAATCTGACAGTATATGTCTTCGTCCGGGTGGATGTTCATCATGTCCGCGACCGCGTCGGCGACTTCATGCACGATGTGTTTGCCGACGTACTGGATGTCAAAGTTTTGTGGGAGGAACGCGTGGACCTCTCGGTCCCCCGACATGTCCATCGAGGTGCTAATGTACGCGCAGGGACCCATTACCGTGTTTTCTTTGTAGACGCGATAATTTCGTGTCCGACCTGTTGGACGTGGTATTCGCGTCCGTACGAGATAAAGATCTCCTGACCGTGTCGAATGTTGCGTTTGGCCCGCATGGTTCCGTAGTTTCGTGGGATCCGTGTGGGCACGATCTCCGCGTTGGGGTTTGCGCGGTGGTTGGCGATGCTTCCGGTTCCGCGGAGACACGCCGCGTCCCGCACGACGTTCCGTGCGACCTGGATGGCGTACTGCGCGAGTCCCGCGTCACCGCCGTACCGCGCGTCGATCTGATGGTGCGTGAGGTCCTCGCCGCCGTACTGGACGATCCTGTCCCCCTTGCGGAAGATGATTTCGCCGTCCCGACGTGGGTCCCACGCGAACAGTCCCTTCCCCGCGCCAGGAAGTGTGGACGTCTGGATTTTGAGGTGGCACTGTGTCATGAGATGTTGCCAGCACATTTCGAATCCGATGCACGCGGTCCGCCGACAGCGTCGGTTGTGTTGCGCGGGATTGTGGTACGAGCACTGACGGCACTCGAGGTCACATGCGAAGTCGACGTCCTCCGGGACGTTCTTGTATGTGTACCGGTACGGCATGACGATGTTGTTTTATGAACGCCGGAACACAAAAAAATCAGAGTGTGTCCATAAGGAGGTCATTGACGGCGAACACGACGTCCGGAGCGGGATCGTGAATAAAGAGATAGTTGTGTACGGCACAGACGAGAAGACACACGAGCGCGGACGTGGACATTTCGTATCCCGCGGACACGTGGAGATGCAGGTGGAGTACAAGGTCGTTTTCGAGGTACTTTCTAAATTCCTCGAAATCGAACGATCCCGCACGGTCCGTGGTCAGCACAAGGGCCGCGACGGTGACGCGATCGTCGAGGGACAGAGTGTTGCGGAGTTGTGCGCATGTCCTTCGGGACGCTGCAAAGCGCTGGAAGAACGTTGTGAACGGGCAGAGAATGGGGTCCCGCACGAGTCTTTGGAGTCGTCGGAGTCGTTGGAGGACGTGCGGTGTGGTGTCGGGGATCCCGAGGTGCGCGAGCACGGTCCCGACCTGATCCATGTGATTTTCTTTTTTTTTCTTAAGATCACAAAGAAAGGATGTTTACACTCGACTTGAGTAGGTACACGCACGGTTCGTGCGTGATCCGCACGACGAACATGAAAGTTTCGAGCATTCCCGCGATTGGGTCGCTGGAGGACATGAACGTGGTCCGTCAGCGCAAGGTGGGTGCGGGGACGTACGGACAGGTGTTTGACGCGCGGATCGGTGCGAAGCCGTGTGTGATGAAAATGGTGGAGCTGGGGGAGGACGACAAGACGGCGTTGAACGAGGTGTTGATCCACGTGATTGTCCTCGAGACGTGCAAGCGGGACCCGGAGATCCGTGCGAAGCAGTCGTCGGAGAAAATGGCGCGCGTGCCGGACGTGTACGCGATCTTCCGGTTCACGGAAGGTGAGCAGGACTTCCTTGTGACGGTGATGGAGAAGCTGACGGAGTCCGTGTCGAAGTTCATGCGGGCGCACAACGCGTCCGTGGTGGCGTCCGTGACGTACTACCAGATGGCGTCGCTGTTCGACCGTCTGGGGAAGCTGTTGCGCTTCAACCACCGGGACATGAAGCTGGACAATGCGATGGTGTTGCGGACGAAGGGGAGTCCGATCGGCGGCGTCCCGCACTTTCAGACGTACGTGCTGGACTTTGGCTGTGCGCGTCTGACGTACATGGACAGAACGATCGTGTGCAATCCGGATTTGTACGAAATGGGGCAGAGCTACAACGAGGGGCACGACCTCGTGTACCTGGCGTGGTCGTACCGCACGACCATGGGGTGTCGTGCGAACACGACGGTCCCGTGCACGAAGTTCGCCAAGGTCCTGGACGACGTGTTCCGCGGGATCCTGGATGCGTCGGGGCTGAACTTTGCGTCGGAGGCCCGTCAGTACTCGGGCGGTTTGACGGCGGAGTTCTACACGGAGCTCGCGATTGTGGGACGTGCGTCGAAGTTGCGTCGGCACGGATCTCTCTCGGACCGTCGGATCCAGCACACGGTTCTGACGAACCGTTGGGTGAAGAAAATGATGGTCCACGTGGTGCGTGTGATTGCACGGGACCGTCGGGGAAGGATGTTGTCCCCGGAGATTCGTTCGATGTTGAAGGAGCTGCGGACCGCCGCGGGTGACGCGGGTGTCGTGGGGAGTTTCCGGTCGTGAGAATCTTCCGGACATTTCAGTCCCCGCACGTTCCCCGTACGGTGAACAAAATGTACATTTTGGTGAAGGAAGTGGGGCACACGGATCTCGTGTGGGAGGTTCTGCAGATGCACGGTGTGAGGATCATCGAGAGCTTCAAGGTCTTTGTCCCGGATGCGGTGGCGCGCGTCGTGTACCGAACGATGGAGGGCTCTCGGTTTTATGAAGACGCAGTGTCGTCCCTCGCGGACCGCACGGTGCATGTGTTTGTGATCGACGCGGGGGACATGTCGTACGCGGACTTTAAGCGTAATGTCCAGGGACCGTTCGGGACGGCGGACGCGAACACGATCCGCGGGTACCTGTCGGACGAGGGACGGATCCCTGGGAGTTTTGTGCACGTCCCGGACGATGACAACAAGTCGCTCGAGGACCGTTCTGCGTTTGTGAATTTGTGCGTAATGGATGAATAAAAAAAGCGTGTCATGCGATTTCTTGTGCTTCACACGGTTCCGACGGGGCTTCAGACGCTGCACATCACGGACGGGTCCGTGGTCCACGCGACATGTCGACACACGTTGCAGGACCTCCTCGAACTCTGCAGGGACAAGAACGCGACACTTCTGTTCCACGGGACGGAGGTGGAGGACTACGACACGGCGGTGCAAGCGCTTCCTCTGGACACCGTCGGCGTTCTGGACGACATCTACGATCTGAACGAGGCGCGCAAGGTCCCGATGGAGTTCGATGAGGTGTTCGCGGCGGAACCTCCGGTGGTGATTGCGGACGACAACGTGTCGGACCTCTTGTCGACGATTCGATGGATCGCGGCGAAGATGTTGGTCGGTCCGCGGCGTGACGACGTTTTTGTGTACACAGACGCGGTGTTCTTGTTCGGCGGCGCACAGAACGCGACGCAAGCGTGGGGCGCGTACGCGGCGTACCGCGCGATCCACGACCACACGGGACCGTTGATCGGAGCGAGCATGGGCGCCGTCGGAGCCGTCTTGTTCGCACTGTACCCCGACGATGCGTACGAGCGCCTGATGTCCACGTGCGAATCCGTGGGGGACATTCCTCTGAGTCGTGCGTTCCTGGACCGCGCGTTCGCGGTGCTGTTCCCGGACGTGGACGCGTCCACGACGTTGGCGGACCTGTTCGCGCGCACGGGGCGGGACGTGTCGATCTTGACGACGGACGTGGTGCGCTGGGCGCCGCGCGTATGGAACCACCGCACGGACGGGGACGTCCGCGTTCTGGAGGTGTTGGCGGCGTCGTGTGGAATTCCGTACGTGACGGGTTTCCAGACGATCGGTGGGCGTACGTACTGCGACGGGGACATTATGTCCGCACGGTTCCTCCGGGCTTCGTCGGGGATTCGTGTGGCGTTCGACGGGTGCGGCGGGATCAAGGCGTCGACGGACGTCCTGTTCGCGGACGTGACATCCAACAGTCCGCTGCGCGCGGTGGCGGACGTTGTGTCGGAGCTGTTTCGGCAGATCACGGACCGTGGCAAGCGTCTGGAGATGGTCCGCACGATCCCGTTCGGATCGCATCGGAAGCCGAAGGGGTTGTTGGAGTCGTTCGGTTCGTCGGCGTTCCACAGCGAGAACTTCAATGACGGTTACTCCAGTCTAATATAAAAGCAAGAATGTTGTCGTTGCCGGTGTACAAAGTGGTATCCATGGAGGACGTGTGCAGGGAGTACTTGGTGGACGACGATCCGTTCGTGTACCTGAAGAAGCACAATGTGTTCACGACGCCGTCGTCGCAGAATGTGATCAAGACGTTCCCGGACGCGCAGCAGTGGATCCAGGAGCTGATTGCGCACGAGCTCGCACGGTCGTTGGTCCCCGAGCGGACGCTGGAGTGTCGCGGTGCGTTCACGGACGCGGCGGACGTGTTCGCGATTGTGTACGAGCGCGCGGGGATCGTGCCGGCGGACGAGTTTGACATGCGGATCGAAGAAGCGCTGCACGTCCTGGAGACGTTCAATGCGCACGGGTTGTATCACGTGGACCCGAAGAGTGCGAACTTCTTGTTGCGGGCGGACAACAAGCTCTGTCTGCACGACTGGGGACTTGCGATTTGGATGGGCTTCCGGGACGTCCCCGGAGATCTTCGGTACGACCGTCCGCCGGAGCACGAGATTCGTGCGGTGATGCGTCACACGAATCTCGGTTTCGAGGAAGCCGCACGGACCCTTGCGATTCGTTGTCAGCTCCGTCTGGTGTTGGCGGGGAACCACGAGCTGGACGAGAGCGCCGGTCCGGACTTTTTCTGTGGCGTCCGCATTCTTCCGGAACACGTCGGGAACCATGATGCCATGTACATATACACGACGCCGCCATGGTTCGCGAACATGTACCGCGACGTCTACTTTCTGGGCCACCACAAGATTTCATTGTTTGCGGACCAATTCATAAAATCGATGGACAACAAATAAAAACAAGACATGGACGCGGACGTCACGGTTTCGGTCCCGACGGACGTGTACGACGCGTTCCCACCGTCGTGGTCCGAAGTGCCCGCGGTGGAAGATCCGTCGTTCATCGGAAATCAAAACGACTCTCTCGACACCGTGGTCACGACGGGGGACCCGTTTCCGATCTTTATGGCGGTGGACACGTTCGACAACGTGATCATTCCTGCGGCGGACCTGGAGGGACAGCAGGACATGTATGACAACCCGGGCGTTCCGACGGCGACAACCACGATTTCGTCGGTGGTCCCGAGCACGTTTGCGTACGAAGGCACGACGTTCGTGACTGTCACCGGAACGAACCTGAGTTCCGTCGTGACCGCACGGATCTCGAGCACGCTGGTGAACAACTTGGTGGTCGTGAACGCGTCCACGATCACGTTCACGGCGCCGACGTGTCCGAGCATTGCAACGACCGGCGGACCGATGTCCCTCGGCTTGTACGATCTGTATGACATTCTTCTGAGCTCCGTCGGTGTTTCGTACGCACCGTCGGCGACGCCCTTTGCGCTTACAACCACGACGTTGAACACATGTCCGGTGACGGGGAACCTTGTGGGGCAGTTGGTGGGCACGGGCTTTTTTTTCATTACACGCATGTTCGTGTGCGGCGTGGAGGTCCAGCAGTTCACGGTTCTGTCGGACACGTTGATCGAGTACACGCTCGCTCCGTACAGCGTCCCTGTGGGCACGACGAACGGGGACGTGGTTCTTGAGAACGGGGACGGGTCCCTGCGGACGCTGACGGGCGCGTTCTCGTACACGATCCCGCTCCCGTGGGCGAACGGCGCGGACGTCACCGAGCTGTCGACGACGGGCGGGACGCAGATTCGCGTCCAAGGTAATTACTTTATGACGCTCACGTCTGTGCTTGTGAACGGCACGGCGGTGAGTTTTCTGGTGGAGTCGGACACGTCCGTGGTGCTCACGGGTCCCGTGGGCGTGTACACGGGTCTTCCGGTGGACGTGGTGTTCACGAACGCGACCGGTTCGTACACGTGGACGGGCGCGCTACGGTTCGCGGCGCCCACAGGAGCCCCGACGATTTCGTACGTGGTCCCGACGACACTTGTGGTCGGCGTCGGCGGGACGTTGGAGATTGTGGGGACGAACTTGGCGGGCATCACGAGCGCGTGGGTGGACGGAGCGCCCGCGGTGATTACTTCGTCGTCGTCGGGTTCGTGCGTGCTCGCATGTCCCGCGGGCGTGTACACGGGGTCGTTCGTGGACGTGACGATTTCGGACGGGTCCACGATAGTCACGCAGCCGCAAGCTGTCATGTACGTGTACGGTCCGCCGACGATTACGGCGACGACGGTGTCCTCGGGACCGAAGAGCGGAGGGACGTCGGGGACGGTGTACGGGACGAACTTTGTGTTGGTCTCGAGTTTTGCGGTCGGGTCCGTCCCGGTGGCGTCGTACACGGTCGTGTCCCCGACGCAAATCGATTTTGTGACGGGCGCGAGTCCGAACTTTGGCGTTCCGTCGGACATCCGTGTGCAGTGTTTGTTTGGCGAGGGCATTCTTGCGCACGCGTTCGCGTACACGGAGGGCGTCCGGATCGACGCAACGTCCCTTTCGTCGGACACGGTTCTCGGAGGGACCGTCGGAGTTCTGACGGGCGCGGGGTTCACGACGACGACGTCGGTGTCCGTGGGCGGCGCGATCACAACGTTCACGGTTTTGTCGGATGCGAGTGTATCGTTCGTGGTTCCTGCGAATGTGTTCACGGACACGTTGGTGGACATTGTGTTGACGACGTCCGCGGCGGGGACCGCGACGTTCGCGCGTGCGTTCTTATATGTACCGGTGTTGTCCGTCGGGTCGCTGGACGTGACGACGGGGGACCGGACGGGCGGGGACGTGGTGAATGTGTCGGGCGCGGGATTCTACGAGGTCCAGTCGGTTCTTCTGGGCGGCGTGTCGGCGTCGTTCGAGTTCGTGAGCTTGACGCAGCTGCGTTTCACGACGCCCGGCGGAGTCCCCGCGGGGACGTACGACCTCGTGGTGCAGACGCGGTATTCCTCTGTGACGCTCTCGGGAGCGTTTGTGTACACGGACTGGACGCCGCAGGTGATCAGTTTGTCCCAGGCGTTGTACACCATGTCCGTGCAGCACTGGGGAGGGATCACGACGCTCGACGCGAACGTGTCGTTGTTCGGCGCGACGACGGTCCCGCTGGTGTCCCGCGTGCAAGACCTCAGCAGCCGTGTGGCGTCGTTGGTGTCGACGGTGAATATTCTGTCGCCGGTGTTCGGCGGCGCTCAGTTCGCGTCGACGGTGAGTTACATGTCGTCGCAAGTTGCGGGACTGTCGTCGACGTGGTCGGTGGTGTCGACGGACCATTGGAGTGCGATCTCGAGTTTGTCGGACACGCTTGCGTTGTCGTCCGTGGTCCCGACGGCGTCGTCGGTGGTCGCGTCGGTGTCGGACGTGTCGTACGTCCACGGAACGATGTCCCAGGTGCAGTACGCGGCGATTCTGTCAATGTCCGCACAACACGCAGTGGCGTCCGCACAGCACTGGGGCGTTCTGTCGAGTCTTTCGAACGGGCTCTCGCGCATGTCCGTGGAACATTTCACGGCGATCCAAACGATTCTTCCGTCCACCGCGGGACAGAGCGGTCGGTTCCTGCAGTACACGGGCACGGCGGTGGCGTGGACGAGCGTGAGCGTCGCGAGTGTCTCGGGACCGGTGGTCCCTGTGTTGAGTTCGGTGCTTGTGACATCGAACGCGTACGTCACGTCCTCGAACGACACGTTCGTGTTGGTGGACGACACGTCGTTGTCGACGGGCTTTTACGGGAGCAACATTGCCGTGTCGATCCAGTTGGCGACGTCGGGGCTTTCCGACGGAGCTCTTGTGGTCGTGAAGCGTGTCACGTCGGACGCGAGCAAGTACACGAAGGTCCGTGTGCCGATTTCGAACGGCGGGTCGACCACGGAGTACATTCTGTCGGGACCGTACACGTGGATCGCGGCGCGGTACACGAACGTTCTGTCGGGGTACGCGGTGCTCGACACGGTCCTTGGGACGTCGGAGCCGTATTATGGCACGCTCAGTTTTTCGGTGGCGGGCGTGAGCGCCGTGGATCTCGGGGGCGCGGTGGTGAATCTGACGGGCGTGTCGTCCGCCATGACCCGTGCGGTGTACGTGGACGGCGTGAGTGTCGTGTTCTCCGGTCTGGGACCGACGCAAGTTCAGTTCGCGGTTCCGGTGCGCGCTGCGGGTGCGTACGCGAACATCACGGTGGAGAACCTCTGGGGTCTGTCGGTGACGCGTGTGAGTGCGATCAAGTACAACTTTGTGAACAACTGGGGATCGGGCGCACCGGGACTGAGTGGGCTGACGGTCCTTGCGGCCGCGGACGGAATTGCGTACGGGACCGCACGGGGTCGTGCGGTGTACTCCGTGGACACGACGGCGATCACATGGCTCCCGAACAATCTGGGGAATGCTTTCCAGAACTGGACGGTGACACCTGTGGGGGACGTGTGTTGCGAGCGTTCCGAGGGCAAGGTGTTGTTGGTTCCGATCAACGGGGGACCGTACTACTACTCGACGGACCGTGGGCAGACGTACGTGTCGTCTGCGTTGTCGAACACGTGGACGGGGTTCACGACGTCCCCGAACGGATCGTATGTCCTTGGAGCGACCATGAGCACGATCTACACGGGGACGTCCGTCGCAAGCGTCCCGGTGACGTTCACGAGCGGTGTGATCACGGGACCGACGTTTTCGTACGTGTCCACGAACCAGGTGGTGTCGCTGGAGTCGTCCACGCTTGCGTTGGCGAGCGGTGCGGTGGTGTCGACGTGGGGCGCGTACACGTTGTCGGGACCGGGTACCGCGACGTACAGTGCGGGCGGTACGGGATCGTACGGGACGAAGCCGTTTGTGGAAGTCGCGGGATCGTGTTTTGTCGGTCCGTCGACAACGCTGAACATGTCATCGAACGGGGGACTGACGGTCGCCGCGTTGTTCTGGGTACCGACTTCGTTCCCCGTGCCGAACCGTGAGTACCCCGTGTGGACCGCGGGAAAGTCCGCGACGAATCTGTTCGACACGGTCCAGCTAACCGTCGGGGACTTTTCGGGCGTTGGAATCGGAGTGCGCGTTCGGATCACGAACGGTGGCGCGTCGGGGACCGACGGCACCGACGTTGTGTACCTGACAAGTTCCGACACGGACGACGTGCGTCCCGGAGCGTGGAATGTTGTGGTGATGACGACCGGCGCGGCCGTCGGAAGCATGGCGAAGCTGTACCTGAACGGTGTCGACGCGAGTCTGTCCCCCGGGAGTCTGACGACACTGACGGCGGCGCTCACGGACCGTGTGGCCTCGAACGTGTACATGAACTTCTTCAACGGGACGTACAACCCGACGATGAAGTACGGTTCGGTGTGGGTGTGGGACCGTCGGATGGAGCCGACGGAAGCCGACGACGTCCGCATGGTCCTGGAGACGTTCCGCGTGGTGTCGTTTGGCGTTTCGGACGAAGGGAACGCGTTGGCGGTCGTGGGTTCGTTCGCGTACCGCTCGGTGGACGCGGGACTGAACTGGGTGTCATTGGCGGCGCTGTCGGGGTACCGCGTGTCGGGCGTGGCGGTTGCGAACGGAGGCAAGATGTACGCGTGCACGCGCGGGGGACGCATCTTCCGTTCGGCGGACGCGGGCGCGACGTGGACGCGCGTGGCGAACGTGTCCGGCGGGTTCCGTGGGATCGCCACGAGCTCGAACGGTCGTTATATCATTGCGACGACGGCGCACGACGCGGTGTTTGTGTCGTCGGACTTTGGCGCGACGTTCGAGGTGCGCGTGTCGAGTTTTCCGGGCGGGTCGAAGTTCACCGTGCGATCGACGCCGAGTCCCGGATCCCAGGCGTGGCAGAACGCGGCGTGGTCCCCGAAGCTTGAAGTGATGGTGGCGTGCGGCTCCGCGGACGCGCTCGTGTCGTACAACGCGGTGGACTTCCGCACGGTGTCCCTTCCGGTCGCGAACAACTACACGGACGTGTGTTGGTCGGAACCTCTCGGTCAGTTCGTGATGGTGTCGGGCGGCGCGGGGGTTCTCACGTCTCCGGACGGGCTCGTGTGGACGTACACGTCCGCGGTGCTGAATCTGTCGCGCATCCGGTGGATCGACGAGCTGAGTGTGTACGTGGCGATCAGTCCGGACGGAAGCATCTACACGTCCGTGGACGGGACGACGTACATCCAGCAGTTTGTGGACGTGTCGCGCGCGTGGTACGGGCTCGCATGGTCCGGCACGGTTCTCGTGGCAACGTCCCTGGACGGATGGGTGTACTCGTCCGCGGACGGCGTCGTGTGGACCGCGCGGTTTCAGTCGGCGGGACAGATGTTCGTGTCGGCGGCGTGGTCGGACGCGCTGAAGAAGTTTGTGGTTGTGTCGCAGTCGACGGGGACGCAGTACTTTGTCACGTCCCCCGACGGTGTCGCATGGACGCAGACGCTTGCGTCCGCGACGTCGTCGAACCAGCTCAAGGACATCGTGTGGGTCCCGGAGTACAACAAGTTCTACGCCGCGGGACAGAGCACGTCCGCGTCCCCGAACCCGCCGGTTCTGTTTACCTTCGACGGTCAGAATTGGAACGCGGTCGGGACGTTTCCCACGCCCGTTCCGAACAATGCGTGGTACGGGCTGTGTTGGTGCCCGAAGTTTTCGTCGGTGGTGGCAGTGTCCACGACAGGAACAGGGAATCGTGTGGTGTCGTCAGTCCCGGACGACAACGGTGTGTGGTCGAACGTGTGCATGGGTCCGTCGGCGAGTCTTGTGATTGCGTCGGGCAGTACGGTGACCAAGCGTTCGTCCGCGTAATTTTTATGCGGCGAATGTAAAAAAAGGAAAGAATGTCGTCGATCATACAGACATCGGCGGACCTGTACAGTGTGTCGGTGACGCACTGGAACGCCATCCAGAGTTTGTCGAATTCGCTCGCGGCAACGTCGGTGATCCATTGGGCGCAAATCTCGAGTGTGAGCGCGGACGTGAACACGTTGTCGCAGACGGTGGACGCTCTGTCCACGGACGTGAACAATCTTCTCGCGCTGGCCTCGGGACTGAACACGGTGTCCTCGGCGATTGCAACGTTGTCGTCGTCGATCGCCGGGACGTCGTCGGTGCAGTGGGCGGCGATCTCGAGCATTTCGAACCGCGCGCAAGTCACATCCGTCCAACAGTGGGCTGCGATCTCGAGCGTGTCGCAACAGATCGCAAACGCGTCCCTGAGCATCGCGTCGCTGTCCGGGGCCGTGAACGCCACGTCCATCGTGCACTGGACCGCGATCTCGAACGTGTCCAGTACGACAACTGCGACATCGATTGCGCACTGGACGGCGTTCACGTCACTGAGCAATTCTCTGAACACGACATCAGCTCAGCAGTGGGCCGCGATTCAGTCGGTGTTGCCGTCGGTCACCGGACAGGCCGGTAAGTACCTCCAAGCGACGCCGACGGGGACCCAATGGACATCCGTGGGGACCGGCGGTGGCGGAGGAGGCGTGGGGTACACGACGATGTCCACGGCGTTGTCGGTGTACACGGCGGCGGTCCCCACGGGCGACGTGGTGGTGATCCTCCAGAATCCGAGCGCAACGGTGCTGAGTGTCATTCTTCCGCAGTCGTTGTCGGACGGGCAGACGATGGTGATCAAGAAGGGTCCCTCGACGATCTCGACGGCGATTGTGAACGTAACAGCGTCCGCGGGGACGCTGATTGACGGAGTCGCGACACCGGTGTCCGTGAAGGCAACGCTCGGTTTTGTTGCGCTCACGTACTCCGACAAAATCTCTGCGTACGTCACGACGGCCCAGAAGTGGACCGACGGCGGCGGTCTGGACCCGTCGGTGCCGTTCACGTGTGCGTTTCGCATTTCGCCACTGGCGGGCGGGACGAACGGGCAGATCAATTCGAACTACGGATCCCTGAGTGGAGCGCTTGGCGTCACGTTCAACGGGCTCTCAGCGGCGAGTTTTTCGGTTCAGAACGCGTCGCAGATCTTCGTCACGGTAGCACCGTCGACCACGCCGGGCATCGGGGACATTACGATCTACGACAGCGTCGGCGTGTCGCGGTCCGTGACGAACTACTTCGAGTACCGCGCGTACTACAACCAGACGGGGACGCAGATCCAAAACGCGGGCGCGCAGATTACCATTGCGGAAAACGGGAGAATGTACATGTTCAACAGCGACTCACCGAATGAATCCATGCATTACGGCGTGAACAAGAACTACGTCGGACCAGTAACAAGCTTTGGCGTGGGGAACCCGCGCGGTCCCCCGCTGTGCGAGCGGTTGTCGGGGCAGGTCGTGTTGGTCCCGCAGACGACTCCGGGTTTTCCGTACCGGTACTCGACGGACGGCGGTGCGAACTTCAGCACCTCGTCAGGGATCACGGGCGCGTCCAAGTTCGCCGTGTCCCCGAACGGGACGTACGTCCTTGCGATCAAGTCGGGTGCAGGCTTTTGGTACGGCTCGAACATCGCGACGGGGAACATCACGTTCACACAGAGCCCGAGTTTCTCGACGGTGACCGTGCAGGACATGTGTGTGAACGACGCGGGAACGGGTGTGGGCGTGGTGAAGGGAATGTCCCTGATGCAAACGACGGACGGCGGTGCGACGTGGACGCAGCCGGTCGGAGCTCCGGCGGGCGACTGGACATCGTGCGCGATTGGCGGAAACGTTGCCTTTGTGTGCGGTCGGTTCACGGGCGTGTACCGGTCCACGGACGGAGGTGCGACGTGGACGCTTGTCGCGGGTCTGTCGGCGGACCTTGTGTACCCGAGCGTTTCGTGTTCGCAAACGGGGAAGTACGTGGTGGTTGCCACGAACCGTGCGAGTGTGTTTGTGTCGACGGATTTCGGAGCGACGTTCATCGAAAAGTTTGACACTGCCATTGCATCGACGGGGAACATCCAAGCGGTCGCCATGGCGACGGACGGCGGGTACTTGTTGGTTGCGGGTGGTTTGCGTGGATATTTGTCGAATTTGTAATTCCAAAAATGAGAATCGTGTGGGTCGTTGTGGTATTGGTGGTGGTGTGGTGGGTGCATGTGTACATAACCCGCGGGAACTACACGAGCCTTCGGCACGTGTTGTCGTTGTCATCTTCCAAGGACGCAGTGCCCCTGGACGATCACTTCTTGTCGCTCGTCCGTGCGAATCTCACGAGCGCGGCGGGTGGCCGTCTGGTGGATTTTGGATGTGGGGACGGGCGGATCTTGCGGTCCCTGCGCGACATGTTTGTGGACGCGCACGGTGTGGAGATCGACGCGGACATGGCGTCGCGCGCGGACCGCATGTGTCGCACGGATCCGAAGATTCGCATTTTCAACCAGGACATGTTGGACTACACGTTCGACATGTCCGTGCGGAACACGTTGTTTCTGTACGAGCCGCTGTGGAACTGCACGAAGCAATTCGCGGACGTGGTGTACGATCTGTTCTTCACGAAGAACCGGGACAAGATCGACACCATTGTGTATGTCTCGGGGACGATGCGTCGGGACGTGGTCCCGGAGCGGTACGGGTTCCGTTGCGTCCGCACGTTCTCGTCGGGGTCCAAGTGGTTTCCGAAGGTGTGCCGGATGTATTCCGCACGAGATTCTTCGGAACCCGTGTGACTTCTATGACCTATCCCACCCCATCACAAACAAAAGTGAAAAATGGGTGATCGTAAACTCGCGACGAAGCTCGACCCGCGCGAGCACGTCCTGCATCGTCCGGACACGTACATCGGCACGGTTCGCTCCTCCCCGGTGGAGCGTCTGGTGGCGGACGTGTCCTCGGAGGGTGGAGTGACGATTTCGGAGCGCGTGGTGAACTTCTGTCCGGGTCTGACGCAGCTCTTTCTGGAGATTCTGAACAACGCGCGGGACCGCACGGTGGCTGCGGACGTGGAAGTGCGCTGCAGTCGGATCGACGTGACGATCAACCGGGACTCTGGCGAGATCACGGTGGTGAACAACGGTGACGCGGTTCCTGTGGAGATGCATCCTCAGCACGGTGTGTACAACCCGGAGCTGATCTTCGGTCAGCTTCTGACCTCGACGAACTACGACGACTCGGAGCGGCGCATTGCGGGCGGCCGCAACGGGTTCGGCGCGAAGCTGACGAACATTTTCTCGACGCAGTTCCAGGTGGAGTGTCTGGACGCGCGCACGCGTCGTCTGTACCGCCAGACGTGGACGTCGAACATGTCGGCGAAGACGGCGCCGGACGTGACGGAGGGCGCGAAGGGTCGTCCGTACACGCGCGTGTCGTGGATCTTCGATCCGACGCGGTTCGGCAAGCGGAGCACCGCGGAGCTTCTGGACGCGGACTTTCTGGGCGTGGTCCGCAAGGCGGTGGTGGACGTGGCGGCGACGGTGGGCACGAAGGTGACGGTGTGTCTCGACGGCGTGGAGATCAAGTGCGACACGCTGGCCAAGTACGTCGAGTGCTTCCCTGCGCTCCGCGAGTCCCCGACGAAGCTCGTGGCGTCCGTGAACGACCGCTGGAAGGTGGCGGTGTGCACGGCTCCCGACGGCGCCGACGGCACCGCGCGGAATGTGTCGTTTGTGAACGGCATGTGGACGTCGCTGGGCGGGACGCACGAGACGCACGTGGTCCAGCAGGTGACGGACGCGGTGATTGCGGGGATCCGTTCGGCGGCCAAGGGCGCGGACAAGGAGCTCGTGGAGAACGCGCGGAACCTCCCGCGTCTGGTGCGGGACCGTGTGTGGGTGTTTGTGGACGCGTGCATCGAGAACCCGGAGTTCACGTCCCAGACGAAGGAGTGTCTGAAGAGCCCGCGTGCCGAGTGGGGCTCGACGTGCGAGCTCCCGGAGGCGTTTTTGCGCAAGCTGGGCAAGACGGAGATTGTCGGGGCGATCCTGGACAATCTGCGTGGCAAGTCGGCGCGCGCGCTGAAGAGCACGGACGGCCGCAAGGTGGCGAAGCTGTCGGGCATCCCCAAGTACGAGTCGGCGGCGTGGGCGGGCACTGCGCGCTCGAACCGGTGCATGCTGATTCTGACGGAGGGCGACTCGGCGAAGGCGACGGCGGTGGCGGGACTGAAGGGCCGTACGGACCGTGAGCGCTTCGGCATCTTCCCTCTGCGCGGCAAGATCATCAACGCGCGCAACGCGACGCCGGCGGACCTGCAGGACTGCAAGGAGTTTGTGAACCTGAAGCTGATCCTCGGTCTGCAGCAGGGGAAGACGTACGAGTCGGAGGCGGACCGCCGGACCCTGCGGTACGGCGGGATCATTGTGATGACGGACCAGGACACGGACGGCTTCCACATCTGCGCGCTGGTCCAGAACATCTTCGCGGTCTTTTGGCCGCACCTGCTGCGCACGGGGTTCGTGCACGGCCTCCCGACGCCGGTGGTGAAGGTGACCAAGGGCGCCCAGACGATTCCGTTCTACACGGTCCCGCAGTACGAGAAGTGGCTGTCGCAGCAGCCCGACGGCGCCAAGGGCTGGCGCGTCAAGTACTTCAAGGGTCTGGGTACGTCGACGTCCGCCGAGGCCGTCGAGTACTTCCGGACCTTCAAGCTCGTGCAGTACGTGGGGCAGGAGTCGGTGTCGTCCTTCTTCGCGCAGTCGCCGCCGCCGGGTGCGGGCGCCGGAGCGGGCGCGGGCGCGGGCGCCGGGACGCCGCCGACGGGTTCCCCCACGACCCGCACGTCCACGGACGAGCTCTTTGTGCGCCTGTTCGACAAGGGCGAGACGGACTACCGCAAGGAGTGGGTGCGTGCGTACGACCCGCGCGTGGTGGACCTGGACCCGACGCAGGGCCGCGTGACGATCGCGGACTTTATGAACAAGATGTACATTCAGCACGCGTCGGACAACCTCCAGCGCACGATCCCGAACGTCATCGATGGACTGAAGCCGTCGCAGCGCAAGATCCTGTACGGCTGCTTCCACGAGGGTCTGGACCGCGGCGCCAAGGAGATGAAGGTCGCGCAGCTGGGCGCGGCGGTGGCCAAGTGCACCAACTACCACCACGGCGAGCAGAGCCTGATGGCGGCGATTGTGAACATGGCGCAGGATTTCACCGGCGCGAACAACCTGAACCTCCTGGTCCCGTCGGGTCAGTTCGGCACCCGTCTGATGGGTGGCGCGGACGCCGCGTCCCCGCGTTACATCTTCACGCGCATCGCGGACGTGGCGCTCAAGGTGTTCCGCAAGGAGGACAATCCGATTCTGGAGCACGTGGAGGACGACGGCGACGTCGTGGAGCCGACGGTGTACATTCCCATCATTCCGATGGTCCTCGTCAACGGCGCCGACGGCATCGGCACGGGCTTCTCGACGACGCTCCCTCCGTCGGACCCGCGCGTGGTCATTGAGAACGTGCGCAAGATGATCGCCGCGGGGTCTCCGTCGGTCCCGTTCGAGCCGTACGTGCCGTGGTGGCGCGGGTTCACGGGCACGGTCGAGGCGCGCGGCGCGGACCGGTACGTGATCTCCGGGCGCTGCGAGGTGAACGGGGCGACGGTGCGCGTGACGGAGCTGCCGGTGGGCGTGTGGACGAGCCCCTACAAGGAGTTCCTGGACGGTCTGGCGCAGGCGGGCAAGATCACGGACTACACGTCGGTCATCGACGACGTGACCGTCGACATCACCGTGGAGCTGCCGGTGTCCGCGCAGAGCCCGACGGGTTTCGACGCGGTGATTGAGTCCGCGTCCATGGACCTGGGCGATGCGTCGGCGGTCCGCGCGGCCAAGAAGCGCACGGCGTCCCAGGCGGCGGTGTCGGCGGCTCCGGTGCCGTCGGAGCTTCTGAAGCTGACGAAGACGGTGTCGGTGGCGAATGTGAACCTGTACACGACGCCGTACCCGCGTGCGGACAAGGTGCCGACCATCAAGAAGTACGCGGACCCGAACGAGATCTACGGGGACTTTTACGAGACCCGCATGGCCGCGTATGACCGCCGCAAGGCGCACGAGCTCTCTGTGCTCACCAAGGCGCACGCGGTTGCGTCGGCGCGCGCGGCGTTTCTGACGGCGAAGCTGGAGGGGCGTCTGGTCCTCGAGCGTCGTGCGCTCGCGGACGTGTGCACGGACATGGAGGCGCTGGGCCTCCCGACGGGCGAGGCGCTGGGCATTCGTAGCGGCGGCGACAGCGGCTACGAATACCTCCTGGGTATGAAGATCTCTTCGCTCACGGCGGAGAAGCTTGCGGAGTACACGGCGGACGTCGCGCGGCTCGAGGGCGAGATCGCCACGCTGCGCGAGACGCCCGTGTCCCGCATGTGGCTCGCGGAGCTCGACGAGCTCCTGCGGGCGCTGTAAATGGATGAATGGAATGTGTGTGTATATAAAACTTACGCGGTCTCGTACACCAGGCGACCCTCGAAGGTCGAGCGGGGCTGCTGGGAAGCCAGGGCCGACAGAGTGAAGCCCTCCACGGTGTAGTCCGCAAGACGCAGACGGCCATCGTCCACATACAGGAAGACCTCGTCACCGGCCTCGAGGAAGCACTCGGTACAGAAACCATTGGCCTCGCCCCAGGTAGGGTTGATGCCGATGTACTGAAGGGTGATGTTCTCCTCACCGCGCACACGGCGCAGCGAGGCATGGGTGTTCGAGTCCGCGGTGTAGCACACGGCAGCGAAGCGGTACATGCCGTTCACGGGGGCCGTGAACTTGCCGGTGGCAAGCGAGAACGCCGACGAACCCGCCGGGTCCGCCACAAGCCACTGGGGAATCGCAGCGCCCGAGGTGGAGTCGCCACCGTACGCCTTGAAGTAGTAGATGTTGGCGGGCACATTCAGACGGGGAGCGTGGGTCTGCACAAGGGAGCCGACGGTCGCGTGCGCGATCGTCAGAGCCTGCACGGCCTTGCCGCCCAGAGCAGACGACGCAGTGGAGGTGTAGGACCAGTTGGACGAGGGGGTCGACATCGTTGAATGTTTTAATTACTTCCGAGCACAAATTTTTTTCACGCACGGAACAAGCTGGTGAACTTGGCAGTCGCAATGGCTTTGGTGACATCAAAGGAGTACAAACGTTCCCAGTTGAGGTTGCCGGCTTTGATGAGACTGATCTTGGAGGACGCGGTGTCCCCCACGACGAAGTACGGGCGCAGTTCGATTCCGTTGTAGGTGAGCTTTGACACGATCACGTCCCGGCCGGAGGCGTCGTTGTAGAAGCCGATGGTGACCGTTTTGGGTACCGACGGTCCTCTGAACGTCTTGGTCACGTCCGATAACCCGACGGTTCCGTAGAACAGCAGCGTATCGCCCTTGCCGTCGTTCCAGTTCGCAAAGATCTTGATAACCTCTTTCGTCGTACGACTCCGAACAACCACCTGGATCGTATGAGTATCCGACGACGACGTCGTCGTCGTCGTTGCACTTGCACCCGCGGAATCCGCCGAAGTGTCCACCGCGTCCGCGTCGTCCACCACCACATCGTCCGTGTTGTCGTCCGTCGTGTCCGCGTCGTCCGTGGTGTCGTCCACAGTTGCATCCGTCGTGTCCGCATCTCCCGCGTCGCCCGAGGAATCCGAGGAATCCGAGGAGCGACGTTTGAAGAAGACGTATGCACCCGCCGCCGACACGGAGAGTGCGATCAGGATCCACATAAGCACGAGGAGCATTTTTGTTTTCTATATGTGCAAATGTTTTTTTGTCTCTCCATGATGAAAAGAAACGTCATGGCGGAGAACCTGGAAGACTACCACCACATAAACCTGTGCGACGCGTCGTTCCAGCAGCTTTTTGGGAGTATCCGTGGGATTCAACGGCACGATGCGATCCACCGTTTGAAGATGTGCATCGCGGGGCGTCTTTTGCGCCAGCGTCGTATCGAGAGCGAGCACCACCGTTTTCGCACGTTTGCAAACAGCACGAAGGAACTTGTGAAATCCGGACCGGCACCTGGTGTCCGTACGGCTCTGACGGCGCTCCTTCAGAACCCGGCATTTCTGGACGACCTTGTGCATTACGGCGTGTTGCTGAACCTCCAGCGACTCTTGGTCCTTCTCTTGGCGCACACGGGTGCAACGTTGCCCGCACTGCGTGTCGATCCGCACCGTATGGTGCCTGAGAGCGTCGTGCGAGAAACCCTGGATGTTCTTGGGAATGTCGAAAGCGGTGCGCCGGTGATTGTGTGGTCGCTGCACAGGTTCGCAACGTATCACTTGATGCAGTGGACGTTTCGCGTTGACGCGCATTCCACGTACCGAAATCCGTACGAACCGGCAGCGGGCGGCGACAGCATTGCGGACATGTGCTGGGAACAGCTTGTTGCGGACAACTTGCACCGTCTGACATACAACAGCACGCAGATCCTGCGGGACGTAACCGTTCCGTCGACCGATATGGGTGTGTTTGATGACGACGTTGTGTACAACTTTATGCGAACCAATCAAGCGGGCGCGTTTCTGAATCGGGAAGTGTTTGAACGGATCATTCCGAATCTGAAGAACCGCTGTATTGACGCGGCGGTTCGTGCGCGAGACGAAGCGCTTGCTGCTGCGGCAGCGGCTGCGGCTGTACTCGAGGAGGACGAAGAAACACCGGTCCGTGGTGCGGGTGCGGGTGCGGGTGCAGGTACCGCAGCGAAAAAGAAGAAACAACCTCTGCAGCAGCAGCAACAACCGAAGAAGAAGAAGAAGTCCCCCGAAGAGATTGCCATTCAAAATGCACGCGATAACCTGGTCCGTGAGCTCATGAAACGCGGAACGCGGGACGATGTGTTGTCGTTCGTATCCGCGAACTTCGATACCGAACACATTACATCTGAGGACATGCGTCGTTTGCGGGACAAATTCACATGGCGGACACGTGCGGAAGACCGAATTGGCGACGTGTTGTATCGGAACTGGACGGACGCTGAAATTTATTCGGGATACATGAACCTGTCGATGGCCGATGAGACCGCGCAAAATGAGAGTTTCGTCGCAAAGGCTTTGGAAGATACGTTGGTTGCACCCTTTGATACGTACGAGCAGTATTTTGAAGCTGTTCTGCGCGCGTTCTATGAACGACGAACCATCTACGTCCACAAGGTCATCTGCGAGTTCTTGAGGATCGGGAAGGGCGATCGGCGTACACCGCGGATCATGGAAATGATTCGGACCGAACTGACGAACAACCGGCTGTTGATTGTGCAGAAGGCAATTTTCCGGGTCGTTTTGATGGTCCACAACAGTCTCGACGTCCCATTGCCCTCCGAGCGCTTCCCACTGATTGCCATGAAGAACGAAGGAGAAGCGAAGATGATATACAGCAGACTGGTTGTCACATGGGCCCCGAAGTTTTACGAAAAGATTCGCAACTTCGACACATCCCGTCTTGTTGAACTGTATGATGTCGCAACGGCTGACACACTCAAGAGTGCACGCGCAAGGGGTGTTGATGCGACGACGCTCGATCTCCAACCTATCTTCCTGTGGACGCTGTATTACATGGCAGAGAACGAACAGAAAGTCCCGCAGTTCCACGTGTGGTTGGCAAGTGACAAGTTGCAAACTTCGAACAACGCGGTGGTTCTCCGATTCTTGAATGCGTGCAACAGTCGTCACATCCCCACCTTCGTTTGTAGTGACAGTGTGCGTTTCCGCCCAGAGACAGTCGCCGCACCGAACTGGTGGAACGACGTCTTTGTGCCTTCTGTCCGCGCGCAGGACGACGCGACCAGCATGGACCATCGTGCGTATGTTGCACTGCGCTTGTATCTGTTGTGTAAGTTAATCGTGATCAAAAATGAAACAGACATCCAACTGGCAGCGCGAATGATGAGAAGCATGCCCGTGGACCAACATAAACACGTTCGAAATCACATGGACAACATACATGTACAGACGTTTGTGGAAGTATTACATCCTCGCACCAGGCGGTCCCCACAGAGTGCCGACGGTCTTCTTCCGGTTCTCACGCCCGAACAGCTTGCCGAAGTCAACGTGGAGGACCCTGTGATCCGTTTTTGCCGGAATTGTGTGTACGCCGCACTCCTCGAGTCCATGATGGCGAGGAGGAACCGAGAGGCGGGCAAAGAGGCACCCGTGACGATTTCGGTCGATAGTCCGGAGGTCGCGGTACCCATCGGTCTCACCGAAGACTTTCCACTACATGTCGCGTTCATGCGCGAAATCGTACGGCGCATTTACGAATTCTACAGGTACCGTCGCGAAGAGTACGAGCGCGTTCGCACCGTGGACCCCGATGTTCTCACCAACCTGCTCGTGGAGCTTCTAATCGCATTTTTACAGTGGGGCTGTTCGCACGACACGTCCACCATCGGAACCGCGGAAGACCGATTCGGTCCCGTGATCCCCCAGTATGTGGCGCACACGCTCGCTGAACGCGTCACGGTCTAACCGAACGGGCACACAAAGGTCCGCAGGACCGCCCCGTCGGAACCGGATGGGCACACATGAACCCCGTCGGAACCGGATGGGCACGCACCACCCCGCTGGACGCCGTCGGAACCGGATGGGCACGCACCACCCCGCTGGACGCCGTCGGGTCCGGATGGGCACACGGTCCGTACGACCCCACAGGACCTCGGATGGGCACACGGTCCGTACGACCCCACAGGACCTCGGATGGGCACACGGTCTGTACGACCCCACAGGATCTCGGATGGGCACAAAGGTCCGCAGGACCCCACAGGACCTCGGATGGGCATGACGGTTTCTCCCAAGGCGAGGTGGCCTTCCGGGGTGCTTCTGGAAGGCAATCGGAAACCTCGGATTCCGGAAACCTCGCGACTTCTTGGAATTTCTGTGACAACAACAACAACGAATTAACAATGTCTCGCGATTTCACCACTCACCGTAAGTTCACTCGCTTCTGCATGGATATGCACTTTGACGTGGAGACTGCGGAGGACGCTCGGGAGATTCTTCCGGCCGTCCGGGCCCTCGTCGCGAAGGGCAGCGCGGACAACACGGAGCTGCGTGGCTGCGTGTTTTCCCCCGAGACCATCGATTCTCTTCTCGAGACGCTCGAGTACTACCTGTCTCTTGAGGATTAAATATAGAAACCCCGGCAGGGCCAGAAAACGGGAGTTGTGGATTTTTCCAAGGGGGGCTGGGACGGGCGGGTACAAACACGAACACACACACAAACCTGGTTTGTTGACCGAACGGTCCCCGTATGGGGTGATTACACACACGGGGTCTGCTTTCTTGTTGCTAAGGACCCCGTCGGATCCGGATGGGCACATGGTCCGTACGACCCGTCGGATTCGGATGGGCACATGGTCCGTACGACCCGTCGGAACCGGATGGGCACATGGTCCGTACGACCCGTCGGATCCGGATGGGCACACACCACAAGGACCCCGTGTGAACCGGATGGGCACACGATCCGCACGACCCGTCGGATCCGGATGGGCACATGGTCCGCACGACCCCACAGGACCTCGGATGGGCACAGGGTCCGTACGACCCCGTGGGAACCGTCGGAACCGGATGGGCACAGGGTCCGCACGACCCCGTGGGAACCGTCGTCGGGTCCGCCGCACGACTGCACTGCAAGGCCCAGTGTATCATCCCACCCCCTACGGCCCCGCAATGAACACGTCGTGTTGTATACATTTAGCACATGGAACGGGGCACACCGGCCTCGCCCATGAGGCGCCCGACGACCTCCATGTACTCGTCGGGGAGCTCGATGGACATGTTGGTGACGAAGTAGGCGCCGTAGACGAGGACGGCGCCATCGTGGGCCTCGAGGGTATCGATGGACTCGAGGGAGGAGGGCAGGAAGGCCGACATGGCCGCGACGTTCCCCGCGTAGGTCTGGCGGCGCACAGCAACGCCGCGGCAGCCGTGCAGGGTCATGATGAATGCGTAGAAGCAGATGGCGATCATGAGACTTACGTTGCTCTTGTGGATGCCGGCGGCCTCGAGTGCCTCGAGGTCCATCTGTGCGCGCGCCCAGGGGACGAAGTCGAAGGCTCCGGAGTACTCCCGCGTCGCGAGGGCCATGCGGGCCGCGTAGCGCAGAGTGTACTTGTAGAACTCCACAGGAGCCGCCGTGCGCCGCGCGATTCCCGCGAGATACGGCTTGAGCACGTCGTTGAGGAAGTTGATGACGCCCTGGACCTCCGGGCACCGGAGAGAGTCGAGAGTCCCCGTGACGGCGGCCGGAGCACGGCGCGCGGGGGCTTGAGCCCACCCAAATGCGACATCAAGCTCGCCGAAATAGTAATCGTTCGAAATGCAAGACATTTTTAATTTGCAATTGCGAGTCTGTGCGTGTAAGACACTGGCGGAATTTTCGACCCCCCCCTCCCCCCTCCCCGGGCGGAATGACCTTCCGGCTGACGGATCCGGATGGGCATGTGGTCATCCGGGCTCGTCCGGACCCCGACGGACTCGGATGGGCATGTGTTCATCCGGGCTCGTATGACCCCGACGGATCCGGATGGGCATAAGGCTTCGGAGAAGTCGTCAGACCCCGTCGGAGCCGGATGGGCATAAGGCTTCGGAGAAGTCGTCAGACCCCGTCGGAGCCGGATGGGCATACGATGCGCCAGCAGGGAAGCCGGAAGGTACCCCGGAAGGTCGGTTCCCGGAAGCTGGTTTCGGAACGGGCCCGGAACGGAGGATTTTTCATGCATGTATCGAATCGATCAAAAACGAACCATGAATTTCGAAACTCTTCGCGCAAGCATTTCACAGAGTCTCACTCTGTTCGTGGGACCCGGTTTGTTGACCCCGGAGGCCCGCGAGTTTGTGAAGGTACCTGAGAACGTCCGCGATGTTCTCCGGGCGATTCATGCGTGCCCCGAGGGCCCGATTGTGAAGAAGCTGACCTTTTCGGTATTTTGTGACACGATCTATTTCGCGTTCCATCGTGTTTGCGCGACGGACGCGGCACTGGGCCTCACGGCCATCGTGCATTACCCGGAGTTCTACGAGCTCCATCTGCTGGCCTCGCGCATGGACGACGAGGCCGGCATCGAAGCGTTTGGGGTGCTTCGCAACATCGACCTGGCCCTCTACGGGCACGTGAGCTCGCTGGTGGCCCTGGCGACGAGCACGCGTCTGATCCGCGCGGCGCACATCCGGCTGCCCGCGAACGCCATGGGTTCCGTGTACAACGACATGTTCCCGATGTCCCGCCTCGAGGTCCCTACCGTGATGCGCGAAGTGGTTCCCGAGCAGCGTCGTGTTCGCACGACCCGCGCGGGCCCCGAGGGCGAGGTCATTCGCTGCAGAGTGCTAACCCCGGATCCCGTCGCGCTCGACGGGCACGTGTACAAGCGCGTGTGCCGGACGATTGCGTGGATGCTCGAGGGGGTCCCCGGTGAGACCGACATCGCGCGCGGCACCTTCCGTGCCGCGGCATGCGCGGCGCTGTCGTTCTGCCAGTGCTACGCGTACGACGACCACTGGGTCCCCGAGCGGGCCGTCACGAACCCCGAGTGGGTCGAGGAGTTGGCCGCGCACGGGCTGGACGTGGGTGTGATCTGCGGGTACGTGCTGAACAGCGGCGTCCCGCTGACGCCTGGCCACCTGCAGGCCTACGCGCGCGCGCTCGTGGCGGGCCAGCCGTTCAAGACCGAGATTGTGCACGGGGTGTACGGCGCTCTGTGCGCGGCGGTGCCGCCCCAGAACGGATCGGGGCGCGAGGCCCTGCACGTGTGCAGCAACGTTGTCGTGATCGTCGCGCGGACGATGTCCCGGCTGCTGGTGACGGCGTCGAACCTCGTAGACAAGTTCGGGAAGCGCGACATGGACCCCGCGACGGATCCCGCACTGGCTCCCCTGCGCGAGCTGCTGCATGGCCTCTACGCCGCCGGGGGCCGTGAGGGCGGCTGGGACGAGGGCTACTACATGCGCTTCCTCTGGGGCGACGGCTTCGTCCGCGAGCTCCTCCAGCGCGTTCGGATCATCTGAACCCCGCCCCAGTGCCCCGCAGGCCCTTTGTACTGCTTGTATATATCCATAAAAACCCCATTGTACCCCGTGTGAAGCGCGCGAGACACGAAGCGCCAGGATACCACACGGCCACACGAAGCGCCAGGATACCACACGGCCACGCGAAGCGCCAGGATACCACACGGCCACGCGAAGCGCCAGGATACCGCCAGGTCCCCCCGCGAAGCGCCAGGATACGCCCATGGCTCCCGTCGGAACCGGATGGGCATAAGGTTATCCGGGCTCGCCAGACCCCGTCGGAACCGGATGGGCATAAGGCTTCAGAGAAGTCGCCAGACCCCGTCGGAACCGGATGGGCATAAGGCTTCAGAGAAGTCGCCAGACCCCGTCGGAACCGGATGGGCATAAGGCTTCGGAGAAGTCGCCAGACCCCGTCGGAACCGGATGGGCATAAGGCTTCGGAGAAGTCGCCAGACCCCGTTGGAACCGGATGGGCATAAGGTCGGTGAGGACCTCTTACCACCTTGCGGCTAAGTAAGAAAAACGGATAAGGCCTATAGACCCCCCCCGCGGAGAAGTCTCTGCGTCGTCTCGGCGCTATCGCAAAAACGACAAGAACAAAACCACGCAAAATTTCATTGACAAAAATGGTAAGTACACTCACATTGCAATATAAATTGCGTGCGTTTTGACCCTCGGGGGCCCCGAAGGACTCACATGTCACCCGACGCGACCCCTCCGTGCCCATGTGCGCCACAGCAGTTCATCGCTAACGGCTTCCACTATTCCAAGATCGAGAATGGATTCGAGCACGTCGTGGGCAACGTGCAGAAGCACTACGACGCGCGCGAGGACAATGGCACGCGCCTGTCGGCGGCCCGCACGGGCTTCCTGGAGAACAAGGACGCGCTGACGGGCGTGTACAACCGCTTCGCGCCGATGATTCGCGACACGGTGCGCACGACGCTGATCAATGACCCCGCGCGGGCCATCAACGCCAACGGCGGCCAGAAGAGCATCATCCACACCATCCAGACCCAGATCCTGTCCGCCGCCGCGCAGGCCCCCGTGGGCGACGCGCTGGCGAAGATGCGGCTCATCAACCCGGAGTCGTTCACGAAGCAGACGCTCGCGGCACTGACGGCCCTCGCGGGCGACGTGGCGTTCCTGACGCTGTGCGACCTCTGCGAGGGCAACGTCGCCGGCGCGGCCCCCGAGGCGTGCACCGCGGCGCGCGCGACCATGACGGCGGTGGCGGACGCGCTGCGCGACTCCATCCGCGTGTTCTGCGCGGTGAACACGGACCCCGGCGCGGACATGGTTCTGCGCATGACGCAGCAGGTCGCCCGCCTGACCGAGAAGGGCCGGCACGCGTCCGCGCACCAGTACCGCGAGCTGCGCACGGCCCTCCTGGGCCGCGTGCCGCTGCTGCTGCTTCGCGCGCAGATGCTGGAGATGGCGACGGCCCCGACGCCGCAGTGCGGCGGTCTGATGTTCCTCTCGGACGCCTGCGGGATCATGTTCACCGGCGACGCCCTCACCTTCCACGCCGTCGGCCGGGACACCTACACCTGCGCGCGCACGTACCACACGGCCTACATGGTCGCGCGCGTCGTGCGCCGCGAGCGGTTCGTGGTCACGGACGCTGTGGCACCCAGGCGCATGGCGGCCATCGTGGGCGTGGCCCCGGCGCCCGACGCCGATAGCATCGTGCAGCGCGCCCTGGTGGCCAGCGTCCCGGTCCTCGCGATCGCGTCTGCTGCCGCGGGCGCCGCGGACGCCGCGGTCGCGGCCGACCCTGTCGTCGCTGCCGTGCTGGCAGCCGCTGCTGCTCCTGCTGCCCCGGCGGCGCCTGCTGCTGCCCCTGCTGCCCCTGCTGCTC
>JACCDZ010935445.1_pt1 | contig 28013 bp, 41 predicted proteins | sample 7449551 | NCBI WGS metagenome assembly JACCDZ01 (sample SAMN15323452, study PRJNA562643) | freshwater metagenome | isolation source: river surface water | place: USA:Blue River Watershed | collected 2017-08-18 | reverse complement strand
ATATCGCAATAAATCAAATCTACACTTTCATCAGGTTGCGACAAAAGGAGTTCAAGGTTATCAACCGCCCTGCACATAACACGGGTTTGGCAAAATGGCTGTTCAGTAATTCTATCAATCATTCGTTCTTAATTTTAAAGTTTAGTAATTCTATTTAGCTTTGGGTTCAGCCACTTCGCCAAGCCCGAAAACGGTTATAGGCAAGCGGGCAGACGTGCTTCGATTGAGCATTTGGGTAGAAAAAAGTTTTAAAAAATTCCCCTCCCTCTTTGCCTGCGTTGCAGCCATTATATTTTTGATAACCATTGTTCATATACTTGTTTTGCTATTTGCGCAGTCATTACAGGCGGAACTGACATACCTATTAAATACTTTGGATTATTCGTTACAAAATTATAATCCATTGCATAACTACCTCCTAAAATAGCTTCATTAAAATTAATCATTCTTTTTATTGTTGGATGCCAAGCTCCGTGATTTGGGTCTGCACAAATAGTATTTAATGGTTCTTTTGGATCTGCTTTATAATCCCCAAAAAAATGTCCTTTCGGATGCTTTGTTGAAAATGACTGCCCAAAATCCACCAAATCATAATACTTGCTTACTTCGGTATTGTCTTTTATAGTTAAATCGGTATTGTCTGCAATTTCTTCAAATGGTATTTCTTTTTCTTTAAATTGCAATTCCAACTTTGGCATTATTGTAAACATATCAGCATTATACAAAAATGGTTCGGCTAAATCTTTTTTCATTGCAATAAAGAAAACCCTTTCTCTTTTTTGTGGCACCCCCATTTTACTTGCATCCAGTAGCCAATGTTGGCAGTAATAACCAGCTAAATCAAATTCTCTATAAATCTTCCTTACATATTGCTTTGCATTTCCTAAAAGTAGTCCTTTTACATTTTCAGCTATTACTACTTTTGGTTGTAGCTTTTTTGCAAGGTCTATAAAATCAAAGAAAAGGTTATCCAGTATCTGTTCTGCCTGTCCTTCTCTAAATTTCTTTTCTTTGCCCCAGTCTTTTTCTCTATTACCAGCCATTGAAAAGCTACTGCAAGGGGGTGAACCATCTAAAATGTCAAGTTCATACAATTCTTGTGGTAAGTCATCACGTAATTTAAAGGTCTGTATTGGCTCTAAATAGGCGTATTTAGGGTTGTGATTTGCCTTGTATGCTTCAATCATTTTAGGGTCAATTTCGTTGCATCCTAATACATCAAATCCAGCTAATTTGTAGCCCATTGTTGAACCACCACCACAAGCAAAACAGGAAAATACTTTACCTTTGTCTTTGGTAAATACTGCATCTTTTAAAGTCCATTTGTATGGAAAATTATGTTTTTTGCCCTCGCTCATTTTTTAAAACTTTTTTTGTTCGTTCTTCGATTAAACTTTTGTGCTAATTAAATCCGCCAGCCTATAACAGCACATTTGCAATAGGCGGGGTTTGGTGCTTCGTTTGACAGTTTGTAAGCAACTTCAACATCAGTTCTTCGATTGAAGTGTAGTGCTGAAAATCCCGCCCATCGCAAATCTGCAAAACGTTAGCCGCAATTTACGACCTCACCCTCTTCATCGTGCAAATACCATTCGACACCTTTTGCATTGCGACAAAGCCAAGCATCATCATAATCCGACTTACCAACTATGTAAACAATTTCACCTATTTCAAATTCGTGTCCGTGAAAGCAATGCAAAACTTTTACACACTCACCGAAAGCAAAACTGCGGCTAACATCGGCTTTGTGCAAGTGGGGGGTATCTGCTATATTCATCATTTATTTTTTTAATTAATTTTATCGGTGGGTTGAACATTTCGGCTTCGATTTCCCCACCTGACACAAAGCCGAGAACCGTTATACGCAAGCACTACATTTCGTTTCCAAAGAGAGTTTGCGTTTCAAATTTTTTATTAAAATCTCCCACCCTCTTTAAAATAATATCGTAATACTTTTGTTCTTTTTCCATTACTATAAATTGCCTATTCGTATTCAAACAAGCTATTGCAGTTGTTCCGCTCCCTGCTGTAAAATCCAAAACTATTTCGTTTTCTTTTGTATAAGTTTTTACTAAATATTCCAGTAATAATTCAGGCTTTTGAGTTGGGTGCAAAATGTTTGTATGTTGGCTTTTAAAGTCTAAAATGTTTGATGGATTTTTTTTATCCTTTCCGTGAAGTAGTTCGCTTTTGTATTCACCACTTGCCATGTGTTTTAATCCAGTAGTAAAACCACCCATTTTATAGTTTCTTCTGCTTTTTGTTGATGCTGATGCTTCTTCGTATATTGGATAGTAATTTACACTTCCTTTACCAAAAACACTTATTATTTCTGTATATTTTAATGGTTGATATTTTGCAATCTGAAAATTACCACATCTGCTTTTTTTCCATATCCAGTCATATTTGTAGTTCTTAATATTACTCATTCGTAAATTACTACTAAACGGCTCGCTTCCAAACAAAAGAATTGCTCCATTTGGTTTAATAATTCTGTTAAGTTGTTCCCACATTAAAGTAAAGTCTATAACGCTATCCCATTTACAAGATGTTGTCCCATAAGGTGGGTCTGTAATTATAGCATCAATACTTCCGTTTGGTATATCCTTCATAAGTTCCAAACAATCCCCTAATAATATTTCTTTTTTCCCTTCGCTCATTTTAATAAAAATTTTGTTTCGTGTTTCAATTTAAGTTTATCGTTTAATCAACCGTGCCAGCGTATAACAGCGGTTTTGTGCTATTTGCCCCATCAACATTTGTGGTAACTTGAAACTTTGTGCAAGGGGCAAACAGACACAAAGCCGCAAAACGTTATAAGCCATTTTACGACTAAATTTCAACATTCTGCAAGGCGGTATAATACAGTTGGATACTATGACTTCTCCATTGTCTGTTCTTATTGCTGTAAATTCAATCATATAAAATCCTCTTCTTTATGACTATTTACAATTCTTACTATTGTTATAATAAACAAAGACAAAGAAAAGAACATATAAAGTATTGCTCTGAAATTCCAATGATAATGTTTACCAATGCAATAAGTCATACTTGCTGGACATTTATCCCCATACCCTACATAATTAAAGTACTTTAACCAAATATCTGTATCAGTAAAAAAAGTAGTACAGATTGTAAACACTGCTAATAATATTATTTGTAGTGTTAATTTATTATATCCCTTTATTTTCATATTTAAATTAGTTTACCTGTTTCTTTGAAGTGTTTGTAATTAGCTCTTCCAATACAAAAATAAGGATATTTTATGTCACCACTTTTAATAATTTGACCATATACTTTTGATTTCCTTTTGTTCCTTTAAATTCACTCATATTTTCACTAATTTAAATAAATAATTAAACCCCTCTTTTGGTTCTGAATGTCCCGAACCTCGTACTATTGTGTATGGATAAACACCATTTTCAATCCATTCTTCAAAATGCTTTTCAACTTGTTTGTAATCATTTGTTGATTTTCGTTTTTTTACTAAATGCTGTGCGCTCGAATGGTTAGTTAATTGTAAGTAAGTTGCTATTGATTCATACTTAACTTTGTTTTCACGTAGTTTACGTGCTACTATTTGCTTTATGTCAACAAATAAACACCCGTTGTATCGTCCTATTTTCTGAAAGTACAACTCCCAACTAATAGGAATTTCGTGTTTTTGATAAATCATTGCGCCTATTTTAAATTGTGGATTCATTTGATTTGATTTAATGCGTTTACCATTCTTATTCTATTCTCTATGTTTGAGGGTACGTGCAACAAATAACTTGTATCGTCGTCTACGGGCTTTAACCTTGGTTTGTAAACCTCTTTTTCCTTTGCCTTTTCTTTGGTAGCAAAATAACCAATTACCATGTAGCACCAAAAAAATATAGCTACTAGGACGTAAGATTTAAAAATTATTTTCATATTCCATGTTTGATTATAAAATAAAGTTTATTTGGTTCTGCTCCCCATTCAGGATTACCGTAACCGATTTCAATTCCTTTATGCTCTAACCTTAAAATTCGGTCAGTATCAGTTGATTTTGGATAGCCTAAAGTCATGATGTTGAAATCAAAGTCATTAAATCCAAATTGATTAGACTGAATTATGAATTTTATATTTTCATCAGTCAAATGAGCATATCCCCGACTTAATAAAAGGTCTTTCCAATGGTAGACAAGTCTTTTAAACCAATACTCATTAATTTCTCGATAATCTTCGGTTTTAATTCCTGCTTTAGCCATTTCAAACCATTTTGTTTTTAGTGATAATTGTAAGCTCATATCTCTTTTTTTAAGTCAACAATTCGATTAGCTTCCTTGTAGTCTTTGTTTTCAATTGCTGTGATTATTTCAGCAATCTCGCACTCGTCAAACTCTAAGGTAATTGTTTTTTGTCCCTCGCAACGGTCACACGTTTCAGCTCCATAGTTAGGGGCTGAGCCATCTTCTAACCTACTATTTGTTATTTCTTCGGTATAACCAGACCCCTCACATTGTGGGCACTCAGTTTCAAAATCAATTGTTATCATAGTTTAAAATTTAGTTCTTTTCCAATTAAATCATAATGTAAATTTTGCAATTCATGTACATATCTAATAACACGAATAAATCTATTACCAATGAATAATGCATTAAATCCTGTAATATATGTTTTACCTCCATCTGTTGTAAATTTTCCATATCTAATATAAAAAATCATTTTACTTAAACAAATACGATAATTATAAGGCGATGTATCTATTTTCAAAGAATAACCAGCTTTTATTAGCCATTCTTCTGTTAGTAGGATAGGCTCGTATACCCATTTAGTATTTTCTTTCAATATATCTGTTAAATGATGTGTATTAAAAGGTTCAATACTTACTTGTTTAAAAGGTAAATATTTAGATTCTGGACAACTTACGTTTATTAAATTTCCAATTCTTAATTCATTTGCTTTCATAAGTACAAGTAAATAGTAATGTTAGACTTCTCGAATTTAATATAAGCGTTTTCGCTTGGGTCAGATGAAGTATGCGAACCCATCTTAGTAGCTAATAACATAGCTAATGATTGATTATAAATAGTGGTTAACACCGCCCCCGAATGATTTAAGTGGATAGTATTCCATGTGTTTACATTTATACCCAAATCATAAATAGTTTGGATTAGACTAGATTTTTTTAATGTTATTGTTTCCATGTTTTTTTGTTTTGTTTATTTTTTAAAAAATGGCTGTCTTTCCAGCCTGTCAGTAAAATTAATATTTACAGATTTTTTTAAGTGTATTTAAATCTTTAACTTTTGGATTTTCAGCGTTTTTTGTCGCATCAATTAAAGGCATATCGGTAATTCTTGCGCTCCATTGTTTACCTGTTAATGGACTTGTATAAGTTACTTCATACATTCCATAACCTTTGAAGTTAAAATCGAAGTCAGATAAATTAATTTGTGTTTTCATAATCTTATTTTTTTGTTTTGTTTCTACAAATGTAAGTACTTTTTGTTAATAAACTATACTTGTCCACAAATATTTTACAAATTTATTTAAAATTACGTATTAATACGTATAAAAAAAGGGAGTTATTATACCCCCTCTTAATTGTAAACAAAACATTAATAAGAAAAAAACTACCTAAGTCGCTAAGTTAAAGAAATTATTTGTTTTAATGTTGTTTTTTCATTGATAATTATTCCATGATTTGCAAAAAAAGATATAATCATAGATAAATATCCATTACCTGACCTTGCTCCCGTTGAATAAATCTTAACGAATTGCTCTAAACTACCATCATAAGTAAATCTATAACCAGGTACATAAGGCTCTGTTTTATATACCTTTGGATTATCTGCAATCTCTTGGCTATAATAAGGTTTTAAGAATACTTTCTTGTTTAATGGGTAACGTTTATGGCAACCATTAGCAACGTTTAATATATAAACCGCTTGAGCCCTTATTCCACTTTCTAAGTCTTTAAATCCTTTGTTTGCGCCACTATCTGTATTGCCAATGTTTCCTGGATTGTTATAACGATGCGACCTATTTCCTTTAGAAAACCCTTCGTGAGAAGCCATAATAATACATAATAATTTAGTGCCTTTACTCAATCCTTCTATTTTATTAATAGTAGGTATGTATTGAGTAATCATTTCTTGAGTAAAGCTAATCTTTACTTTTTTTATAGGCGCATCTGGAAAAGTAGCACCTTCAAAAATTACATCTTTGTATTTCATTTCTTAAAATATAATTTAATTACTAATCTTATACCAATAAGTAAAGCCACTATTCCAAATATCCACCAAAACCAACGCTTAAATAAAGCCACGTAATCGGTGTTATTTTTATATACGGTTACTTTCCTTTCAATTATTGTTTTAACTTCCTTACAACGCCCGTCAATATGCACAGTATCGTTTGAATAAAAGTACTTAATTTCTAAATTGTCTTTATTAATCACAATAGTATCATTTGATTTATAGTAAAAACTACTATCATGGTGTACTTCTTTAAATGTAATCGTATCTCTTAATACTAAAGTATCGGACGTATGGACGTAAGGGAATTTTTTTACTAATCTATTATGCCTTAGTATAGGGCTACACCCTTGCATAAGTACAAATAACACAATTGCAAACCATATTAAGTAAGCTGTTATTAAATATCGTAAATTAATTTTCATTAGGTTTCAATTTTTTAGAGAATGAATCGGTTATTTTAATACCTCCTGCCATGCCTATCATAGCAAAAAATACATCTGCCCTATATCCAGAACGAAAGTAATCAATAGAAGCAAACAATAAGCACCACACCCACGCTGAAAACATAGTAAGCAAAGTACTTGACCATTTATCATTACGCTTTAAAGTTTGGTTTAATATTTCTTTTAGTTTATTCATATTTTTTAAGTCTTCTGTTTAACTTATCAATAGCCATTTCAATAGATTTTAATCCTAAGTAACCAATTAAAAACGCTATACTACTCTTAGTGTTGTCAGATACATTGATAACAGAACATAACAAAGGGGTTAAATAGTTCGCACAACCTACACCCGACAAAACGCTTATTATCCTTTGGATAGTACTCATTTGTTTTTCGCGTGAAATTGATACCATAGCACCAAAAAAACCAGCCATTGCTAGAATTATATCTATTCCGATTCCTTTGATGAAGTATTTAATGTCGTGTAGTGTTTCCATAGGGTGTATATAAAGTATATAATGCATGTTAGGTATTCGTTTAATTCAAACGCTGTCGGGTCAAATAGTAATTCATCAATAAGATTGTTCACAGAAATAAATAGAAAGAACCTCGACACTATCTTTTGCCACCCTACTTTTGTTACGTTGTTAATTAGATATGAGCAAACCGCTATCATAAATGCTGTGCCTATGTAGTACGTCGATTCACCCACTAACACCCAAATATTATACGTTATTACCCATGTTACTACACCAACAATGAATAATGCGAAGTCCTTGTCTTTCATTCTTTTTTACTTTTTTGGTTTTGGTCTTGTTACTGGTCTTCCGCCCACTCCTTTTGTTGCCATCTTATTTTGATTTATTGGTTGAAGATATAAAAATTATTCTGTAATATTCTCAATTTGGGAAATTTTTGCTATTGCTCGACCTCTAAACATTGCTTGTAAGTCATTAACATTTGCATTAATGTAATCTTGTAAAGTTGCGTTTTCATAGGCTAGAAAAAATTCCTCTCCTAATACATAGTTTTTTTCTTCGCTTGAAATAACATCATCATTTAAAGGGGCTAATAATTCCTTCCTATAATACACAGTGATATTTCTTAAATCCTCGCTAATCTTATAAGTAGCAATAGTAAATCTATTTCTCATGCCATTAGGCAATGTCTGAGTAATTGTTGTTCTTTCCATTTTTTAAATATAACTTGTTAATACTTTTACTTCGTTAGCTCCGACTGCGCCTGTATCTGAATCCGCTGCGCCACTTGTAATGGCTAAAGCTATTCCCGTAGCGAAACGTTGCCCTAAGACACCCATATTTGCTTGTACCGTTCCATTCGTAGGTACTGCAATAGTTATAAGAGGTACATCAGTTCCAACCGTTGGGGCTATGGCTTTGTTGTATAGTTTTACATACCTTGTTGATGCACCTGTATTACTAACTAATACATTATAAATAGTACCCGCCGAACCCTTAACACTTGTCGCATTGGTTGTAGCTGCACTATTGATGGCACTTGCGGTTGGTGTTGCTGGTGTGTTTGTTGTAGTACCCGCTGAAGTTAACGAGCCCGAAACTTGCGTAAGTAAATTTGCTGCGGTACCATTTGATACAACTTGCGAAGTAGCCCCCAAAGGTGTGTGCATAAATACTGTATACGTACGTAACGAACCGCCTGTAATTGTTGTTGCAATTCTTAAACGTAAGTACTTGAAGTTACAAGCCCCCTCGTAAATGATTTTAGTAGCACTTGCTGTAATTGCTGTAATAATTGGAACTCTAACCACTAAAGCTTGATTATAAACTGGTATAGCTTGAAAGTTTGTACCGTCATTCGAACCCTCAAACATGAATGTCCCTCCCGTACCTGTACTAACTACTTGACAAGTAAAAGAACGATATTTAGAAACGTCTACGGGGTCAGTTCCCGAAACAGGAGTTAAAATATTATTTACTGTGGCTGTTTGCGTTGCTTGTCCTCTTAGGTAGTCGTCTTGAATTACGTTGTTAGATTCAATCGAGCCAAAAGCTGTATTTACTTCTAATGTATTAGTATTACTTACGCCCTCATTTTTAACAATTACTTGAATGTAATTACCATTAATAGGATAGCTTAGTTCAACTCTTTCATTAGCAACTACCGATAATACTCTTTCGCCACATTGACGAGTTCCTGTAAGGTCTATAAATTGCTTTATTGTGATAGTTAAATCTTGGTCAGCAGTTGCCAAAAATGAAATTGAAGGGTAATTTTTTACGTCCTCAATAGTTCCCGTAAAAGTCGAACCCGCTGTAAGTTGTGATGTCGTACTATTTAAAGCCGAAAACAAGTATTCTACACCCGCATTAATTACCTTTTCTTTGTCTGTAATTTTTTGACTTACTACTGAATATTCAGAATCATGCCTTGCAAGTAGTGTATTTTCTTTAGGTGTTGAATAAACTCTATTTGTAACCCCATCAATTGAAGTTGTAATAGTAGTTGAACCATTAATTACAACTAAGTTGATATAAGTTGAATCGTTAACTATTGGTGGTAGTGTTACTGTATTTGTTCCTTCAAGGTAAATATGAGTAATATTACCAGCTATTAATTCTTCATTTGTTAACGTTACCGTTGCTCCATTGATTACCCTATAATTTTGTAATCCTACTATACTATCGTTATAAAAACCTACTGCCATAATATTTATTATTTATTTATTCTTCTAAAATTCCAATTTATTGTCGAACCTGTACGACCTGTAACGAATACGTTTACATTATTAGTTGCTACGGTTACAGTTGTTTGAACTCCTCCAGGAAAGTTACTACCTACTATTTGTCCCGATGTAATTGCATTTACTAAACTTGCAAATCCAGCAGCCACTTTAATGTTTATTTTAAAACGTCCCGTATACGCTGAGTTAGTTGCTGTTTCAAATCCATCTACTTCAATATCAAACATATAAACACCATTTGCTAATGATGAAAATTGATATATCTGTGTAGCTGTATTATTTGTAGTTGTTAATGTTGCCGTGGTAGGTTTGTCTACTTTATTATTTAAAGCCGTTTGAGTTGCGAATCCATCCCAAGCTGTCCCATTCCATCTCTCTAATTGATTTGTAGTGCTATTATCTACAAGTAATCCAATTGGCTTAGTACCTGATATTAAATTTCTTTGAGTAGTGGTTAACTGAGGTACAGGCATAGAACCTTTGTAAGTAGTTCCTATAATTCCATTTACATAGAATATTGCTTGCGTTGGTACACTTGAATTATTCTCGTTAATTGAAACGTGCCCAAATGTTAAGTCTGAAACTTGAAACCAATACCCCGAAAATTGAGATTGAAAAACACCACAACCATTATTTGAGTAAAAACTAAAAGCATTTACCCCACTACCATTAGAACGAAATCTAACCGCTGGATTGGACGAACCACTAGGTGATTTAATTATAACCTCTCCATTACTAGCACCCGCACCCATTACCATTAATTGTCCTGTATTTGCGTCAATCTCAAACATTGTACTAGTATCTGTTGAATCCCTAACTACTAAGGGAGAAGCACTACCATCTGAAATGATTTTAAGTTGCTTTAAAAACGTGTTAATATTTGTGAATATGTTAGCACTTGCCAATTTTGCAAAACCCCTAATAGCATTACCTAATACATTAGCCCATTTGATACTACTTGCTTGGTAAATACCGCCTCCCAAATCGTCATCAAATGGTATTACAGATGTATCGGATATATCAGTCTTTATTGGTAATCCGTGAATCTCTTTATTAGCCATAATATGTTCTATTTGTTTTAAATTTATCCTCTACTTTACAAGTCAATGAAGCCAAACGACTATCTGTATAATTAATTTCGGGGCTTTCTTTTACAATCACATTCGTATCATTCAAAAAATAAGTATGGTTGTAAGCATTCCAATCTGAAATCCATAAGTTAACCTCACTTAATAAGTATAAGTCTACTAGAATACTCATAACATCCTCCGCTATTGGGTCTGTTTTCAACTCATATACTCCTATGTTTTCACGAATAACTGACTTCATTTCTCTATTTTCATAGATTATATTGTCAATTTCAGTATTAGGTTGTTTGTTCCCAAAATAACCATTTAATCTTATAGTATCTATAACATCCGAACCTTTAAAATTAATACCCTCTATTTGTTGAAAATGGTCAAATTGTGCCTTTAATCTTATTGAATCTTTAACAACGTCATAAGAATAAGGTAATAAATTATATTCACCCCATTCTATTGTACCCATAATTCCTGATATTGACCAATCTATAAATAAAGTATAAAGCCCAGCCCCATTACCTGATAAAATAGTTTTCCATTCAAACGTAGTATAATAAGAGTTTTCCTGATTAGGGAACTCCAAACCCGTTAACAATATTTCTGTGCCATCCGATTTAACAAGTCTAAAAGTTGCACTATCTAAAGATGTACCTAATCTAATCCATGCGCTTGTAATATCGTTTTTCCAAGAATCACTAGATGTTAAATCAGCCACTACTAATCTTGGATTGCAACAACGCTTAACACCCCTACATTCAGATACTTTTTCAGTAGGTATTTTAACGCTATTTATACGCCCAATTTTATGTCGGTTTTGTAATATCATTCTACTACTATATTATCGCCGTTAGCGGTTATTAATTCGTCCAAATCTGTTATTAATAACATTTCATTGTCTAATACATCGCCCCAAATCTTAGTAGTAAAAGATAATCCTTGCGTTAAATCAAACTCAAAAGGGTCAAATATACATACTATTCTTGCTACATTTGGCGCAGAAAAACTTAACGTAGCTACTTGGGTAAGGCTTGAAATAGGTTTTAAACTTAATTGTGTGCCATCAACGGGTTGTTCTGTACTAATTTCATGACGTATTGAGCCTTGGTATTGCTCAACTGATATTTGCCCCCAAGGTAATGTACCCTCAACTTGCCCCCACATTTTATCGGGTGTCAACGTGTGAGTGGCAACAACATATATTTGCTCATTTTCTAACACACTTGTTAATTCTTGTAAAGTATCTATTTTGAAGAAATTAATTTGTGAACTATAAGCCCAATCGTCATAATTTAAGATAGTGAAAAGTTGCTCATATCTATAAACATAGTCATCTTCTGTGACGAAATCTATTCTAACAGTTGGATTTGGGTAAGTGTACCAATCATTACCCTGCCATGCCCTCCAATTTAACAAGAAACCATAGTGCATTCTTACACCCCAATTACTTGCATCATTTAAAGATGTTCTATTACGATAATTTATCAAACGTCTATTAAACGTAGATGGTAATTCTAATACATTTACATCTGAAAAATTAACTAATCCCGTAGATAAATCAAATAAATTAGGATTAAATGTATAACTATCCAATGTAGTACCGCCACTTATAACGCTTAATCTTGCTAGATTAAACACCTTATTTTTAGGTAATTTAAAATCTATGTATTTAGCAATGTCATCCTCTTTATTGAACTCATTAGCTAAAACTTTAGACGACCATCCGTATAAATCCATTGGGTGTAAATCCCAGCCCTGTTTTACAACGTTTAATGGAATAATAGCTTTAGGAACTTCGGTTAATTGTCCGTCAAATAAAGTCCAATTAGTATTACCACTATGTACCCATAAAATTAGCCTTCTATCTTGGTCTTTTAAAGGGTCATTAAAGAACGTGTTAAATGCTCCATTAGGATTAAATACACAATCAATTGTAGCAATCCCACTAGTTGTTGAAAAGCTAACTACTTCGATTGAATAACCAGCCCCTAAAGGGTTTAAACTTGAAGCATTTACACCTATTGCAGTAGCATCTAAATTGATGTACATTCCTAAAGTTGCTTGGTCGTTATACTTATCCTTAAAATAAGGATCGTCAATAGGTACATAAATAGCCCCTATCCTTACATTAATGTCAGATACTACTACTTGAAATGTAGTAGGCGCATTATAGTAAACTTCGCTTACATTTGATGTTAGAATAGAGTTAGGCGTGTCATTATTATAAGCTGAATTAAACCATCCAGTATTAGCTAATTCGTCATAAACCAATTTTGAATGATTATCTACTTCTCCTATAATGTGAACAAACTCAAAGTTAAATAGCACTTTTAAACAATCGTTTCCATCAAAAAAGCTTTGTAAAGGTATTCCACCTTGAACAAAAAAACATTCAATTTCGTATCTTTTTTCGCTTCCTACATTCGCTAATCTAGTTACTGTAATATTACAAGCATAGTCGCCTGACTTATACCCTATTTGTGGCATAGGTAAAACGTCAGATACTGCCATTCCTGAAACATCCAAAGCAAACAAACTTCGATTACCATCAATTAAAGATAAATCAGTCCCGCCCGTTTCATTGATTACGTGCGCATAACTTAATCTTATTTCTTGGTTCGTTATACTAGATTTAATTTCTAAATATTGACTAGCAGCCAAATCTGTATACCATGCAGTAGTAGTAGTTTGTAATTCTGTTTCAGATATATACGCAATAGTATCACTAGCACTTAATACAGTGCCACCAGTAGCATTGTAAATTGTACATTGTATAGTATCACCTAATCGAAACCCTTCAGCTAACCAATTACCACCACTCCAGGTGATTGTCTTAGTAGTGATGTTGTATGACCATGCATTATTTAATGAAAATACTTGTGTAATATCGCCAACTACAAATGTAGCCTTCATAATATCACCCGCATTACTTCTATATGATGGTAGTGTAACACTGTTAATATCTGTAAACTCCCTACTTATTAGTCTGACTGGCATATCTGTTTAGTATTTCGTTGATAGCATTCATATCGCCTTTTTTGGCTAATGATAATGTCTTAGTAATATCGCTTTTTATGTTAGTAATCAATTCCTTTTGACAGCTATCCTGTAAGCTGTTAGATAATTCGTCTAACATTCTATTGTGAACATCCAAACTCTGCTTAATTTGAGCCTGTAATTTCTTTGCCTGTTTTACTAAGTCATCATTCATCAATCCTAATAGTTTTAACACGATTTTCAGCGTATTTATTCCTCTTTTGGTAGGTTATATATGCAAAAGATTTCTCATCCTGCCATTCGATTTGTAATACTTTAACTTTATCTAATCCCAAATTTACGTAATTATTTGACAAAATTTGCACAAATTGTGCAAAATTTAACATTGTTCGTGCTTTTTCATAAATCGCATAGTCATTTAATTGAATTTGGTTTATGTAGTGGTAGTCATTCCATAGCCTATCAACTCCAATTAAATCAATATAATTTTGAGGTTGCTTACCATTTGCAATTGTATAAAGTAGTTTTGTTTGCTGGTAGTATTGTTGTGAAATTTGAAGTATCCCAATTCGATTATCAATTTTTGCTACTAAGTTAGTACCCCCACCAAATACGCCTGTAACTTTATCAATTACCTTGAATAATTCTTTGGCAAAGTTTTCAACAAAATTTAATTTTTCTTTTCTTTTACCCAATGAGAATGGAATATTAGCATTATTAAATCCTTTAATGCTTACCATGTCATTGTCTACTATTGGTTCGGTACTATATTCTATTGAATTTTTTTGCCAATTATCTAAGGTGTGAGTATCTGCATAATCAGGTTGGTAATTAATTAGGTATCTCTTCCACACTTCATCGACGTTTAAAGTGTACTCATTTTGCCTTTTATCCTGTATATTTAAAGCTGGAATAACGCTATCTAAGGCTAAATTTTCCCAATATGTACGCTGTTCAATGTAAACTTTTCCACCATACACACGCATCTCAGCATTGAAAATAACTTGTACAGCATCCATTAAATCGTACACACTTCTAACACTATCGTTTGACGTTGGATAGCCTTTCGTATAACTGAAATTTAAATCACTTAGTAGATAGTCGAATATTCCTTTTTTACCTTTATTCAATGGCGTTGGTAAAATTGTCATTCCCTGGTTTGCATCTAATAAAGTAGATTGAAAACCTAATCCAAAATAAGCACACGACTTAGTTAATAATTCTTGTATTCTACAAGCTGAATAATAACGTATTTTAGGGAATAAAATCTCAAATAATTGTTGACCTAATTTAATTACGGCGTAAAGAACGGAAACTGTATAGGCTAATTGGGCTATCAATTTTAAGGCAGCAGCCAAAATAGCGCCAACGTTAACTACTAATCCAACCGATATAATGTCCGCAAAGTCCCCAATAGTAGACACTAAGTCTTTAATTGCTTGAATAAGTTCTTTTGTCATGATGTATAATGATACTGACATCATTAAAATTAACTCCCCTTGGTTATCCCTTACGATAATATAAGGGACATCAATCAATGAGAATGACACCCCTTTTTTAACCAACAATTCAAAACTTGTAGACCTAAAATCTTTTATTAGTTTTTCAATTCCATTTACCCGCTTTATACTTACTTCAATTTCGAAATCACGATACACTGCATTGTCCAATAAATCCACCATGAAATCTAATGAAATAGTCCCTAATGTAATCTTATAAGGTATTGCTTCAAACACACCTTTAAGTGCAATATGGTCGTCAATGATTTGCTTTGCCTCACGCGGTAAAATAATCCTATCGACATTCAATCCAATATCATTAGGTAAATTAGTGAATGAAGCATTAAAACCTATCTCGGTTCTATTCCTTGGCGTTACTTCTATGTTGTTTAAATAGTGCTTCATGACCTTACTTTGTATCTATTTGTAATTGTTTGACCATTACCTTTAGACTGCCGTACAATTGTCATAGCACCATTAACAATAGATTCTAATTGTATGTTTGTTTCGGGCTTGTTCTTAATTGCATTTTCTAAGCTATCTAAACGCTCTACTATTTTGTCAGTTCCAAAGTTCAATGCTAAAATACCTTTGTTAAACGGCATATTATTAAGTTTAATTTGCTCAGCTATTGAGCCTAATTCTTGATTCGAAATGCCTCCTAACTTTTCATTGATAGCTTGAGGCACTACCCTTTCTTTAGGGTGTAAAACTGATAAAAACCCTCCTTTTCCATCTATTCCACCGCCTTTGCCTGTATCCTCAGTACCATCAAAAAAGGTAGGTAAAGCAGAAATAAACGCATTCAACAGAGTTATATCTTTAATTGTGTCTACTAATGGTTGTTTACTCCCGCTTTGTACCTTAGCCTGATATGTCGAATAAGCTGTTTTAATTAACTCAATTCTTTGTTGTTTTTTTAACTCCTTTTCTTTTTGTTTATTAGCTTCTATTTGGTTTTGTAATTCTAATTCTAATGATTCCTTAGCGTTTATATTACCATTTTCAGCCAACGTTTTAAGAGTTTCATAATGTTGTTCACTTGCTTGTATTTCTTTGTCAAATTGTGCTATTCTTTCATTTGATTTTTTAATAAAAAAGTCCGTACCTACTTGTACGATGTTATTCATTACCTCTTGACGTTTTGCCTTTTCATTTGCTAAACGTTCCTCTTCCTCTTTAATTTTAGCATCTGTTTCAGCTTTTAACGTTTGGTACTCATCTTCAAAATCTTTATCTATTTGTAAATTATCTTCATTTTGTTTTTCCTTTTTGAACTTGTCAGCATCCCTATATTTTTGCTCCATTTCTTGACGTGCTTTTAATTCGTCTAATTGGATTTTTTGCAATTCTATTTGATACGCCTTTTCAATTGCAATCATAGTATCTTTATATAATTGATACGCTACAATGTCTTTTTTAGAGCCTTCTAAAGCTATATTTAAAGCTTCTATTTCACCTTTCTTTTTAAGGTTTAATTTTTCTAACTCGGTTTCAGCTTCTAAATTCTCAATCTCTTTGTTGTAATCTTGTTTTAATTTTAACAATTCTTTATTCGTACGCTTTTCAGTTTCTATTTTTTTATCTGAATTTTTTGCTTGTTCACCACCTACACTAATACCATATTTCTTTTCAAGCGACATTGCATCCATTAACATCTTTTCTGCTAACTTATTGATTATATCCGCTTCGTTTTGCTTTTGTTTTTTGCGTTTTTCGGTTGCCTCAGTTTGTAATTTATTAGCCTCTTTTAATAATGTCTTTGCATCGGTAAGATTAGTAGCTAACTTTGTTCCAAACATTACTTTGTCAAAGAATGAGGTATTATCTTCTAATCCAGCGGTCATAGCATCAGCACTAGCCTCAGCCGATTTTGCAAATAATGCCTGTGCCTGTGAACGTAACGCAGTTGCTTGTATGAATGCTTGAGTTTTTTTAGCATATAACGCCTCGGCTTCATTTAATGATGTCGCATAACCAAGTGTACCACCTAACTTTTCGTTGTATGTTTCAAGTGCCTCTTTTTTACTTATTACACCTTTTTTCGCGCCCTCAAATGCGCTACCAACTTCTTGAACAGTTATAAGAGCCTCTTTTGCGCCGTTCTTATAATCTTCCATGGTATCACTTAAAGCCTGTTGTTGTATTTCAGTCTTTGAAGCTTGTTTGTTCCAATTACTCAAAGCATAAACCAAAGCACCTATACCCGCTATAATAGCAACTATTGGTAGTGCTTTCATTGCAAATCCTAACGCTTTAGTCGCAAATGTAGCACCCGTTGTGGCAGTTGTTTGAGCCGTTGTTACAGCTATATCCGCCCTTTTAGTTGCAACCCATTGAACTAATGAAACCCATGCGCCTTTTATTGAGGCTTTAATTTCTTTGAAAGTATCCCCTAACCCTCCTAAAGTTTCTAAAGCATCGGACAAACCAGCCAAAGCCTGAATACGCATTAACGTTTCTTGTACCTTTTCGGATTCCACACCCATTAAAGCCATAGAAGATTCTATACCTTGAAACGCTCCTATACCTACTTTACCAATACCTGCTAATCCTTTTGAAAAGTTTTCTAATCCACTACCTGCAGTTGCTTTAATTAGATTTGTAGTATCTTGTATTTGGTCCCTATATTGACCCGCTTGTCTTACTAATCTATCATAGTCGGGATTGCTCTCGTCCATGTTTTGTAGTTGCAAGGTCAATGCACGTAACTCTTTTTTTAGATTCGTTGTTGCCTCGGTGTAGTTACCTACATTCCTTTGATGTTGACCAACCGTTGCATCGACATCTTTTAGCTTCTTGTCTAATTCGGTAATATTCTTTAATAACGCTTGACCCTCTGCCGTATTTTCTTTATTTTGTACAGCCAAATCCTTGTATGCTTTTCGATTGTTGTTTAGTTCTTTGCTTAACTTAGCGTACGCACTAGCCTCGTCCTTTTGTGCTTTGATTTTCTTTTCAGCAATCTTAACTAATGCCTCATCTGTTTGGGCTAATATTTTTTGTGTACGTGCTTTCTCTTGGGCTAACTTTTCAGCTTCCTTTTGTACCTTAATAGCCTCGGTACTTAATAGATTAAATTCTTTTAAATCCGACAATGACTTAGGGTCTAATGCTGACATCTTACCCTTACCTATTGAGGCGGTTTCTTTTAATGTAGCATCCATCTTATCCAAAACCACTAATGTAGCTTCGGCACTATCACGAATACCTTTAAAAATATCCTCTTCACTTATATCCGTCCTTGTTAATTTCTTTGCCATTGTGTTAAGATTTTAACAAATATACGATTAAAATGTTATTTTTTATCTAATTCTTTTTGATATATTTTTAGCATGGCGTAATATTCACGTGCTAATATTTCTTTTGGATTGATTCTATACCCAGCCCATTTAGATAAATAGACTAATACATCTTCAATTGTCGTATCGTTTTCACTACCTGTATTTATGAAGTTTTCTATTTTGCTTTCAGCTTCAAATATCTTATTTAGTTTGATATTGTTTAGCGTAATGCCGTATTCAAATTGCAGTATCGCCCTACGTTTAATAAGGTCTAAAAGTTTCTTGTATTCTTTTGATATTCCAACCGATTTAAGATACTCATCGTATACTAATTCATACGCTTGTTCACTATCCTTAGTTAGTTTTCCTTGTAGGTGTAATGCGCTAAAATCATTTTTTTGAAGTACTTTAATCCAATTATCGAGGGGTAAGTTGTCCCACTTGTAAAAGCCATTCAATGTACTTTTCCGCCACCAAAATATTAAGTTTTTCAATGCTTTCATCAGTTAATCCTATTATATCGTCCCCAAATTTAACAAATAAATTATCATTATCCTTTTGTCCATCGGCATCGATTATAAAATAATCGTCCCCTACCTTTACAAACATAGAACTATAAAACGCCCCTGTATCTTCTAACGTGTACGGGTCGCCCTCTTGTTTACGCCGATTAGTAATCCATTCAGTAAATAGTGAATAGTAGCCCATAATGTCGCCTTTTGCATCTATCCCTACTTGTAATTGCTCATCTTGAATAAGTCTTATTATTTCATCCTTTATAGATTGTTCACTAAATGCATAAACCCACGCCTTATTCTCGTCTAATTTCTTAGCGTTTTCCAAATATTCGTAAAGTAACGTGTCTGTTAACATATTCAAATGTACAAAAAAACCCCCACATTTAGTAGGGGTTTTCGGTTTTAGTTTAGGTTATTTAGATTTTAGAGCCTTTTTAATTGTTTTTACTTGCTCATCGGTTAAGGTTTTGTAGAACTCGTCTAACTCCTTTTCACTCATTGAAGCAACCGCATCCAGGTTAACTTGCAATTTACCAACTACTAAGATATTCATTACGCTACAACCTTAGTTAATGACCCCGTGTAACCATTACCCAATACATTTACTTCTAATGTAGCACCAGCGATAAATGCAGGAATAGTGATTGTATAAGTACCAGCAACGCCCTCTGTAACAGTTGTTATTGACTGACTTGCACCATTTTTGAAGACAGTAAAGTCTAAGATTGTCAATCCTGTAATTTTTTGAGGTGTGTATGCAGTTCCATAAGACCCAGTTACATCTACTACGATTGTAGTACTAGCTACTAATGTAGTGTTTGAAATTGTAACAGCTTGTAATCCTTCTAATGACAAGAATGAAGTACCTGTATTCTCGTCATCAGTTACCAGGTACAATAATCCCTCGTCAATGTTTCTATCGAAATCGAAAGATACTTTAATTTTTTGGATAGTTGTATCGGTAGCGAATACCATTTGAGCATCCCAAGAAGCATTATCTACTTTTATTGGGTACAATTTTGTAGAATCTTCTGAGCGTAATCCAACTAAAGACCCGTTAACATCCACAATGTACACACCGAAATCAACACATCTAGCGTTTTGAATTTCTTTTAACAACGCGGGGCTTGAATCGTCTGCCCAAAGTTCGCCCATGAATCCACGTTTACCGCTTCTAAGGAATACTTTACGACCACTTGAAGCCTCTTCGAATAATGAATCCTCTTTAGCCATTTCAACGTTCTCAAAGTTTGGTAAAGGAAACCAACGAACACTTGCATCCGCTAACTCGCAAATAGATTGTGCATCAGCATAAGCCGTACTATCCCATTCAATGAAATTAGCAGATAAATCAATGTAGTTTAATGTACCATCTGACTTTCTCAAAGGTACTGAAACTAATTTTGAAGTCACGGATTGTAACGGAACGCAATTTGCTACTCCTGTATTACCTAATCCTGACGTACAATTACATCCTTTCATATTGTTATAATTTTAACATTTACATAAATAAGTTCCGCGTCTAATTTTTAAGGGAAAACGCATTTCAATCCCTGTTAAGTCAGCATCTATGATATTGGCATCAAATCCCTGTGCTGTTTCAGTTCCAAATCGTGTGAAATTTTTAACACTTATATCGGTTTTTAACCTTTCAAACGCTCTATTGCTATTGATTACATTACGAATTTCGCTTACCATGTTGTACAAGGCTTGTAATCTTTGACCGTGAACATCCTTGGTTAACCAACTACCACTATTTGAATTGTCTAATAGAACCAAAAATAAATCCGATTCTCTATCGTTTGGATTGTCATCTTGCAATAATCTTTCTCTAGTAGGTTCTACCATCCAAATAAAAGGCACTTTTTTCATTTCATTAGAAGAAAATTGTACCCATTCAGTATTTGTTTTAATCGGCGTTCCTATGAAGAAATAAGGCGGTTCAATATGCAAATTACCTATTAAAGTATTTCCGCCCGTCAATTCCATTGTATTTGCGATATAGTCAACACTTACAATAGTGAATATTTGAGCGTTATTATCTTGAATAGTTTTGCCTTTTCTAGCCCATTTTACATTGCATGATTCAATTGTCCAAATAGTACCATTGTATGTAGCATTTCGAACGCTAATAGTACCATTCATTTTAGCTATGATTTCATCTTGTACTATGTATAAAATGTCTTTCATAGTGCTAAAATTGGGTATTTTTTAATCCCTTTGAATGTTGGATAGTCGTCGTAACGTTCTTGGCATAGTGCTTGAATAGATTCGTAAGATTTTAATGATGCTAACCAATTGATTTGGTACATCATTGTAGGAAAACTTATATCAGTACTATTTTGGTTTTTTACCTTTACGTTACCCGTTGTGGTAGGCGTTGTATAGATTTCACGTTGGAACTCGCACCAAATGAAGCCCATTAACATATCTTTGATTCCTTTGGATATCAATAAGCAGTTATCTTGAATGATAAATTCATCACGTAATAAGGTGTATATAGGCTCATTGTTACTTATACCTGCCTCATATAAAGCTAATAACTCAACTCCAAACAATTCAGCCATGATAGTAGGTACATTCCTATCTATACACGCTTGTAAATCATTTGCCGTTTGCTCATTAAAAGCTAATTTAAATTTACCTACTTCAAAATCTGTTATTGTTACCATTTTAAATCAATGTTGCATGACCATTATTAACCAAATATTCAGCTACTTCATTACCTACTTCATAAATCTCATCCTTTGGCATATGTTCACTTTTGCCCGTAGATTTAATTTTATAGGATTTTCCAGCTTCTAATTCGATTGCTTCTTTTTTTGTTGTTAAGTTCTTTGCCATAAGTCAAAGTATTAATGGGGCTTTTACACCCCCGTTAAATTATGGTTTAGTGATAGTTGTAATATCAGTAGCAAATGTACCTTTAACGAAACATACTCTATCGGTGTTTTTAACTACCATACACCCTCTATATTCAGCAAGGATAGTACGTAAGTTTTTAACAAAGTCATCGTTATTTAAACCGATTTGGATATTGATGTTTTCTTTCGTGTACAAAGTTGCTTTAGTGAAATCACCTACTAAATAAGTACCTGAAGTTACCAATGTAGTTTTAACGATTGGAACGCCATCCAACATCATTTGACCATTAGCCATTACTAAACGTCCTAAGTACTCGTTTGTAGTATCTTTCAACACTAACAATCTATTAACATCGGTTGGGTGCATTAAAATGTAATTAGTCATACCTTCAGCAACCTCAATTTGATTCATTGCTACTACTAATACGTCTGCAATATTAGGAGCAACGATTCCACCGCCTGCACCTGTAAATCCTACACCCGTAAATGCTGTTGCAGTTGTAAATACACCATTCATGTTAGGTGCTGTACCATTACCTGAATAAGCAGTTAACTCAACGTCTTTCATTAATTCTCTCATCAATTCATTGTTGATTTCAGATTGAATAAAGTCGATGTCTGTTAACATTTCTGTAGATACTTTGATAAACGCTGTACGTTTAACAACTGGTTGTGATGCCACTACTAAGTCAAAGTCAATTTGATTTTTCGCTGCGCCCTCAACTGTACCACCCGCTGCACCATCTTTGTTAGCTTGGTAAACCCAAGAGATAATGTTTGAAGTTGCTACACCATTGTTCACGATGTCCATCAAACGAATACGTCTTGAATTGATTGTGTTAAGTCCAGGCAATCTTTGTTCTACGGGAACATTACCACCTGAAATGTTAGTTGATTCTAACATAGTACCAGCAACTTTAACTACTAAGTCTAACTTGTCGTTTGACCCGCCTTTAATAGCTTCTAATACGTCCATTTTTTTAGCTAAAGCATCTTTCAATGTTTCTGCTCTTTGAACTTTTGCACCCTCAGTACTTGCTTTGATTGCTAATCCCATCTCTTTGATAGCTTCATTCAAAGACTTCATTTGTTCCATTTCAGAATCTCTCAACTCTTGCATTGCTTTTTCGATGTCAGCTTTGTCCGCTTTGTTATCTACTAAAGACTTTAATTCTTCTGATTGTTTTGAGTTAAACTCATTGTACAATCCTGCCATTTCTTCTGCTGATTTGTCAGCAAATTGCTCTTTTGTGATTCCTTTTGTTTGTAGGAACGCTTCAAATTTGTTCATAATTTTACTTTAATAAGTTAATAAAAAATTGCTTGTTTTCTTGTTGAGTGTCATCTGACGGCTCTTCTGAATGAGTGTTAATTAACGGCTCTTCATTATCTTGTTTGCCTACACTTAACGTAGGTGTGGCACTATTTGACCCTTTTACTACGGCACTACCCTCTACAAAACTTGCTTCTGTAACTGCCCAAAAATACCCCTTTTCGTTTGCTACTTCGGGATTTACTACATAGCCTATGTATTTGTCCCAATTAGCCTTTTCACTTGCATACATTGGTTCGGTGCTATCTATACATAGGAAAATCTTAATATAGCGCATACCTACCGAATGATTTAACACGTAACCTTTTCGGTATTGATTAAACATAAATTCGTTTCGGTCTTTTTTAATGGTCGCATCAAATACTAATGCCTGAGTGCTACCTTGGTATTTAAAGCCTAGTTTTTTCCATTCAATTTCTTCAACTGATGCTTTTATATTATCGTTTACGCTATCGGCTATGACATACTCAAACTCCATTTCATGCTCTTGTAATAAAAAAAACAATTTTGTTTCTTTTACTGACTTATTCCAAATGTTAGGAATGTGGCAGTCCATGTGTGAATCTATAATATTAGTCGTATTGATTACCAATTTTACATTTAATTGATTAATATCTTCGCTTATATTATTTACCGCCTTTGTAGTTTGAGTTGATTCGTCGGTTTTGTATACCGTTAAAACGTCGCTATGTTTTAAGGCATTTCTTTTTTCAGTGATTAGTAAATCACGATTTTTAAATACTTCTTCTATTGTCATTTTCGTACAATATTTATTAAATCCTTACCTTTTTTGATGTCTTTTATCTCTTTCGGAGTTAATTTTTTTGCCATCTTGTATAAATTTTAACAAATATATGTTATTTTCTTAACAAAAAAACATAAATTTACAAGAAATTTAATTTTTATTTATGGATTTTCTACCATTGAACTACATGAGAGGTTTGTTTGCTAGTGGCAACGACTACATAAAAACGCCTAATTTACTAGGAATGTCAAGGATTTTAAGCGGTCAACCTGAGTATTTAAGTCCTGATTCTTGGGATGCTTATAATATTTACCTAACTACCCCCCAAGTTTATTCCGTAATTCAAAGACGTGGTTATTTGTTGGCTTGTGGAATATGGAAACATTATGACAAAAATGGTGAGGTAATAGAAAATTCTGAAATCGTTAAGCTATTAGAAAATCCTAATCCTTTGATGAAAGGTAACGACTACATTAAACTTTGGAATGAAAATAAGTGTGTGTATGGTAATAACTATGAATACATAAATAAAGCCTTTCCAAGTGCTTTGCCATCTACATTGTTTAATTTACCCCCTGCTGAGGTTGAAATTATAACTACGGGTAAAACATACAAACAAACTAAAATTGAAGATATCATTTCGGGATACAAATACGGGACTGATTTAATTGAAACAAACGAAATAAACCATACTAGAGTAGCAAATGGTAAAAACAGCGTAAAAGGTGAAAGCCCTTTAGTATCTTTATATATGCCTATATCTAATATTCGTGGTGCTTATGGCTTTAGAAACGTTCTAATTAATAAAAAGGGTGCATTAGGTATATTATCAAACAACTCAAAAGATAGTGCGGGTGCTATCCCTATGACTGAAACCGAGCGTAAAAGATTAGAGGTTGAATACCGAAGACAATACGGGATATCCGACGAGCAAAGTCAAGTAATTATGACTAACTCATCTTTAGCATGGCAATCTATGACTTTTCCAACTAAGGATTTGATGCTATTTGAAGAAATTGACTCAGACTTTTTAGCTATTATAGATGCGTTTGGTTTGAATGCTAATATCTTTTCACGTACAAATGGTAGTACTTATGAGAATCTTAACCAAGGTATAAAACAAGCATATCAATCTACTATCATTCCCGAAGCTGAAGAGTTAGCAATGAATAGAAGTTTAATTTTTGGTTTAATTTCTCGTGGTGAATGGTTAGAATTAGACTACTCACATATACCTATGCTTCAAGAAAACGAAAAGGAAAAGGCAGAAGTAAATAAGATTAAAGCGGAATCTTTGAGTATTGCTTTACGTGATGGTGTGTTAAATCCTACACAATACGCTGAAGCTATCGGTATTGAATTAGTTAAAGTTGACCCTAAAGAGGCACAATTAAATGGATTAGCACAAGCACAAGCACAATTGAGGGGTACTGTCGGAGGTTTGGATGGCATCATTTCACTAAATACATCGGTATCTTTGGGGCAAATGACACGAGAAACGGCAGTAAATACACTTGTTAACTACTATGGTTATGAGCGTATTATAGCTGAATCTATGATTACTCCCATAAATTCGAATGAAACGACCTAGCCATAGAGCATAATCCTTCTATACTATCAGGTGCGTCATCGTGTGTGTGTGATTCGTCCATCATGTATTCATTGATATTGTCCATGAATTTATCATAGTCCGAACCTATTTCGAAGTCATTTCTAAATACTACGAATTTTTTTATAAATCCACTCATTTGGATAATTCGACTATGTTTGTTTGCTGTTGCTCTAATTGATAGGGGTGTAATTACTTCATTTAGTAATGGTCTTAATAGTGAGGTATACATTTGCCCACCAAAATTTGATTCAATACGCACGAACTCGGGATTATATTTGTTTAGAATTTGAGCCGTTAAATCTACGTTTACATCCGTACCTAACTTAGTGAATAAAACATCTTCAATGTATATCTTATTACCTTTGACAATTCCAATAGGTACGCTATGATAATCTTGTCCCGTATCAGCCACATCTATAAATGCTATAATTCCTATTTTGTCGCTAAAATCTACTTGACCACGTGAATAATATTGTAATTCATCACGCTTAAATAACGTTCCCTCGGCTTCGGTAATCCATCCACCTAATACGATGTTTTTATACTCGGCTGGATTTTCTTTTTTTAACCGTTCGTAATCACGTCTTATGTTTACGGGTATAAATTCAGGGTTTACATCTAAATAACTTGAATGTATGTACATTACATTATCTACTACACCGCAAAAGCCGTCGGGTATTTCTTTTTTCTTGAATAATTCCTTGTATATCCAATGATTTTTAGTAGTAGGGTTAAGTATCAGTATCGAAATATTACGCTTTTCAACGCTTCTAATGGAATAATATACCTTTTTGAATGTTTCGTATGAGGGTATCTCTTCCGCTTCATCCACAATAAAGCAATTGAAACCTGACAATGACTTTAAATTAGCCGTTTGACCCTTTGAACCTGTTTTAATTCCTTTAAATGAAATCTTCCCTTTGTCAGTAGTGATTGAATATTGATTATCTGTAACTTGGTTTTCATAGCCTAATAACTCAATCTTAGAACTTACCTCGGTTTTAATTGAATCCCCTATTGACGTATTTGTAAATCTTGAAAATAGGATTTTCCAATCGTAATCAACTAGACCGATTGAGGCTAATAAACCTACATTAAATGACTTTGTAGAAGCTCGTCCACCTGTTAATACTATTGTATCTACTTCGGGGTACTTGGTATCGTCTAAAAACTCAAATAGAGGTTTAAATTTCTTCGCTATCTGTATCTTTGCCAAACTCTTTGAACTCTATTATATTTCGGTTTTTGTTGTTGTTTTCGTTTTCTGTGTACGATACTGAAAGCCTCTTGAGTTCTTCGGGATTAGATAATAGTTTCATAAGCCCCATTTGAAGGGCTGGACTTTCGCTATCTTGCCACTTTTTACGCAACCTTACCTTAAGGTTAATACGATTATCTTCTAGTATTGCTTTTAGTTCGTTAAATTCGTTAGAATCCACTTGAAACAAATCGTAAAAGGTAGGCTTAGTTAATGGTAACATAGCCACAATATCCTCAATCCAAAATAGATTATGTTCAATGGCTAATTCTTTGGCTTTCTTGAAAATATCTTCTTTATTGTATGCCATAATGTTATTTTTTTAACTTTCTTTGGTTCTTCTTGTATAATACTTAACAAAGTACCATAGTATTTAGATTGTGATAAGGCTCTATTTACCTTTCTATTTGTTAGGCACTCATGTACTATGATTCTACCTATTTTTTCGTATTGTTCTTTTCCTAACATACTATCGAATATATTGTAAAGTAGAATAGTCCTAATATGATTACTCTTACTATGGTTTGTACTAATTTATCTTGGTTTTTCTCTTTCATGTATTCATTTAAGGATAGGCAGTTGGTCCATATAATCCAACTTGAAAACACTCTATCGAGAATTATTAGTATAATCACTACTATTAGAGTAATTACACCTATTGTTATTTTAAGTCCTTTTTTCATTTCGCTAATATACAAAAAAATTAGTATTCGTCACCAATTGATAAATTATAGTAAGTTGCTGAATCTACATTTATCCATTCGTCAGATACTTTGCATTTTGATTCGTAACCTACTTTGAACTTATATTCTACCATTGTAGAAGTTTTGTTAAGAATGTATCTATGTTTACAATCTTGTTTCTTGCACGACATCACTCCCAATGCCATAGTAATAATTAGTGTTAGTTTTTTCATTGTTCTTTATTTTTTTGTTTTAATTCATGTATTTCATTAGATAAACATAGTATCAATTCTAAAATACCAGCCTCTCTCATTTCTATTTTATTTTCAATAAATACCTGGTAGTTTTGACCTTATTTCGTCCAACGTAAATACATTTTCTTTTATTTCTTTACCATTTGGCAAATCTTCAAATCTTCTAATCATTTTGAAAATAGTTTAAAGGCTCTAATCCAGCCCAAATTAACAACTTCATTACGTCACAAAAGTTTGTTTTTCGTCCTAGAAATACACTCGCTACGTTATGCCTTAACACTCCGCTTTGCCTTGCAATTTCGGAGTAACTTAAACCACCTTTTTTTTGTTTAAGGTCGTTTATTAGTTTATCAGAAAGGTAAGTTATTTTCATTGCTTTCATCGTTTGATTGTACTTGTTGAATAGGTTCTTGTATCTTAACATCGGATAGTTCTAATTTACCCTCTTTAATACTCCAGCCTTCTATTGTGTTGAAATATTTTGTTTCTCCT